>JABAHQ010001646.1_pt1 | contig 60602 bp, 58 predicted proteins | sample 7062091 | NCBI WGS metagenome assembly JABAHQ01 (sample SAMN14534359, study PRJNA622989) | marine sediment metagenome | biome: marine biome [ENVO:00000428]; feature: marine pelagic biome [ENVO:01000023]; material: deep marine sediment [ENVO:00002113] | place: India: Gulf of Kutch | collected...
GCCGTTGGATCCTGCGTCCACCCAATACGTGATGGAAGACTCGGTAGCGTTCGCGCTAATAGGGTCGTCTTCGTGGCCATACTTGTGTGTGGGTGCTTGTCCCTTGGGGTAGCTGATTCGTGATGGGGTCAATGGAGGGGAGTAGTAGGGGTGAAAGTATTCGTGATGGCAGAGGAGTGTTTCACGTGATGGGATTGCGTGGTGAGGTGACCCATCAGTATGTACTTTGGCGTTCTTCAGCGTTGACGGAGGGTACGTGTGTGTGAGGAGGGATGTTAAATGTTTTTTCTGGTAGGTTGAGGAGAGAGAAGGAGTTAATGGGATGACAACTGGTTGGAAAAGCAAGAGACATACAAGGCCGAATGAGAAGAGGGGCCCACTGGTTATATGGTCTGTTGTCATATTAACTTTTCCCCATTGTATACATTTTTTAAAATCCAGTCGTTTGATGCGTGATATACTCCTCGGTAAGGGATGAGACGCTATTGCCTAATAAACAACACTCTTGTATACCTCAAGTAACGAGATGTTAAGATCTGCTGTGTTTGTTCCATAACTTCTATTGTATAGGGATCCCTAAAAACGTTAAGTGAACCGATTACGTCTATGTCTACCATGTTCATTTTTTCATAAGGTTACAAGTATTTTTTAACTTAGCAAATAAACTCCAATATATGAGAAAAAGATGTCAATGCAGGAGAGACATCGGAGAAGCCTCTCCCCAAAAGTTCCTAATGATAGAAATAACATTTTTCAAAGATAAAAACTCACGATTACTTCCCCACTAGGACTTTCTGAGGCTCTTCCGTAGGGAAAGCCTCACCTTTTTCAGATAATTCACAATTTAGATATACGCATCTTGGGGCATTTTTTTGTGCCCCCTTAAACTGAACCTGTACTTGAGAGGTGAGGGACAGAGAAAGAACTATAATGGTATTCCTTGAGTAGTTCACATCTGCCCCTCGGAGTTGGTCAAAATATCTAAAAATGAGTCAAAACTACGGTTTAAAGCCTTTGGACTTGTGTGCTTCATCATTGTTGCAAGTATTCTTTCAGGTATCGTTATTAAACACGAAAGAGGAGAAAAGTATCCTCACATAGCTAATAGTATGGGGATGGGGTCTCAGGGATCTTTAAGTTCTGAAAAGGTGTTTACCCAAAGTGGATCTCAAGACGAACCTTGGGGGATTGAGAGAATCAATGCTATCGAAGCAGCTGGAACCGTGGATGAGTCATCCATTGATATTGCAGTGCTTGACTCGGGCGTTGACGAAGATCATGAAGATCTCTTGATTGACCCTTCGAAAGGAGATTGGATGTATGATGAACTGACGGATGAGGATGGAAGTGCTCCCGATGGAGATGGACATGGTACCCATTGTGCGGGTATCATCAGGGCGCTAGATAATTCCGTTGGGGTTATCGGAGTCACACCCAACGTCGATCTGTATTGTATTAAAGTATTAGATGATAATGGGGATGGAACTACTTATGATCTTGCTGCTGGTATTAATCAAGCGATCCTAGGACCCAATGGAGAAAAAGGCGACGACGATGATCCAGAAATTATCTCTATGAGCTTGGAGGATTATCCTGATAATCCAGATATAAAAAATGCTATAGATTCTGCCTACGATCAAGGTATCGTGCTGGTCGCTGCAGCTGGAAATGATGATAACTATGTGACATATCCTGGAGCTTATTCAGATGTGATTGCGGTGGCAGCTACTTGTTATAATGAAAGCGTTGCAGATTATAGTAATCCAGGTCAAGTGGAAGTGGCTGCTCCAGGACATTGGATTTACTCTACATATAAACAGAATGATTACAGATCTAAGATTGGCACGAGTGCTGCCTGTCCGCATGTGGCTGGTACTATCGCAATCATTATGGCTGAAGCTAAGGAAGCAGGGAAATTGGAAAGCCTGGAAATTGGCACATACTATCATACTGGACATGACACTATTCGTGGTGTGCTTCATAACATGTGTGTGGATATTGAAGCGGATGGTAGGGATGATGACTCTGGGTACGGTCGTATTGACGCGTTCGCTGATTGGGATCAGGACGGTCTTTCCTATACTGAAGAAATATTTACCTATGAGACCGACCCCTATGACAGTGACACCGACAATGATGGCCTTTCGGATGAGGAAGAGCTAAATACTTATGGTACTGATCCTAATGATTGGGATACGGATGGTGACGGTATGGGGGATGGCTGGGAAGTCGATGAGGGGTTTGATCCACTTGATCCTGCTGATGGGGATGACGATCCAGATAATGATGGCCTAACCAACGCGGAGGAGTATACCCATGGTACCGACCCCTATGACAGTGACACCGATAATGATGGCATTTCTGACGGATATGAGGTAAATCATGGGTGGGATCCCACGGATCCTTACGACCCCAGATCTCCTTATTGATACCTGAATACGTAGATGCGCCCCCGATGTGTGAGGGGGGCGTTTCATAATTTTTATTTGTATTCTCTTCTCTGGCGTGGCCTATCTATGCTCCAATCTGCTCAAAATATTCTCCAAGTTTTTCGTGTGCTCCGTTCCTTAATGTAGGCGGGATACGTCCACCGTGTATCGGAAGGGAACGTATTCGTCCAGATCCTGAGTTTCACCGATTCGAAAATGGCATTCGTGTATATACTACTGATGTTAAGGATGGTGAATTTGGATGCGTTATTACGGTCTTGTAATGTATATAGTAACTTCAAAAAAATATGCAGAGAATTTAACGGATCTGTGACAACATGAGAAAGATCCCACAGGGAGTGTTCCTCACACTCCTGTTAACCACCTCTTTGTGGACTGCTATGCCTCTTACTCCTGCACAGGAAGAAAAAGAGCAAGACCGAACATATATTAAAGCGATCGACGGTAGAATCTTGGAAACACCTATTCTCGTTAAACGCTTCGTGAGGCAACTTAACAAAGCCAAGGGGAAACCAACAAGGAAGAACCGTAAAAGACCAACAGATACCTTACCGAACGAGCGTGGACTTCCTCAACGGGGCGACGACAAACCTTGCCCCGTTCTTCACCAAAGCTGGGAGTTTCCTCAACACCTTCTACCGAGTGCTCGTGGGAAGGCTTACCCACTTCTTGTTCAAGCCAGCTTACAATATGCTCTGGACAGTCATAGCGAGAGATGTAGAAAGAAGAGCAGAGAGTTCAAGTGGAAGTAGTACGGGAGGGACATCAGGCGACGACTCTGGTAACGGATCAGATGGGATCCAAATCCATGTAGCGGACAACACGGGAGGAGGAAGTGAAGGGAGAGGAGTTCCCGACGACCCGTCAAGGACTGGGAAGTACATAGGTGCGGATGGGAAAAAGTTAGCTATGGAGGACTTCCTGTATGTAATGCGTGCCCGAAGTGGAGGTAAACGTGGGCTGGAAACGTACTACTCAATACTGGTTGAGCTTAAAACGAAAGAGCTTGAGTTGATGAGTAAGCTCGGAATAAGAGGTGAGAGCGTCAAGATCACCCTCCCCAGGTACGAACTCATGGTGGATGAGGAAGGAAAAGCGTTCTTCGTCTTACCTGAGCACATCAACAAGATAGAAGAGAAAACTTCTCATACGACACTCGTGCCAGTCGGCATCAGCGTCACCCCAGTGTACATCCTCTACCAAGACGGTGGGGAGGTAAAGCCAGGACTTATGATGCTCTTGTCTGGATCCGACCCCGATGAGAAGCTTAACTTCGAGGAATACAAAGAGAACCTTGAAGAGCTTAAGAAGGAGACCGAGGAGAGTAGCGATTCACGAAGAGAGTTTGTGAAAAACATAGATAATGCAATCGAGAGGATTGAGGAGATCCAAGAAAAACTCGGAAAAAAAGACGGAATAGTTAGGGATCTGAGAAGTGTAGCCGACGAGTTATGTGGCGGTAAGCTCGACGAAAAGCTGGAAGGCATCATTCACAAGTTCAACGAAATGACGACCGAAGACCTAGGCAATAGTACGGCTGTAGCGGAGAAACTTAGAGAAGGAAAGATTTTATCCTTTGTACCCGACAGTAAGAAAGCTTGGACTCTAGAAAAAGGTAGAAAGAACAAGTGGGAAAACAATGCGGATCTTATAACTAAGTATATACCACGCGCACACTATATAATAAACGACCTGCTCAGACCCAAGGGAATAGGGTGGAGTGTTAAGGGCGATAAGGTCAAAATCGAACACCCATATACGGGTCTCAAAAAATACAAACGAACAGACATCAAAGGTGTGTTTGGCTTACTTAGAAATAATGCGGGGAAGATAAACGCTTTAGAAATTCGGATAGAGAGTTACGGTAAAGTCAAGCTTGGGGAGCTCGACGAGAAAGTGAACGGGAAACTCGATGAACTGGGGTTACGGAGGGAGATATCAAAGTATGGGATAACGCGGCTCGGGATCATGCTCGACCCGCGCTATCTTGGAGTGCCTCCTGGCGGGAGGGATCACGACGGTGGTCCAGACGGTCGTCAACCTGATTATAAAGTACGTCATGAAGATGGTGACGAACTACATCGCGCCTTGGCTCTTCCAACTATTCGGTAACCTAGGCAAGTTCGACATCGTGGAGGCATTCGGCTTCCGGGGGTAACTACATTGTGCTACTCTAGCCAGAGGAGGAGTGCCAATCCAATTTTACGTTTTAACTACTTTTATTCGTGACGTTACGGGTGAATAAGATGAGCGAATTCAGCGACCTTCCCAAAAAGGAGCGGGACATACTTTGGTGGGAATTCAGAGAAAAATATAAACTTCATTATGACGACACTATAAAGGACGGGCACGTCGTCGAACTCGACTTCGGTTATACTGGTATCGACGAGTGCTTTCACCTCGTGAAAAACTTCAGCCATTTACGAAAACTCAACTTATCCCACACTGGAGTCTCTGACCTCACCCCGCTTAGACACTTAAAGGAGCTACGGTACCTCAACTTCTACTTGACGGGCATCTCTGATGTCTCCCCCTTAAAAAATCTGACCAAATTGAAGTGGATCAAGCTCGAGAGTACTGATGTGGAGGACATTTCGCCCCTTTCGTCCCTCAAAAAGTTACGGTTCCTCAACCTCAGGTACACTGAAGTTTCAGATCTTACGCCCCTCCGCAACATGAAAAACCTAGAGGAGCTCTATCTCGAAGACACGAACGTAAGCGACCTCTCACCGTTAAAAGACCTAAGAAAGCTTAAGACGCTCGACCTTAAACACACGAACGTGTCCGATCTCTCGCCGTTACGCAGGCTTGAAGACCTCGAGAGGCTCGAGCTAGATTATTCGCAAGTGGCCGACTTATCGCCCCTGAAGAACCTCAAAAAACTTGAGTTTCTCTTTCTAGCGGGTACGAATGTGTCTGAAGGATGTGAGGCAGTGAAAAAACTTAGGGATAAGGGCGTACTTGTAGATACATAAATTCTAAAACTACATGGGTTGTGTGGCTCATGGAACCCAAAGATCGGAAGTTCAAGTCTTTCCCCCGCTACTCTTTTTTAATTTTTAGCTCATTTGTATGAGTTAGTACTCGTTATAGGACTCAGTGTAATTTTGGGCAATTACAAACCTAGGAAATGATTCAGATCGCAGAATCATAGGTTACCAATTGATACAACGCAAGAAGAAATTTTTCCGTTCCCAACTGACTTTCCATCACAGATGCCATCGGATCCAGTCCAGCACGTTCGATACGGAGGTAAATGCCTTTGACGCTCTGGGTTTCTCTTCGTCCGCTTGCACAAACTTGCTAATGAGACGAATTACCCTAGATCCCAGTACATTTCTTCTTAATTTGGCTTTCAAAATTACTGTTAAACTCCTCTTTTAGGATATCCATCACAATCATATCATGATAGGTTCCGCCTCTATGACGCGCTTGTCTTATTTTATCTGATTCCTTGAAGCCCACTTTCTCGTAACAACGTTTTGCCCGCATATTATAATCCCCGACAAATAACCAGACACACTGTAAATCAAGCACATTGAATCCGTAATCGAGAAGAAGACGAACCGCATCAGATCCCAAGCCTTCTCCCCAAAGAGAGGGTTCTCCAATAAGAATTCCCAACGAAGCACTGCCTTTCATTCGTTCCTCTAAGGAACACGTACCTATCAACAAGTTCCTTTCTAAGTTCATAATCCCGAAAGTTTCCTCTTGTTCTCCACGCATTACCGATTCGAGCCATTCTTGCTGCTCTTTTTTATTGAAAAACTTGGTAAAGTGAGAGGTGTATTGCGTAACTTGCTTATTATTGATCCATTGCCAAAGTTTGTCGAGATCGTCCTCCACAAGAGGAGCGAGGCCCACTCGTTGTCCTTTCACAATGATCGGTCTTGTCATTCTCCTCATCAAGATCTTATCTTCTATAATTGAGTAGGTTGGGAATATAAAAAACTACTGATAAGAACGGGGATATGTCTCTAATACTGTGATTGTTACCCATTCTGAAAAGAATCCTCAGGAAGTGAAGCAGATGCAGGAAGCGTTTGAAACAAATGGCGGAAAACAATTAGCGGATTATGGCACGAGTTGATGGTTTACGCATCCCTGCTAAGAGAGAAAGTCGGTCATGTTATTCCTCTCTTGCTTTCCCAAAGGTTTCTTCATGACGGGAAAACCCAATCATTCCTCCTGATTCCTTGATCATTCGGGAAGATCACTCTCTGGTCTGATGCTCTCGTTCTTAGCGATCAAGTTAATCGGGATCGGCTTTGGGATCGTTTCTGGTTCGTAAGCAGTGGGATTCTCTAGGGACTCGTAAAATTCAAGTACCTTCCAGCCTGCCTCCGTTAATAAGGAATGAATTCCTTCGATACTGTACACGCGGAAATTCAGGGGAAGGGTGGCGAGATGTTGTAATGTCCCCTCTTCTTTCCTGTAGAACGCCCATCGCATTTTCATCTTAGAGGAACACGGATTATACATACTATTCACCATTAAGAGAAGGTCATCAAATACCTCATAAGATTTGGTACGGAAGCTACTCTGTTTCGATACCAACCATTCTTTAGACTTCGCGTCCGCAATCAAGAGGCACCCCTCCTCTGGTAAGAAATCTCTCAATGTTTTGAAAAGGGACATCTCCACGTCCTTTTCAAAATAGCCAATGGATGTCCACACATTTACAACTGCATCGAAGTCCTGTTGATCTTGGAGTAGATCTCGAAGGTTTCGCACATCTCCCCTCACGAACTCGGTGGCATTTGCAACCTCGTACTCTTCTGCCTGCTTCTTGGCTTCTTTGATATACAATGGAGAAATATCGACACCTACAACGTTATACCCTTGCTTTGCTAAGTGAATAGCGATTCTCCCGTTACCACACATGAGGTCGAGGATCGTTCCATCGGCGATATCATGCTTTTTTAAGATGGTCGCAATGCCAGTAGCTTCTTGTTTAGCGTTCTCCCAACGGGCATCCATTACCCGGAGGAACAGTTCACCTTTCTCGACGAAGACCTTGCTAATCTAATCCTCCATTTGATTCTGCTCGGAAATGACTTTTTAATCCGTGTTTCCATTTTCTCTCTTTAAAAAATTAAATAATTATTACAGTGTACTATGCTACGCGTGTAAACAACTCTTTTCTTCACTTAGCGTTTTAAGGCATGACCTTGACCTTGCCTGCGGTACTGTTAGCGTTCTAAAGGCTTTCTCTGCTAATTATGAGGTCAGGGGTTGGGGTGTGGAGACTTGCCACATATTAAATAATGAAAAAAACGTACGGTAATAGGGATTGCCTATCATCCAAAAATGAGCCATCTTCGCCAATACTAGTGGAATGGACAATGGAAGGCGTAAAAGCAGACCTAAAGAGCATAGCGGAAAACTTTTCACTCACGTTTAAGGAGAAGTGGTTTTCCTACGCCACGTTGCCGCCCAGAAAACTCGTTATCTGCCTCTTCCTCCTCGGCTGTCCCCTCCCTGAGTACCAGAAATTAGGTAGTGGTAGGAGCATCGAGCAACGGTTCGAAAACCTTCAAACGTTCGTGGAATCAACGTTCTTCCAGGAGAGAACCCGTAAGTATAAACACCACGAGCGCAGTGGTGGAACCATCGTTCACAAATCATGTTTAGCGTACCGGAAACACCTCCCCCGTATCGAGGATGCACGCTTACGGGAAGAAGTTGAATCCATCTTTGAGAAGGTAGCACAGCATATGAGCGGGGAGGTGATAGCTGTACTCTGCGAAACAATGAATGAAAAGATGTCGAAACATGTTTTGAAGCACGAGTGGGGGCACGTCCTCTTGGAGAAAAACGACATCTCTTTTCAGAAGCAGGGGAAGAGCTGGAGATGGGATGAGGGACTCGTAACCTACATGACACAGTACCCGTCCCCCCCTTGGGGGAGGAGAGGGGACGCCCACAGCCAGTACGCCCAAAAATGGAAGAAACTATTAGAAAACTGTGAAACCCCCACCGAGCGGTTGGCTAAAATTAAGGAACAATTGAGGGCATAACCGCAACCATTAAAACACGATAACATCAATCCAATGATGTCCCTGAAATATGTTACTCATCGATGTCCCTCTGTAGCCCAGATGGCCACACGATGCTTTATCTTAAAATAGTCTTACATCGAAGTTTAAACTTCAGGTTTCTCCTCCAAGCCGTAGGAATCGCTCAGGGGAATAGCAGTATATAGAAACGTGGATATCGCTTGCTTATTTACGATAAGCGATCACTTAAAAGTGGAGGAAGAGGAATGGGAACCACATTTTGACGAAACGACAGCTCACTTGAAAAAGCTTTTTAAGATCGCCATAAAAGTACTTACTACCTAAAGTATGCTTTTATAGTAAATTGAGGCAGCCTGCCTAATCCAACCTTCTCTTGAGGCCCTTCGGCTCTGCCGAGCGAACATTTCACAGCAGTACTAGCTCAGTTCCGATTTCTCTGCGCTCATAAACAGATACAAAATCCCGTCTCCTATTTTCAACTCAGGATGATCCAATAGAATCTCATATCCTTTCTTTTCTCCATCATCTCTCTTTTTCCAAATCGGTCTTATCATCTTGGAAATGTCATCAATTTTTATGTTCACAAATCCTGCGTTTGACATCCATCTTCTGAAATTATCCTTACTGGATTCACAGACATATTCTACACCTATCTCTTGTAAAGCTCTTTTCGTATCTTCATCGATCTCCTTCTTCACGATAACTTCTGTTTGAACTATTTTTCCTCCCCGTTTTAGCACTCTAGCCATTTCAGGTTGCCCGATCTTGGTGATCTCTGTGGCAGGGTACACTATGAATTCACTGACGATTGCATCGAAAGTCTCATTGGGATAGGCTAATCTATCGATCTTGGGTTTTGCAAATCTCACTTTATTTTCTATTCCCTTTTTCTTCGCTTTCTTCCGTGACCTTTTCAATTTATTTTCGTTAAGCTCTAATCCTATGATCATTCCTGTCCCAGAGGATCCTTCAGCTAATCTGAAAACTACATCACCTTCATTTGAACATAACACGAGGATATCTTTCTGGTGTAAGGGTTCCAATTCATGCTTAATCCTTTCCAGTATTCCCTCTAAGATGTCTAATTCATCACTTTTCCAATACAATGCCTTTCACCTAATTTCCCAACAATCAAGAAACCTTTGTAAACAATACAAATAAGTAATTAACAATCCTAACCTTCGAGAGAAAACTGGGAGGAAATTGAAGACTTGCTTTTGCGATAGAAGAGGTGAGTGAAATGGAACGGATGCCAATTTATGGACCATTTGCGAAATATTATGAGGAAATTTATTCTGAAAGACCGTATCAAAAAGAAGTGGAGTTTATTGAATCGATGTTACAGAAGTATGACTTGGAGGGGCGGATTCTTGATGTGGGATGCGGTACTGGCCAACATGTAAAGCTACTGAATGAGAAAGGCTATTATGTAATGGGTATGGATGCGAGTGAGGAGATGCTTGAAATAGCACAGGAGAATGTGAAAAATGTCGAGTTTTTCAAGGGGGACATGAAGGACTTTACGACTTCTGAAACATTCGACACTATGCTCTGTCTATTTACAACCATGCATTATAATAAGTCGATGAAAGAAGTAGAGAAGACGTTACGGAACTTTTACAATGCCTTGGGGAGGAAAGGTATTGTTATCTTTGATATAAGCCTCACAGAAGATGTGCGTGGCGGTCCAAGCCTGCATGTCCATGCTGATGATACATTGCAAATTGCCCGTGTTGGCCTCTGGAGGCCGCGAGGCGATGTAATGCATGCAAAGTTCCTTTTCCTCGTAAAAGATCAAGAGGGCATGGACTTTGAAGTGGAGAAGCATGTACTTGGTCTCTTTAACCTAGAACAAATAAAAGAAGTTATGGAGAAGATCGGATTTCAGGTGAAGATGTATCAAGATTTCACGCTTGAAGCATACAGTAATGAGGCACATCGACCCGTGTTTATTGGCCTCAAAAATATCAAAGAGTAAGGAACTAGAGTTCAACAAAACCGAATGACCAACTTCAGTAATTATACCCACCGTCGGCCTCCAATGAACGCATCATCAGCTCATTTTTTGACTGCCGAATGAAGGGTTTACTGGTGAGGTAGCCGAGGAGTTCATTACCTAACCTGCTATCTCCGCCGCTATTTTTTCTAATGTCAATAATGAGGTCCTCCACTCTTTCTCCCTTAATCTTAGTGAAAGTCTCCTTAAGAACGCCCTTAAAGCTCTCTAAGTCCCGAAAGCTCCTGCAATTAATGATTCCTATTCTCTCCTCGAGAAGTGCTCGATAAGAGTAGGGGGGTGATTCCAGCCCTCTTTCCTCCCGTATCTTCTCATAAGGTACACCCGTTATCTTCTCCTTCACCCTCCCTCCCCGTGACCTGACCTCCACTTCATACTCTCCCTCGAAACCGTAGACGCATGTTAACAGCTCTTGGAAGATAGCTTCCAGGTTTGCTTCTTTCCCCTCCCTTCTTTTCCCGCTAATAAACTTGAAGAGTCTCTCCTGGATTTTCCTGATCGGGATTTCGTTAATCGAGAGGAGTTCGGCACCTTCTGCTATCTTAATGCTGGAATAGTTATTGGTGATATGGACCCTCTTCCCCTTAAAGGATAGGTCGAATGGGAAGAAAAGCCAGTTTTCCTCCTCACCCGCACTACAGAATTGACCTGGCCGGATACTGGTGTGTCCATCCTTAAATTTTGCGATTAAGGGAACAACCTGGCGGTAAAACTCGAGGGCGGTCATGGGGGAGGAGAACTCCCGTCCAACCTCAGTCTTTTCCCTATCAATGACCGACTGGGCGGTATATACATATAAATTAGCGTGCACCTCTTCAAGGGTCTCCAAAAGAAAGCGCAGATCCTCTTTCAGCCCCCTTGGAGAATACTCCCTCTCCAGTAAACGCCATACCTTCCCTATGTTTCTCCCTTTTTTAAATTCTCTTCATAAGAGGCAAAAAGTTCCGCTATAAAGAGGGCTGCTCATCTGTATAAGCCAGCACTTATAACCCTTTTAAACCCCCCTGAGGCAGAGGGTTAAAGGGAGGGGCAGGGACTTCCACAACTTGCTATCCTAGATGAAGCCACTCGTCGAGTTCGCGGAATTGAAGAGGAAGCCGAGCTGATGATGCACAAGAACGAAATGAACAACCTAATCGACGCAATAGAAAGAGATATGAAAGAAGAAGTAGAAAAAATTGGGATGCCCGTTCTTCATCAATTATTTACTTTTACCCATTCTAGACTAGATCTAAAGTTTACGGTATGGGAAAGAACTGGTACGAAGGGAAAAAGATAAAGTACGCAGAAAAAGTTAAGCGTTTAATGAGCGACCCCAAAGAAATCCGAAACGTGGGGCTCTTGGCACATATTGATCATGGAAAAACCACCCTTTCTGACCATCTGCTTGCGAGTGGGGGGGTGATCGCCGATCAATTCGCTGGTTCGGCTCTGTATTTAGATTATTTAGAGGAAGAACAAAAAAGGAACATTACTATCAAAACGTCTGCCATTTCTCTCCCCATAGAGAGTGTAGACGGATTATACCTGCTTAATCTGGTAGATACGCCCGGTCATGTGGATTTTTCAGGGAAAACAAGTAGAGCCTTGAGGCTGATGGACGGATGTATCATCGTCGTGGATAGCGTGGAGGGGGTGATGGCTCAAACAAGGTCAGTATTGAGGCTTGCCCTTGAAGAATGGGTGCGTCCTCTTCTTTTCGTCAATAAAGTCGATCGCTTGTTAAAGCTCGCCCTCTCTGGGGGATCCATCCAACAGCGGTTTGAAGAGATCATTACCGACTTCAACCATTTAATTGAAATCTTCGGTGCAAGCAAACAGGAAGAATGGAAAGTCGATCCACTTGACCAGCAGGTTTTATTTGGCTCTGCCCTTGAAGGGTGGGCTTTTTCCCTCCCCCAGCTTCTTAACAAAGAGATGAAATTCAAGGATATAAGAGATCTCTATGAAGATAGCCCCCAACATCTACGAGAGACGTTCCCTCTTCGAGGCCTGCTACCAGAAACGATCTATCGGAACCTCCCCTCCCCAGTTAACGCGCAAGGATACCGGTTGCCAAAGTTATGGCAAGATAAAACAGTGCCTCCGGAGACACGTGCATGCAAAGAAGGTTTGACACTGCTCTACGTCAGTAAAACGACACCAAAAGCAGGGAGGATTTTTATAACAGGGAGGGTGTTTTCTGGAACACTGAGAAAAGGAGAACTGTATAACCTACGATCCGGAGAGAAAAAGAGAGTAGAAGGCGTTAGCATGTTACTAGGTGATAAACGTGAGGTTGTACGAGAAATTATGCCTGGAAATATTTTTGGAGCCTTCCTAGAGACTAAAAGTGGAGAGACCTTCGCTAATAGGAAAGTTCCCGGTTACTTTCGATTTCCGTTTTACACCCCTGTCCCCGTGATTTACCAAGCTATTGAACCGCTGGAAACGCACAAGTTCAATACGTTACTCATCCGACTAAAGCAAAAGACAATAGAAGATCCCAACCTCTCCGTCAGAGTTAGCGAGGAGTCGGGAAAGATTCTTCTTGGAGGCGTGGGAGAGCTGCACCTAGAACTTGCTTTGAAAGATATTAATGATGACATAAAACTATACGTTTCAGAACCGAAAGTTGCATATAGGGAGCTTCTAGAGGTGGGCACAGTAGTGAGAAAGCGAAATCTCCTCGTACGGATAAAAGCAGCTGCTTTAAATGAACACACCAGTAAAATAATTAGAAACAAGAGAATCGAGAATCACATCCATATAGAGGGATTTTCAGAGGACAAACGAGTTCAGCTGCACGAAAGTATTCAAAAGAATTTAATGTCTGGTCCAATTGCTGGTGTACCTATTATAGGTGCGTACATATTAATTAGGAAGCAGGAAAGCAAACAGATAAGTCTAAATACCTGTCTTAACGCATTTTTTGACGCTTTAGCTTCTTCTCAAACTGGGTTATACGAACCTGTTTACAAACTCAACGCATTTACTGACACAGAAAATTTAGGGGTCGTTCAAATGGAGATCCGTAGGAGAGGGGGAACCATTGAAACCATTCAAACTAGGGCTGGTGAACTCCTTCGGATTGAAGGAAGTGTTCCAGTAAGGCAATCCATTGGATTAGCTAGTGAAATTCGAGCGCTAGCACATGGAAGCATCGACTTGCAATTGAAATTCCAAGGGTATAAACAGGTAAGCGAGGAAGAAAGAAGAAAAATTATTGAGGAAATATCCAGCAAAATATCCAGCATATAGACCTGCCAACGACTTTGGAGTCAAAGGGAAAGATTCTCCTCTTTTAATTGGAGCCAATTTATCATTTGGCCTCTATTTATGAGGGCTAGGGAATCACAATTTTCTTCTCGTACACGAGCCGGGCCGCTAAATTTGTCGGCAATCATGATCCCGAAGGAGAGATCCAAGTTCTTAATCGTTTTAACAAACGAATTAACAACATTAACTGAGATGCTCCGATTCCAATCCTTGCATAAAACCCCGATCTCCTCGTTTAACTCTTCATCTAAGATAAGAAAGTCAAACTTATATTCTTTACCATTTTTTGTTTCTCTTTTAACATCTTTTATCATTTTAACCTTCTTACGATCCTCCTTAAGGAAAGGAATGAGAAAACTTGCTGCTAAATCTTTTAGATCTTGTTCTTCTTCCATTTAGAACCTCAAGACTTCTTATTTAAAAGGTATGTATGGTAAGTAACGTAAAAATAGAACGTAATGTTCTCTTTTTAACTCTTTCTTTAAAAAAGAACTGCTAGGCTTTTTAAATGGTTTTATTTCATTCCCTACTCTCCTTAATACGTTTTTTTATGAAAATAAAGAAGTTTCATGGGGCAAAAAGCAAGATACGAAGATAGAAACGAAGCACTAACTAATAAAGGAAAAAGGAGGAATGATACTTTAGTCCGTATCGCTCAAGTTAATACTAGGAGAGGGGGGAAGCCCTCTCTTATGGCGACTATCCTCAAAGAGGTTCAACGTTCGTTTGACTTTCTCTCGTGAAAGCCCAGTAGCTTGGGAAATTTTCTTTTTGGGAATGTCTAGGTCGAAGAAGCTGTAAAGAATCAAATCTATCTCCTCATATTTCATTCCCAGTTCTGAACGTGCAGTTTGGCCTTCCCATAACGCTGGAGAACTCTTCTTTTCCACTATTGAAGTAGGAAGATCAAGATAGCGCCCAAGTGCTCGTACCTGTGTCTTGTAAAGCCACCGGATAGGGGAAAAATCGGCTGCACCATCCCCCCATTTCGTGAAGTATCCGATAAGCCACTCACTTCGATCACTCGATCCACAGACTAACCCATTATATTCGTTAGAAAAGGCGTAAAAAATAAGCATCCGTGTTCTGACCTTTATATTCGCTATCGTCATCTTACTTAATCGGTTCAGCTTCTGCACAGTAGTAGTAACTATTTCATCAATAGGTATTTCTTTAAGCTCGATTCCAAGCCTAGAAGCCAACACACGAGCATCTTCCGCATCCTTTTCGGGGGTGGCTACATCTGGTAGAAAGAGGCCCGTAACTTTGTCAGGATTAACAACCTTAGTTAATAATTTTGTACATACGCTCGAATCGAGGCCCCCACTTAAACCCAAAATTATTCTCTCTTGGCCACTGTCTCGAAATTGATTTCTTATAAACTTACACGTTCGTTTTTCCGCTCGTTTTTTGTCAAACGAGATGATCTCATCTAAGGTTATTTCTCTCATTTTGGTTCCTTCAATCAATCGCTAGAGGTTTTTATTACCTTTTTGAGAATACCTACTTTTATCTATTGTCTTTGAAAGAGAAATGACCGATAGAAAACTCATTCCGAAAAAACCTGGCATTTACGTACTAGTTCTCTTCCTAGAAAAAGACAAAAACTTAAAAATCGGGTCACTTGGACGTATCCCCTTTGAACGAGGGTTATACGGCTACGTTGGCTCGGCAAGGGGGCCTGGAGGATTAAGGGGCCGTGTTTCAAGGCACCTAAGCGTGGAAACAAAGGTGTTTTGGCATATTGATTACTTGCTTCAAGATGAGGACGTCGAAGTAACTAAAGTTGGATTTATTGTCACGAAAAAGGATTTAGAATGTACGCTCGGAGAAAAATTGGTGAAACAAGGAGCGCAGCCAACGGTACAGGGGTTCGGTTCGAGTGACTGCACTTGTGAGACTCATTTATTTCGGGTAAAAGGGGTTCCATTGCAATCTGTGCAGATCCATGGTAAATCACTGCGAGTGATCGAACTTGATAAAGAGCACGAAAAAAGAATATAGATGCTTGCTACTACGTTTCTCCAAGAGTTTACGTAAAAGAATCTTGCTAAGGGCTAAAAGAGCTACAGGTTTGAATTTAACGCGAATCGCTACAACTCAAACGGCTTTCCCTTGAGGTACGAGAGTAATTTACTCTATCTTCTCTCTTACCTACTTTCTCGTCTTACTTTCCGCACTTTAATAACTTCTACTCCCTGCTTCAGGAAAGCTTTAATTTTCTTCTTGATTGCGATACTTGTGTCATCAGCTACCTCGCTATGGTTCTCAGAAGAAGGAGAAGAGTCAAAAAGTAACGGTTTGCCAGGAAGGGATTCCTCCGCAGTCATTTTCTTTCTTCATAATTTTTTAATCTTAAGATAACTATTACTTAACCCAAGATTATTATAATACTATCAAGAATTTGATTTAAGGTTTATATATATAAAAAAAGAGCATCAGCGGAATGCACTTTCTTATCCTACAACCTCAAAGTTTCAGCCTACCCTTGAGGTGGCCCTCTTATTCTGGAAATTCCTCAAAACAATAGCAAGAGAAGAAGGAAAGACGCGAAACACGAGTGGATCCGGTGGGATTTGAACCCACGCTCTTCAGCTCCGCAAGCTGACGCTCTCATCCACTGAGCTACGGACCCAGACTTTTAATTAACTGTGAGGATTCAGGCTTTTAATTTTTTCTTCTTCCCTTGTATAAGAGTAGGATAGAAAAAGACATCTGAAATCCCTTTCTGATCGAAGATCCCGAGAAAACTTGGAGTAAAGCTATTCCCTCTTGCCCAGGAGTTCCCTCATTATTTATCCTCTCCATCATTATTGGAAACGTCGATATCAAATCCCATAGTTTCATCTTCGGATATATTACATCGTCCGCTTATTATACCAAATAGCACTCTTCCTGTGCTTACAACTGTAAGGTACCCCTCGTCCTCGTTTATCTCTTCGATTTTTGTCGTCTCTGTTTCTTCCGCACTACTCTCGTGTTCGTGTGTATCTCCAGTTTTGTAGTTTTTCATCGTAGCGTGTCTGCTTACCTCAAACTTAAAATCATACTTATCTCCCTCGCTCAATGTTTTTAGGCCACTTTCAGGGCTTGCACTGAAGGAAATGGTAGTTAATGAACAAAAACGGAGCCTATAAGTCTTGCGGAATTCCCCTTGACCTTATGAAAGCTTTGAGGCCAAGCTTTTTGAGAGTTTTTTGCTTTTATAATAACTCCGTAGGGTTGTGCCCATGAGTGCTCCGACAAGCAGACAGGTGCAGAGTCCATCGGGAATGAGTATGCCCAAACGGTCGTCAAAAACATATAGAGGAAAGGCACCAAGTACACATGCAGATACTATCCCAAACAGTACTCCTCCTTTTTTGTCGGCTTTCTCTATTCGTTCTTCCATACTTTTTATCTTAACCATCCTACCAACCAAAATGGTTGCGAACGCCCCCGCTAAGACTCCAATGCACACGCTGAGGAAACTCGAAATAAGGAGGAGGTGAACATTATAATAGCCAAAAACGTCCACAAGAAATAGCTTATCCTGGATATCACCATAGTTCCAAACCTTGAGACCTATCACGTCCTCTACTAGGAGAGCTGGATTTATAACAAGCAAAGAAAAAATTAGAAAGAAAAATAAAGGTAGGAGAAGGCTCCTCACCTTCCTCAAAGATTTTATCTGCCGTTCGACTTTCCTATATTCCTCCGATACCAAGATCCTCATCTCCATACCATAATGGCCAAGAACCTGTTAAACCAGCTGGAGAGACGCGCAACTTGAACCAGGGAAGACAACCAAGTTTATACTCACACTCACTATAGATAGGGACCCCCAGTATCTTGTATGTGTATGGATCCTTCGTATACTCCCAGCCAGACCCGGATTCATCTCGAATTTCCGCTGTAGTCACTCCTAAAGTAGCTATGATAACCTCTCTAGCTGCAGGTATTACGGCAGCCATGGTATCCTCGAAAATCCAGCCAATCCGACTGCACACCACGCGAAAACGATTTCCATTTCCTACTTATCTTTTAGCGCCTCGTATTTTTTAACTTCCTTGTGTAAGAGAAGGAAACCTATCGTAAGAGGAAGGAAAATTCCAGCCGCAAGCCATTCGCTCACGGCTAAGGGTATGTACTCATGATAATACAGGCCAGAATACCCCCTTAACCGAGCAAGCCACAAGACAAGATGACCCAAAATGCAGAACCCGGGGTCAAACGTTTCCTCTGTAAAAGATAATGCCAACACTACTATCAGTGGAGCTATTAATAATGGTCCTAGCCCATACCATTGCTTGCCAAACTCTCCTAAGTTACGCGAGAACTCTCTGAGAACTCTCGGATGAACTTTTAAAAGATGGATCCCCAGCCATACGCACGGGAGTTCCATCACCACCCCTATCGAAAAGAAAAAAGCGACAAGGAACCATAAGGGATACTGCTCCAACAAAAACCGATCCAACNNTCCAACGGAGAAAACATGACGGCACCTGGCCCGCTAGAGGTGCGAGGCCAAGAAAAAAAAGAAAGGAAAGAAAAGAGAAACATTGCAAAAAAAGAAATCATACTGATGAGTAATGTACCCTCTTTCGCCCCCTTAAATTCCTCAATTCGTTTGTTCCGTTCTTCCATTACTATTCACCAGCCAGTCAACCCGAGTTCAGGATCACTACCATACCAGAGAGGATAAGAATAAAAATAGGTGTAATGATGTGCATAAAAAAACCACATAATTCCACCGAGCTTGATGTCAAAACGAACCCAAGTATTCCAATTGGGTTTCCACTCTAGATCTTTTATCCAAAGCCAGCTCTCACCATTTTCATCTTTCGCCTTTTCCGCCCGATTGTGGGTCACATATTCCCATACTACTCCAAGGATGAATCCAGCAACAAAACCCCAACCACCACCTATCGCAAGTCCAGTTATTCCTCCTAATAGGCCTCCTAATGTATAAGAAAGGAATTCTAGTGTCCATTGTTGATCTTTACCAATGTGTCCAACAGCTAGCGATTCAGGGTCTCCAGTTGACCAGTCTTCGTTAACCCCCATGTAATAGTGGTGGTAACAATCTGGATGGGTGTAATCTACAAAATGCCGATCTCCATAGTGGGACTCATAATGCTTTATGTGCCAGATGCCTCTGATTTTTTTGGTTTCGTCGCCAGAATAACTTCCACCCCCGCCGCCTCCATCATCGATCAGATAGAGTGTCCAGAGGTGGTATTTTTCGGGTGTAAGTAGTTTCCCGAACATGACCTCCACGAGAGTGTATAAGAGGTTTCTTGCTGCTGTGTGTTCTCCTCTCGCATGCATGATGCTTGCCGCGATGGAGTAGGCTGCTTCGTCAACATCGACTAAGCCTTTAAACCCGACGACCTGTTTCTTTGATGTGGCTTCCACTACCTGTTCCACCTTATGTGAGTAACAGGATGCCACGTATACCCTCCTTGAAGGGGTACGTCGTACCTGTTCAGCAAAGTCTGTCCATTCCACAAGTTCAGACCCAATTTGTATTCCCCTTTGGGTTCCATGCCCTACGTAGATGACACCGCCCCTGGCGCGCATAAGGATCCAGGGTGTAAGGAGATGGCCCTCTCGTACTTCTACTGCCCTCGGTAGCATGGCATCAATCTTGTTGCTCGTATAGGTTACTCGCTTCTCACCACTTAAAACCACAATGACAGGCGTCGGTATTGGAGAACGCAACGCAGGCACTAGCACCGTTGAGAACACAAGGAACAAGAGAAGAATAGATTTCGTGTTTCCTTTTTCCCCAATTTTTGGGGAGTGCATTGATAGCACCAAAATATATAAAAGTTTAGATCCTTTTAAACTTTCCGCTTCCCCACACCGTTGAGCTTAAAAGGACTTTGTACAATCTGGATTGTTACCAACGTTTAGAGGCAGGCAGGTCGAAGATCTCGGATGTTAAACCGATTGGACACTTAGAAAACCGGGGGGCTTGAAATTTCTAGGGTAAGAACCCTGGATTTATCGCCTTTAAGGCGCCTTCAGAAGCTTGAGTGGCTTGATCTTTTTAGTGAGAAGGTTTATCGTTTATCGTCGCTGAAGCACCTCAAGAACCTCAGGGAGCTCGGTATCCTCGCTAGGGACCTTTCTGAGAGGGACCTCACGACCTTCAGTAGGGATGGAAGACCTCACTACTTACTTTAGGGCAGAGGAGTACTTCTCAACAGAGAACAGCGTTTATAAGTCCTCAGAGTCACCTTTGTCAGCACCAGAGGAGATATCCCCCCGACTCTGGGAATAAGTGAAGGGATTGAGGCCAACTGTAATCGAATAAGGTGATGGCTTTTTATGTTGGCTTTTTATACTAAAAACTTTCTTAAACAAGAGCATTAATCTTTTCTGCAACCTTGTTAAAGATAGGATCGGTAAGGGACCAACATGAGAATCGTGGAAAATGGAGAAGAAAAAGACATCACAGCCGTATGGTTGGAAGACAAGGAGCAAGGCATCGTAAAAATGATTGATCAGCGGGTTTTACCCTGGAAACTTGAATATTTTGTCAGCGACGAGTGGAAACGAACCGCTAAAGCAATTACCAACATGGTTACTAGAGGCGCCCCCAACGTCGGGCTCACCGCAGCTTATGCATTCTACCAAGCTAGCATGGATACCTTAAACGATGAAAACTTCCTCCCTTCGTTGAAAGCTAAGGCTGAAGAGATAAAAAAAGCGAGACCTACAGCCGTAAACCTCAAAAATGAAGTCACCAGAATGTTCGCACTAACCAAACAATGGATCAATAACGGTTTGAAGGAAGAGACGGTTGTGGAGAAGCTCGGTAACCATGCAGAGAAGGTTGCTGAACGAGAAATCAATGCGAATAGAAGAATTGGAGAATTTGGAGCGGATTTTATCGAGGATGGAGACTCTATGTTGACCCATTGTAATGCTGGAGCCCTTGCTACTGTTGATTACGGTACAGCTCTTGCTCCAGTGAGAGTAGCAACGGAACAAGGTAAAACTGTAACAGTCTATGCAGATGAAACACGTCCATGGTTGCAGGGCGCAAGGTTAACTACGTGGGAGCTTCAAATGTCAAACATCCCCTGTAAACTAATATCTGATAATGCCGCAGGCCTCCTCATGCGGAGAGGCGAAATTGACCTCGTTATCACTGGAACAGATCGGACAGCACTCAATGGAGATGTCTGCAATAAAATCGGAACCTATAAAATAGCGTTAGCGGCTCAGGATAACGATATTCCTTTCTACGTCGCTGCTCCACTGAGTAGCATTGACCGTGACTTGGATAACGGGAAAGATATTCCGATTGAGGAACGAGCAGCAGAAGAGGTAACCTGGGTTCGGGGGGAAAATGAAAAAGGAACTATCGAAAAAGTCAGGATAGCTCCTCAAAATACTCTAGTGGTGAATCCCGTCTTCGATGTCACCCCAAACCGATTGGTGACTGCGATCATTACTGAGGAGGGCGTGTTCAAGCCAGAAGAATTAAAACATAACCTTTCTTAAGAGTTGTGAGCGGGGAGGCCCTCTAGTAAACCCCCTCCTTATTCTTTCGCCGTTTTTTCCAATTGTTTTGCCATTTGCTACTGATTACGAAAAGATAGAGTAAACCAGTGACAATACCTGGCCCCTTCACGAGCGAGAACTCTTTATCCTCTACCGTCGTTGGAAGCTTAGTTATGACTTCAAGAGCGATTTTTTCCAACGATATGCCACTTTCCAATTTTACTATGAAGGAGAAGTTAATGTCAACGGAAATACGTGAGAGTGGCCACAGGAGTGGTACCCCTCCATTGAAGAAATCCAAAATAATATGACTGTAAAGAAAGTAGGCCGCCAGAACAAGATACGTCCTCCTTGCCTCATCTTTGATGAAGAAGAAAGGAAGTAACACACAAACCGGCACAAGGAGAGGAGAATGAAGGCCAAGTCTGTGAACGCCAAAAAATACATCAAGATCAGCTAAGAGCCCAAGAAATGCCAGTAAGAATAGCTGCTTATCTGACACACGTTGGTCTAACTTTACTGCGTAAGCGACAATGAGGGGTAGGAAGAAATGGGACAATAGATCCATTGCGTACACCGTTAAGTTTCAATCACTCTCATTCAAGATCCTTTGTTTCCCTTCTTAAGGATTTAGTTACCCAAATACATATAACGAATGCCATTTTTGGCTCTTAGTTGGATTCTTCCGTGTCTTAGCTCGATCGTAGAGACATAAAGCTTGTGTTTACCCAATTTCCTTCCATCTTAGGTAATTTTACGTCTACACTGAGAGAAAGAGGGGTCGTTAGTACTTTAATTATTTTATTTTTCTCACCTCTAGCTTCAAGGGGGAATAGAAATGGTCAAAATTGCGGATAGCATTTACTGGGTCGGGGTTAATGATCATGTTCTCGATCTTTTCGAAGCTATGTGGCCCATTCCAGAGGGGATTAGCTATAATTCATATCTCATTACTGACGATAAAGTTGCCTTAATAGATGCAGTTAAGGAAAACTTCCTGAAAGAATATTTAGAAAAGATAGAGAGGTATACCGATCCACGCGACATCGATTACCTCATTGTGAACCATATGGAGCCAGATCACAGTGGGAGCATCCCACTCATTCGAAGGTTGAACCCAAATATTGAGATTGTAGGCACTAAACAAACGAAAAAGCTTTTAAATGACTTCTTTGGCATAACTGAGGGGGTAAGATTTGTTGACGAGGGAGATTCTCTTGCCTTAGGGGAACGAACCCTAACGTTCTTTAAGACACCGTACATACATTGGCCAGAGACGATGATGACTTATGACGCAACAGACCACATCCTATTTTCTGGCGATGCTTTCGGTACGTTTGGAACCATTGAGGGGCAGATCTTTGATGATAGGATAGATGTCAAATACTATGAGGATGAAGGCGTTCGTTATTTCTCTAACGTCGTAGGATTGTATAGTAAACCTGTACAAGCTGCAATTAAAAAACTGGAGAGTGTTAAGATTGATACGGTTGCCTCTACCCATGGCCCTGTATGGAGGACGCACCCTCAAACAATCATAGAACTGTATGATAAGCTGAGTAAAATGGAAGGAGAGAAAGGAGTTACCATAATATATGGCTCTATGTATGGGTACACTAGAAAGATGGCAGAGGCAATCGCCGAGGGAGTACACGCTGCAGGATGCAAAAATCTTACGACTTTAGATGCTTCTAGAGTACATCTAAGTTCCCTTCTTTCGGAGGCTTGGCGTCGGGAAGGAATTATCTTAGGTTCACCTACGTACGAGGGAGAGGTGTTTCCACCTTTGACCGAATTCACGAACATTGTGAAAAAAAAGCAGCTTAAAAACCGAGTAGCTGGTGTTTTCGGTTCCTTTGGCTGGACTGGTGGGGCTTTACCCCAACTTGAGGCCCTTATTGAATCTCTTGACTGGGATATGGTAAAACCAGTAGTCGAGTTTAATGGAGTTCCTCGTGAGAACCAGTTGGAAAACGGTAAGCAACTTGGCAAGACCATAGCTGAGAAGGTGTTGGAATGAGATATCTTCTTCATTTTACTAATAGAGTTCAACATGTCAGGGGAGCCTCTTGCGAATCCTAAAAATTAAAAATAGAAGATACCCCACATGTAATAAAAGTCAAGCGGGAGTGCATAATGGACAAAAAGAAGAGATCATGGGTAGAAAAGTTTTTTGACGAACAGTTCAGAGGGTTTGACAGCTTAAGCGACCAAGGAGGAGGGTACAGTGTGCAAGTAACTCAAACTCCAGAAGGTACAGTTGTCAAGGCTCAAATAAGTGGAGATATGGATCGTGATAAAATGAAACGCCAACTTGAGAGGAAGTATCCCAACGCGAAGATAGAGATTGAAGGTGGAAAGAGCCAAGCACCAGTTAAAATCAAGAAACGGAAGAAGCTCAATATCCAAAAAGACGAGGAGGAAAAAACGGGACGAGAAGAAGAAAAAAAGAAGGTCTCTCTCAACTGGAAAGACGATAACGTACAAATTGAAAAGAAAGATGAGTGAGGAGCGTTCGTACTGGCTTATTCCTCAACTTTTGTTATTTGACCTAGGGGCTTTATTGACTTTTAACCCTTTGAACACTCAATACCATCCGTAGGAAACTCAGAACCAAAAACGATTAACCTTCATATTCGACCTTAAAGATCTGTAAGAAGGGGGAGAAGTTGGATTCATTTCTTAATCAAAACCTCGTTAAAATTATCCTTGGATTCATTGTCGGTGGAATTATCGGTCTAGAAAGACAATTTTTTGTTGTTAAGGAACAAGAAAGAATTGATGATGAAGTTCGTCCTGGTGTAAGAACGTTCGGGCTTCTAAGTCTTACAGGGACAATCTCCGTGCTTATTCCTGGAGGGTATGCCAACCCCTTATTCATCTTTTCCATGGTTGGAGTGTTAGTTATTTTAGGCATTTGGACAGTAGCCAGAGTTATGCAAGCCCAAGAGTTAGGCATAACAACGTCCATCTCGTTAGTTATCTCTTTTGTCATAGGAGTGATGATTGGTCTAGGTGAAATCATCTTAGGGATTACTCTTTCTGTTTTTGTAACCTTTGTCCTCTCTGTTAAAGAGAGAGTTAAAGATCTAATCATAGGTTTAGAATACAAAGAAATTACCTCTGCCCTCCATATAGGGATCCTCGTCCTTTTGCTCTTCCCCATCATCCCGGACGTGGAGGACCCATTTTTTGAAGTGCTTAACCTTCGTTCACTTTTCTTCTTTCTAGTTCTCATTCTCTCAGTTAGCTTTCTCTCTTATGTTATACTCAAACGAATGGGTGTTAGACAAGGTTTACCCACATTTGCTGCGTTGGGTGCGTTAGTTAACTCTGAAGCTGTAACTACGAACTTAGCTAAATTTTCTAAAGTAAAAAAAGACGAAAGGAACATCTTAATAGCAAACAGCATCCTACTGGCAAATCTCATCATGATAATGAGGATCATTTTACTTAGCTTAATTTTCGCTTGGCAAGATCTGCAGTTTCTCTTAGATATAGGTTCAATTCTTGGAGCGGTATCTTTATTTGGTATTATATTAGTGTCAATAAGGTATACGGGAGGGGAAAAGAAAGTCGTTGAGAAAATAGAGTTACAAAGCCCCTTAGCCTATAAAACTGCTCTTAGATTCGTATTCACTTTTGCCATTGTATCTTTTACCGTGGTTACCCTCCAACAAGTTGGTGATTGGGGATACGTAATAGCGGGACTTATCGGCGGATTTCTAAGCAATACCGCAGTACTTTTTTCATCCCTCTCCTCCCTTCAAGGAGGGGTGATCAGTGTCAATAAGAGCATAATAATGATCACTCTTGGTACTGCTGCTGCGATTGCAAATAAATTGATTTACGCCTCTGTAGGTGGTGCCGACAGACGAATTTTGTCTAGGATCGCTATTGATGTCTTGATCCTTGTTTCCATCCTCTTGTTCGTTTCCTTCTGGGCACTTGGTATCCACTTTCATCTACTGTAGGGAAGTTTGAATGGAAATACTTAAGAAGTTGACAAAGAAGACTAGTGGGAAACTCCGCTTATTCGCTGATGTTCTACTCGCCTCAACGGAGGGAATTCAAAAGAGCTTAGATTACAAGAAAGTAGCGAGGAAAAAGAATGGTGAAGTCGCTTATCAGGCAGATGTACAGGTAGAGAAAATCATCGTACACGAACTCAGGCAACAAGGATTTGAGGGGGCGGTGTTAGCGGAAGAAGGAGGAACCTATGGATCAGGAACAGAGAAAATCCTCTTAGATCCCTTAGATGGCTCTACTAATGCAGTGCTTGGATTTCCTCTATTTGCTATACTGCTTGCGTATAGTACGGGAACGCACTTATCTGATGTAGAAGGAGCTCTAGTTTTTGCTCCGTCCCTTTATCGTGTGTATTGGGGAGAGAAAGGAAAAGGTGCCTACCTTACTACACTGGAAGGGACTTATGCCCTTTCTACAGAACGGCGTAAACATGAAACGGGATTGATAGACGTGGTGCCAGAGAATACTAACCCTAACGATATCGTAACTTGCACGTCTTATGCGGGGAAATATCGACATGTAGGCTCTCTTGGACTTGCCTTAAGTTTTACAGCCGAAGGGATCTTAGAGGGGGTAGTTAACATTGCCAATCGGGCAAAAATAGTGGATGTGGCGGGACCGTTCCTTTTACTACAAGAAGCAGGGGGAAGTTACCTGACAGACTTCGATATCATCGATAATCCAACCAAGCGCCTTTGTTTTATAGCGGCACGAAACTCACAAATAAAGAGGGATTTAACGCGATTGGTCTGGGAGAAGCGAGTCAAAGAAGAGTGATGCGTGTTTATACTTACTTCCGTAGTTGATCACCACTATTTAACATCCCCCTCTCTACCGTGATGCCTTCTTTTTCAAGAGTGGCCTATACTTTTTAGAATGAAGAATGCGTAGCACCTCATCAGTGATTTTAGTCATGTAAACCATCTAGTGTCGCTTTCCCTCTTCTGTCACTGGGATAATTTCTCAAACGACCCGCTTCTTCCTAGAAGTGTATGTTTTACATCGTATCTCACTTTCTTTGATAAGTGACCATCACTTGCAAAGCGCTACGTAAGTCTCTCTTGTTTATCGTGTACTCGAGACCATCTAAATTTCACAACTTTCCACTTCGTAGTTGCTTACAGGGAAAATTGATCACTTAAATAGCATTAAGCGAAATTACAAAAATTCAAGAAGTAAAAAGTGATTAAAAAAGGAATTCTCAAAGAAGAAGAGTAGAACGTAGGCTGGGAGAGGTTCAAAATGGAAAGGAAAATAATGATAGTAGATGATGAGAAAGAGATCCGAAGGGCTACCCAAGAAGTTCTGGAAAAAGAGGGGTATAGTGTCAAAACTGCAAAAACTACTGAGGCTGCATGGAAGAAGCTTCAACAGTGGAAGGCGGAACTCATTCTCTTAGATATCATGCTCCCAGGTGACCTTGAAGAATTTGTCAAAAAAGTGGATCAGCTAGGGACCGTGAAGGTTCTTTATCTCTCCGTTGTCCAAGAAGCAGAGGCGGAGAGGCGGGGCTTACTCGATCTCAGTGATACAATCCTCGGTTATATTGAAAAACCGTTCTCTCTCGCCACCTTATTGAGTAAAGTAAAAAATGCCCTTGAAAGGGAACGTTAATGATGGCTTTTACTCGATACCCGTATTTACCAATTTTCCCCCGTATTCGGGGAGTCGTTATACTAGACGAAGAACGGAATGTACTGTATTCCCACCCTAAACGAGATACATTGGAAAATCTTATGCCTGGCCTATTACATGCTTCAACAGCGATAAGTAATGTGATAAACAGTGGTAAAGTTTATGATATCACTACCGGGAAGTTACGTGTATACACGATCGAAGAAGAGAACCCGTTCCCGTTCTTTACTGCTGTCGTGGTTAACAAAGAGGCAAGCAAACAGGTCGGAATGTGGACCATGTATCTCTCAAAATTTGTCTCTATCCTCCTCTCTTCCCATCAAATAACAGAAGCTTCCAATGAAGCAAGGAGGACCCTCGAGAAAGACCTTTCAAAAGAAATTGAATCAATGAAGGTCCCCGACAAGGGACAGGTCTTACGTTACATTTCAAATGCTTACGACCTTATAGAAAATAAGGACACGCTTGTGAGTTCGTTATTAAAAGATTTAAAGGACGAAGAGAGCAAAGAGGCAAAGAAAACCCAAGCGTTCCTATCCAAAGCTTCAAAGATATCTGAATGCTCCTTAAAAGACATAATCGACCTCATAGATCAAGGCAAAATCTATCAGGCTTTTTTATCTACAGAAAACCAGCATGGAGATGAAAAATTCCAGCTCCTTTGGGTGGCCCTTGGACTCTTACTTAAAAATCTACATTACGAAACTCCCGCACCCTCCCTTACAGCTCTTGAAAAGCAACTACAGCACACTCAGAGTAAAGAAGATCCCTCCCTCACACGTTTATTACAATTTTGCATCAAAAAGTTGAAATCCGTACAACACGCTAGGGAGGTATATGGCTTCTTGAAAGAGGCCATTAGGGATGTTCTATCCAATCTTAGCTACGAAAGGAATGCGTACAAGAGAAGTATTCTTAGTTTGGCCTTAGGTAGTTTAATAAGTATTTTTTTCCCCATCGAAAAAGAAACGTTAATTCTGCTAACTAACGAAGACAAACTCAAGAAGATAATTCCCGTGGACCTCTGGTGGGCGCACGCAACACAATCGAATAACCTCTATAACCCCCTCCTCCCGCATTTTTTAATGCGTGCCTTCAATTGGCAAGAGCTTAAGCCGTTTTTACACACCCTTCTGGAAAGATCGGAAAAAACAAAAGAAATGATCGCTTTTTCTTCAGAAAAATTAGGTAAAAGTAGATTATTGTTTGATAACCTCCAGCTACACACGATATGGGCAACGTTTAGTTTTTTCGCCATTAGCGTTGTAAATTCCTATAGTTTGAGCCTTTCAGATAAGGAAAAAGTAACAGAGATCTATCAATCCAAACTCGAGGCGCTCCTTAATCAAAAAAAAGAGACTTTAGCTTGGAATATCCCATTGGCACATCTGGGAATATCTATCATTCATGCAAATCGTTTTACCTTAAACGCCAGTAAATCTAGCTTTAAAAAATGGAAAGACCACGGACGCAAAGCGATAAGAGAAGTCATAAAGTTAAACAAAAGGAACAGGATTGGGGACTTCCCCACCTTGGTGATATTACTTATAGCATTGGATGTGCTTCACTTAAAAGTTGAAAAGGGTAGGGAGCCCTCCCCAGAAGTTGTACTTGCTTTACAGCGGATACTTCATCTAAATGGAGAGGCAATTTCTTTTTTGGAGGAAGTAACTTCTCCATACTACCTCAGAAGGGTGCTACTCACAACGGGGCTCACATTATTGATCAATAATAAAACGAAGGAGAGCGAACATCTAATTAGCCAAGGGAGAGCAATGTTAGGTAGGTTCCTCCCTAGGATGATGACTCGTGGTGTTTTTACCTGGAACCTTCTTGCTATGCTCTTTCATGTCGAAAAGAGATCTCCTCCAGAAAGGAAACTCTTACAGTATGGGCGTAAAGCTTTAGATGCTATTTTCCGCGAAAACGCTTGGAAAGCCTATGGTTGGCAGGCGTGGGCTTCCAACTTCCTTGTAATCCCCTTAGAGAAGTTACTATCTGAACTCTCTATCAAGTAAGGGCAAATTGTCCCAACGTAGACCATCTGGTAACTTAGCTTTTTAAACTCCGGAGGCCTCAAAAAAGTGATGCGGGAAAATCACACATAGGTAATACCCCCTAGAGGCCGTTCGTTGTTCCTCCACGTTTCAAGGAGGGGCTGAGAAAGGGCATCCAATGAGGGGCCTCCGTATACCTTCTAAAAATGTAAAGAGACTTTGTGCGTTTCTCCCTCTCCATGTAGCTAATGTTTCCGAGTCGTATCCTACTACTTATTCACTCGTTAATGAGGACACTAACGGGGACTCATTAATCTTTCACTTTCTTCCTCTTAGGTCTTTGAGGCGCTTATCTACACTCAGTAGATCTAACTTTTGCAATACGCTAGATTTAGGGATACCCTGTTCATCCCAGCCTACTTTTTTGTAGTAGTTACGCTTCATTTCAACTACCTCTTCTCTAGCTGCTTTTTTACCCTTGTAGGGACCACTCGGTAAGGGATCATAGAATCGAGCGGGATTATCTTCCGTCCCTCCCCATCGAACATCTGGTCCGCCTAGAAGTAGTGCTGCACGTTGAATGTTAAGAATCCTCAAGGCTTTTTCGTTCCAACTCTCAGAACCAACATCCCACCCAGTTATTGCACGGAGAATTTCCCATATGTGCTCCATAGAACTAGAATAGGTAACGAAATTGCAAATCACGAATGAATCTGTGAGAATGCTCCGGTTCTCCTTTCCCTCCAAAGATGCCACAGATGTATGGTCTCCCCCCTGAGTAGAGCAGACGTATGATATTGGGGTTGTGTAGTCCTGTTCGCTTCTAATGCCATGAGCACCAATTGCAATACCTTTTGATTGAACTGCATACTTCATAAGATCCTCGTCCTTCATCTTACTAAGCTTTTTGGTCGCTCGGTACGTTCCTTCTGCAAGAATATCTCCAATACCCTCCCGTCGAACGATCTTTTTGAGCAATTTTTCGAACGCTTCGGTATTCCCCCACTCTAACTTAATTCCCCCAAGATCGGCCTCGCTTAGGATTCCTCTTTGATACAACTCAGCAGCAAATCCTAGAATATTCCCTCCTTGGATGCCACAGATTCCTAACTCGTCTACTACAGCCGATAAGTGCATATTGCCTTTAGACGAGAACACCCCTAGGTTGGTACCCACATAGGCTTGTAATTCGTAGTCAGGTGGATCGGAAATCGATCCTTTAAACTTTCCCGTCTTCACTAGACCGAGCTTCATACAGGAAACAGGGCATCCATAATCTGCCCAATACCTTTTCACCCATAACTTCTCGAACTCATTCACACCGAATTCTTTACGATTATGCCATTCTTCCTGCCAATTTTTAACTGGTTCAGAGCTACTACTTGCACCTACCGTATACCCTCCCGCTCCCGTACCCCATCTTCGAAAGCGTTCATTCGCGTAACATTCTTTGTCTACTTGCTCTATCAAGTGTTTAACCTCTTCCCAGTTCTCCACGTCTGGAAGTGGACTAGTACCTTTGACTGCTACTGCTTTTAGGTTTTTTGCGCCCATAACTGCACCGTACCCACCATATCCCGCTGCATGTGTGATTTTTGCCATTACTGAAGCTATTCTGGCCTCTTGCTCTCCTGCAGGACCAATATAAAGAATCGATGGTTCTTTCCATTTACCATACTGAGAATTCTTCTGAAATTCTTCTCTTGCCTCTATGGTTATGTTTTTAATTGTCTCTTTTGCTCCTTTTCCCCACACAGACGTTCCATCCTTGAACAGAAGTTCTTCATCTTTGATGAGGAGATACGTCGGGCGATCTGCCTTTCCAGAAAATATCAACCCATCGTAACCTGCACATTTTAACTCTAAGCCGAACTCGCCAGCTACGGTAGATCCCACTATTCCATTACTCTGAGGAGACTTCCCACTTACACAAACTCGTCCTCCAGGATAATACCCCGTTAATGGGCCAGTGAGTATTAGTAGAAGATTTTCCGCGCTAACCGGATCCACTTCTTCCCATTTTTCTCCAAGTCGTTTCCAAAGTATTTTACTTGCTAGGCCACGTCCTCCAACAAACCTTTGCAATACGGCTTCATCGAGGGGAATGGTCTTCGTCGATTTCTGCGTAAGGTCAACTTCTAAAAGAGTACCAGCATAGCCTCCAATCACTTATACCACCCCTCTCCTGCATCTCCAAGTAATTTTTCTCCGGTAGCCTCGGTTATCTCTTCAGGAGTTTGGGCATAAAGTTTAAAAGTAGGACTTCGCGTTCTATCAACAATTTCCAAAGCATCCCACCCGCCTTCCTGACATGCTTCTACACACTGAGGATCCTCTTCCCCACACAGGTCGCAAATGAGTATGTAGTTTTCTTCTGGGTGGAGGTGGGGAATGTCTCCTGGACACGCTTTTATGCAATCTCCACAGGCTGTACATTTATCTCTATCAATGTTTACAGCGCCCGTTTCGTCATTTACATACAAGGCGTCGTAGGGACACGCATTAACACATGGATAATCGTGACACTGCGTACAAAAATGAGGCACTTCTATCCCAGGAAATAACATGAAAACCCGTATTCTAGAAGCCTCTGGCCAGATCTTACCCTCATGAAACATGGAGCAAGCTATCTCACATTTTCGACATCCCGAACATTTGTCGTAATTCCTAGCAATCCAAATATCAGGAAGGGGGGTCACTTCTGTTTCATTCAATTGGATCCCTAAAGTTAAGGGGGGAAAGAATTAATAATTTTCAGTATAGATCCCACAAGGGGCTGCTGGAAGGGAAAAGAAGAAGTTCCAGCATCTTCCCCACTTACTCAATTTCGTTTCTGCTACCCGAAGAGTCAAGCTTCAAGGGGTTTTCCTTTAGTTTCCTCACCAAACAAACCTATTACAATAGCTGAAACAAAATGAAAGGCAGTAAAAACTATAAAAACCCAATAGAAACTACCAAAAATGCCAGCTAGGAGGCCCGCAAGCAGAGGTCCAACGATTCCTCCAATTCTCCCAACAGAGTTTGCCGCTCCCGAACCAGTACCTCTAATGGAGGTGGGATATAATTCGGGAGTATACGCGTATGTTGCCCCCCACGCCCCTAAATTGAAGAAGGAAATCAGCGCTCCTGATACGAGTACCTGCCACTGTGCTTCAGAAATCGCGAAAAAGAAAGATGCAACCCCTGCGATTGCCATATATGCGCAAAGGAGGTATTTCCTGCCAACTTTTTCGATTAACCACGCTCCACTCCAATATCCAGGTATTTGCGCTGCAGTGATAGTGAAAGCGAAAAGTAAAGACCTCGTACCGAGGCCCTTCTCATCTGCTAAAACCTTAGGAAGCCAAAGGAAGATCCCCCAATATACTAGCACGATGGAAAACCAGTGTATCCAAAGCATGATCGTTCTCTTCTTATACTTACCTTTTAGTAACTCTTTAATACTCGCTTCATTTCGTGATTTAGCAATAGGAGTACTTTCCGAAATACCAAGCTGGTCGAGGATTGTTTGTGCTTCTTTTTGTTTTCCTGATCGAAGAAGAAATCGTACTGATTCTGGTAGAAAGAGTCCCAAAGGTAGTAAAAGCAAGAGAGGGAGAAACCCCCCCTTCATTATCGATCTCCAACTATATTGGAAGTTCCCAATCAACACAAGACCAAAGTAACTGGCGAGGAGCCAACCGAATGCCCACGCTGATTCAAGAAAAGCAACCCAACGACCTCTTTTCCCTTTAGGGAGGTACTCGGATAAATGTGTACTAGCAGTGGCCATATATCCCGCAGATCCCATTCCTGATAGCAAACGAAGCACAAAAATCACTTGCCAGGAATTGGAAAACGCTGTAAGACCCGTTGGCAGAGAATAAAGGAGGATTGATAAAAGAATTGGGCTTTTCCTACCTACTTTATCAGCAAGATTACCAAGAATGAACGCTCCGAAAAACATTCCGATGTTCCATGCTGAAAGTAAGAAGCCAAGTATGCCTAGTTCTTCTTTTAATGCAAGCTCTCCTTCAAGTGAAGGAAGGCCAAAAGAAACGAGGCCGGCACTCATCGCGTCCAATGCCCATCCGACCCCTAAGAGAAGTAGAAGCATCCAGTGGAAGTTCTTGATCGGTAAAGTTTCAAGCTTCCGCCTTATTTCTTCTTCCGTTTTCTTCCTGTTTTGTTCATTTTTGTCCATTGTAGTATCCCTCTCAAGATAAACGGACTGTTAGAGTTTTCAGTTCACTTTTTTGGATATTCCACTTTAAAGTTCCAATAAATGGCCCTAATTAGTGGAACCGAACATAAAGTTCTATTAATATTGGAAAAATTCAAATCCATAGTAGTAAGCTTATATATACAATAGGCTCGATAGAGCGCATATTGTAAACTCTTGAAGTCCCGTAATTCGATACCATGAGTGAAAGAAGGGAAGTAGAAATGCTTAGAAAGAAAATAGAGGCGGAAGAACGAGAAGAATGGTGGAACAAAAGCCTTGAGGAGAAAATCGAGAAGAGTAAGCAAGTTATACGACATGCTCTAGAACAGTTCGGCAAAGATATGCTCGTGGCCTGGACAGGAGGGAAGGACAGTACCTATCTTCTCTACCTGATCAAAAAAATTTGCGATAAAGAGGGATACCCTAAACCCCCTGTGCTCTTCGTTGATCATGGTCAACACTTCGAGGAAGTGCATAAGTTTGTGGCCCATTGGAGTAAAAAATGGGGTTTCGAAGTAGTCGTTGCGAGAAACGATGATTTCATTGAAAAGGCAAACGAGCCTGGCGACCAAGTTCCCATTGAACTGCTAAATGAACGGAACAGAAGAGAGCTAAAACGGCTTGGTTGGGGAAAAGATACTGTGCCGTTCTTAATGGATACTGAGGCGGGAAACCACCTGCTCAAAACGGTTGCAACAGATATCGTCATTGAAAACGGCGGGTACGAAGCGATGATGACAGGCATTAGATGGGATGAGCAAGAAGCCCGGAGTGACGAAGTTTTCTTCTCACCGAGGGAGAATCCTGCGCATATGCGTGTACACCCCATTTTACCGTTTAAAGAACGAGATGTGTGGGATGTCACCTTTAAATTGGATATCCCCATCAATCCCCTGTATAAAAAAGGTTATAGGAGCCTTGGTTCTAAGGTTTCTACTGATAAACCTGCCGATAAACCTGCATGGGAGCAAGAGTTGGAAAAAACGAAGGAACGTCAAGGCAGGGCACAAGATAAAGAAGAAATCATGAAAAGATTAAGAGAACTTGGGTACATGTAGCCAAACTATCTTTTCTTTATTCATAGTGTGATAAACGAACAGTAACCAGCGAAACATTATAGAGAATAGTAAAAACGGACTAAAAGGAGGAGCTCATTGACGAAATAGTTTTTGGCCTATTTCCAATCCCCGCTCAAACGCTCTAAGATTTAAATCGACGATTTTTTCCCCTTTTTCTTTGAAACGTGTTTTGATAGCTTTTTTACCGCTTTCCTTTGCTAAAGGCGACGTTACATGAGCAAAAAAGACTCCAATAAGGACTACATTTTGTACAATTGGATTTCCTAACCCTTCAGCGATTTTTAGAGCTGGAACAATAGTTACATTGTCTGAAAATGTTTCTAACTTTCTTTTAATCTTGGAGAAGGAAGTTTTTTTACCAACCCCTGCTGTAACTATTGGAGGAACGACCAAGTTATCATTCACTATTATGGTGCCGTTTGGATCCATTTTTTCTAAGTATCGCATGCTCTCCGTAGCTTCTAAGGCGATCAGTGTATCAACACTTCCTTTTTTAATAAGAGGGGCAACGACCTTTCCGAGCCTTACCATCGTATAAACCATTCCTCCTCGTTGAGAGAGACCATGGATTTCACTCATTATAACATTCTTGCTTTCTATCCTCGCTGCGTCTGTTATGAGACGAGATGCCGTTAGGATTCCCATCCCCCCTACTCCTGAAAGCAGTATATCGTACTTGTTATTACTCTCTTTTCTAGGATTCACGTCAATCTACCCTCAAGTTCGAGTTACTCCTCCTCACCATAATTTGCTTTTTATATTTCTTGAATCCCTCCTCTCGCGTACTTCCCTCAAGGTAAAAAGGACACGCGAAAGAACTCATACCTGCGGGGGCAGTCACAGTGAAGGATCTGTCTTCCTCAGGAACGAAAATATAATATTAGTCACAGATAAAAATTAAAAAGCACCTTACTTGATTACCGCTCTAGGCGGGAGTTCCCGAGTGGTCAAAGGGGGCAGAATATATGCCTAGACTCAAGATCTGCTGTGTAGAACTTCGAGGGTTCGAACCCCTCCTCCCGCATTGGGTTACGAGTTAAAATGGAAATATTACAGCTTGACAGAGGCCAAGGCCGGTTACAGATCAAAGTAGAAGGACACGAAGATTTTTTTGTGCTCAGTAGGTTTCTAAAGGACGGAGACTTAATTACTAGCAAAACTACTCGTAAAATAAAACGAGAAAATAAAGTCTTCAGGAAGTCTATGGTCGTTACGTTACGTTTCACGGAAACTTCCTATCAGTCGTTCGGAAAACGACTCAGGATAAGTGGGATAATACAAGAAGGCCCAGAGGATCTCGTTTCTCGAGGAAGCTATCATACCATTAATGTTGAAATAAATGATATCTTAGAATTGAGACGAGAGGATCTCACTAAAGAAGACATAGATCAACTTCGTAAGGCCGAGAAGTACACTAAAATGCCTCCTTTATTGTTAGTTGCTATTGAAAGAGGAGTCGCAACCGTGGGACTTTTATCTTCTTATGAACTAAAAGTTATACGTTCTCTCGCTAGAGAAGTGTCAACCAAAGGAGTAGAGGGATCAAAGAGCCTCCTTCATAAATTCTTCTCTGAAGTTTTTAGTATCATGAGACAGTATCTTGATACGTCAAAAGCAGTAATAGTAGCTGGGCCAGGGTTCACTAAAAAGAAGTTCAGCAAGTTTTTAGCAGATAAAATTCCGAACGAGAAAGTATACACGGGGAACATTTCTACTGGTACACGATCGGGTCTTCATGAAATCGTTAGGCGAGGTTTACCAGAGAAAATTCAGAAAGATCAACGAATTTCAGAGGAAACCCGTCTCATAGGAGATCTATTAAAACATATTGGAAAAGAAGACGGACTTGCTGTTTACGGTTATGATGAGGTAAAAAGAGCGATTACCTATGGAGCTGTTGATACACTGCTTATTTCTGATTCTACCTTTTACTCCAAGAAGATGCGTGATGAAATTATGAAAATGATTGAACAAACCAGAGATATGGGGGGATCTTTCCGGATTATCAGCTCCCTTCATCCGTCTGGAAAACAATTTGAACAGATGGGTGGTTTAGGAGCTCTTTTACGTTATAAACTTAGATAGCCTCAACTGTCGATTGAATAGAGGAAAAGAAGCCAAGTTACTTTTTAGCCGCCTTTCAGCTTCCACAAGGTTACTTCAAATTCTTTACTTTAGGGAGTTCTATTTTCTTTTGTTCTCCCTTTTCTACTTCTTCCAAAGAGGGTAGCTCAGTTCTAGACTTAGATAAACGGTATTCTATTATTCGTCCTTCCCTCTCAGAGGTCAAAAAGCCGTCTCGTTCCATTCTGCGTAGGTAAGTGCTACAGGTTGAAGCATTAATTCTTTCACCAAAAATCTCCTCAAAAGCTTCTCTAGCATCTTTGCTATTAAAAATCTGCCCATATCTAAACACGTTAGCTATTAAAACCTTCAAACGGTAAAATAAAGAGTTATTACTGTCGTTCTTCGAACGAGTTGAGCTTTCCTCTCTCGCAGTCATCTCTGGTATATTTGAGGAATTTTCTGGATAAGTAAAGGGACTGATGATATCTTTCACAGCTTCGATTTTGCTCTTGGTTATATCGCTATCCATAGTGATTTTTAGCTCCATCTCTCCCTTTTTCAGCTCAATGCTTATACCCTTACCCTTATCTTCACCGATCTTAAACACCTTGGGAAATCTTGGGCCCAGATGAGAGTTACCCTCATTAGGTCACGAAAGTCTTATAATTTCGTGGCCCCATTTACCCAGGTAACTTACTGATCTAACCGCAATCGAATTAACTATACCCTCCCCTATTAAAAAGAGGGGAGTTATCTGGAAAACACTTGTGAAGATTTTTTGACTATACTTCACAATCTCTCACACCCTTTCATTCCAGTGGAGACGAATGAAAAAACTAACAACAGAAAAAATGAGAATCTAATAGTTAATCTAGTAAACCTAAAACACTCTAATATTCTATGAGATCTCTTAATGTAAATAACGTATGTTCATGAGCTAGTAATGTTTAAAGTTCAATAAGAAAGAAGAAGAAAGACTTTTTCTTAATTAAGATGTGATTTTAAATTTCAATGCTATGATTACTATACATCTCTAACGCATTCTCCACTCGAAAAGAGGAGGGAGCGGTCATTCACAATGTTACCCAAAAAAAGTTCGACTGAACGTTTACCTCCCCCCACATTTCTAGTGGAAATCCTACAAACGGTCGAGTTTTCTCTGTTTCACATCCTTATCTTGAAACGTTACATCTCGGATGCCTAAAATGGAATTCAAAGGGAAGAAAAGAAGATACGTGTTCACACCATAATCGTAGTAAATGAAGTCTAAGACCCCCCTCATTTCCAGTGGAAATCAAGTTTAGCTCCTCATTGATTGATTCATATCACAAGTGAATAACAAAAATTCATTGTGAACACTCAATTTAATTTGTTAACTACCTTTTTAGCGAGTGAGATATCAGAATGTTTATTTCACTAGAAAACAAAACTGTTTCAAGGACTTCCAATGTTACAGTAGTTAGTAAACTGAAATTCGCCTGGAAAAATGAGTTATCGAGGTAACCACGTAGATTTTTAAATATTTTCAAGGGTACTTCTGTTAAACAGCGGAGGTNNGGAGGTTCTCGAGCGGTCAAAGAGGCTAGACTGAGGTTCTAGTGCGTAGAGCTCCGAGGGTTCGAATCCCTCCCTCCGCACTTTTTCTTGGTGAGATCGTTGCAAGAAACTCCACAGTGGAAAACATTAATTGAAGAATACGAGAGCGAGGAAATCAAGGCAGAACTTATAGAAGGCCAAGGCATAATTTATGATCATGAAAAAGGCTCTTTCTTGTTTGAAAATGGGTTCTTCGGCAAACCTCTCGGTGTAAAAAAACCAAAACCAGATTTTTACGAAAAGATGTTTACCTTATCTCTCTTTGAGGCTCTCTACCTGTATGATAAAGGATTGTTAATATTAACGAAGGGAGGAAAAGCACTTAAACGAAACCAGATTGAACAGATAGGGAAGAAACAATGCAATGATTTCTACAGTAAGTTTTTAGTTTACAGAGATCTCCGGGAAAAGGGATGGATAGTGCGTCCAGGGCTAAAGTTTGGGGCCGATTTTTCTATTTACAGATACGGCCCACACCTTGAGCATGCACCGCTCCTCATAAATGTCTTTTCCCAGGATAAAGAACTGTTAGGGATTGATTTTGTCAGATCGGGCCGACTTGCGACGTCAGTTAAGAAAAAGTGGGCGTTAGCCCTTGTGTTAGATGAATCCGTCGAATACTTAACTTTTAAATGGTACCGTCCTTAGTTTTTGCATAAGCGGGGAAACGTTATCTTTACCTCCAATTTAGACTTGTAAACTGATCCTAATCAAACATCTGGACAAGATAGGGGAGATTCATTGGGAAGACTTTGTATTATTCAACATCTGGAAGGGGAGACTTCAACGTGCTAAACAGTTTATAAGCGATTTCGTGTTGTATAGTTTCAGAAAGGGGGAGTGGCTCTTCCTCTACTAGATAATGAAGTATACTACAGACTATACATCTATTTTTAACTTTATACCCTTGAGAGGCCTCCCCTACCTGTTTTAACACTTCTTCGATCATAAAATTACCAGGGGATTGAGGCACCTCTTGTAGTAAATCCTCCCTTAACTTAAATTCTCCCTCACGCAGAACCTCTCCAACCGCTAGTTTCATAAAAGAGAGTAATTTACAAGAGTCTTTCGAGTTGCAGAGGGTTATCACCTTGTTATTGGTGTTTTTTTCCATTTTTTCACTTATACTTTCTCCGTTAGTGATCCGTTTAACTAGTTTATTGAAGGGAGTGCGTATGGGGGCATACTTAGCTCTCAAGTTAGTCCCCTTCTTGAGGAGAAGAGTACGGTATCTTTCTAGATCTATCTTAGGAGGGGGACATTCTGCAACCTTAACAAGTAACGGCTCTAACGCATCGGAAAGATCTACTATAACTTCTCTCTTAGCCATTTGTTGAACGTATTTTCTCACGTTTGTGGAAAATGAACGAAAATTTTGAGGGATCTCTCCTCGCATAATGAATTTGCTACTTACATTATTAATAGCCGCTCTTGAAAGAGTCTCCCAGCTTTGATTAATGAAAATGAGTGAAATGCCATACTTTCTAGAAAGAATAGCCAAATCTTCTGTTGTGGTTGTTTCAGCAGAACTTTCTTTTCTTTGCCATGGGATAAACCATCTAGCTTCCTCAAAGATTATAAACATACGAGGAGTTTTTCCAACTTGGAATTTCCTTATCTTATAGAAGTAAGAGAGAAGATATTTCAACAGCACATTAACGAGTAAAGTATGAGCTTTTTTACCTCCTCCCCTCCTGCTTAATCCAGAAAGATCAAAAACAACATTTTGTGAGGCTAACTTCTGTAAATCAACATTGGTTTCGTATGTCCAGAAAACATTCCTAGGTGTGCCCTCAAAAAAATTTCCGAGCCTATTAATTAGTGCTTGAAACGTTTTTATACTACTACTTAACTCAGTGCTCATATCTTGAGTTTCACTCCAAAGGCTCTCTATAAAGAAAAGAGGACCCCTTCTTTTTTTGCTCGACACAGTTTCTTGTATTGCTACGGTTAATACTTGTCGCATTTGAGGTGAAAGATCTCCTCGGCCACTTTTCAAAACTTCACAAATTAAATTTGAAAGGAAATTAGCATGATTACTTGGTAAATCATCCTGAGGATCAAAAATATTGAGGGAGAGGGGGGCGCCCCTCGTGGCTGGTGATACAACTTTAAAATCTGACATGGCTAAATCAATCCATTCTCCATGAAAATCGAAAACCCAAATGGTAGAATGACTATTTTTACGGAGCTTCTCGACTATCCTTCGAGCTAACATTGATTTTCCGCTTCCAGTTTTTCCAATAATTGCTAAATGATCTTTAAGATCCTCCACAGTAAGTGCAAATGGTGATACCTTCTCTCCTCGGAACATTTGATCTCCGATGTGTATGGGGCCGTTGGAATAGGAATTTAATGTAGGAGTTAAGTTTGGCGTCTCTCCTCCCCTATCAAATACTGTAGAAAGTCTTAACATCTTCTGGATTGGGCAGAAAAGGACCTCTTCGGAGTTTCCTTTGACTGTTACTTCTTTAGAAGGAATGATAGAAGTTAACAAGGTTCCTACGCTACTTTTAAAAGAGATCCCCCCGTTCTCATCTTTACTGATATGAATTACTGCTCTTGCAAAAGAGTTAAAGTTCTCTGTATGTAAATGAGTGTGAGACTTGGTAAAAAGCTTACCTCTAGGAAGGGGGGTATAAAGGGCCATTCCAATTGAAATTTCGTAAGGGCCTCTATTATATGATCGTTGGTCTGCCTCTTTTTCTTGTCTTATCTCTTTGTGCATCTTGGCGGATTTGAGAGAATAAACAATGGAGGATCCAGTAGGAAGATCTTTGAGAAAATTGATACCAGTGAAAAAGTCTTGTTTTTCATGTTCAGTTCTCTTTCCTCCCTCTTGGGTAGGCCTCACTTTTTTATCATATAACTGTATGGCTCCTTGAGCTTGCTTTACGATCCCTACATCCAAAAGAGTGGAAAGTGTGCTGTAAGAAGTTAAGGAAGTATCTAAAGAGTCAATTTCATATCCAGAAAGATCCGCATTACCTTTTAAGGATTCAACAGCTCTTAACAGTTCATTAACTATTTTACTTTCAAAGAAACCCTTCTTGTATAAAACGACACTAACAGATCTCCTAGTTTCATGTTTTTGAAGGAGAACAGAAGCATTAATTCCCTCTAAGAGTTTTTTTCGAAGAGACGAGAAGAGAGTATTAGCAACGGAATTCTTTCGGGCAAAACGCTCTTTTATTTTGACCCTGACCATCCCTATCTTAAAAATATTCAACGGTTTTAGAATTACAAAAGATTGTCCTGCTTTCTTAATTATCTTAGGAGTTAATTCGTTTATTTCGACGGCGTTTCTTATAATTCTGTTGGAGATCCATTGAATTGACAGGAAAAGGATACCAATAAATAGAATAACTAAACCACCTAGAAAAAGAAGAAGCAGGACCATAAAAGGTTCAAAGGTAGACGGTAACGCAAAGATTACAGATAGTCGAGTTGACATCCCCATCCTTGCAATACTTTTCAGGGAGGATTTAAGTGAACAAAATGATGCATTAAAAAGGAATCAGTAAATGACCTCGTGCCGCATGGAGGCCGTCATTAGAACCCGATAGCTGAAGGCCTCAAAAATACGGGTGTTAGAAGGTATTTTGATTGAAAGCCATTGTTCTACTGTCGGAGTGTATTCATCTATAAACACTTAAAAAGAGAAACACTATAACTCCTAGTTCTTCACTAGTAGGGCTTAACTTGGAAGGAAGAAAAATAGATCAAAAGGCGTTACAGAAAGTAATAGAAAAGGTAGGATGGGAAGATATCAAGACGCTCTATGAAACCAAAAAGAAGATGAGGAGAAATGGTGTTATCCTTATCGGTACAGGCATACTCATTCTTTTTTTAGTGATGGGAGCATACCTCATTTTGGGTTTTTTTGTGCCGATCCAGTATTTTATCTTGATATCTCTGTTAATCTCCCTGGTATCCGCTTCTTTGGTGAGATATGGGTTCTCTCTAATATTATACAAATCAGAAAGGGTATTCTTTCCTGCAGGTGGAAAGTATACCGTCTTTAAGAGAGTGGCCTGTACTGAATGTGACTTCGAAAAAACTACACCTTTTGGAATTGGAGACTATGTAGGGAAGAAAACCGAGGAAGAATGCCCGAAATGTAAAGGCCACCTGAAAATCTCTGGTATTTTCGCGGAACCTGAACATAAAATAGAAACAATAGGTATGCCCATTCTACTTGGAGGAGTGGCCAGTTTGGGGATGTTGGATAAGGTAATTTTAACACTTGATAACATATTGCCCATCTCTAAGTTAGCTACGAAACTTTTTGGGGAAAGAGAAAGAAAAAAATCTTGAGAGGACTCTATCTACTAAACCAGTAGTATAAAGCGTACGAAGTAACTACCTCTGAACAGTGTACAGGTAAGATCTTAGAAAAGGATGAATCATGGTGGGCGTATTCAGAGCATTAAATGAGACAACCCGTTCGATGGTGTATCACTGCTCATAAGTTGATTTGCTTAGGTAGATAGGGCCTCTCACGGAAATAAAGTCTATGGGCGGAGGCGGATTTGAACCGCCGATCGCCGCCTTGTCGGGGCGGAATCTTACCACTCGACCATCCGCCCATGTTCATGTTATATGATTCACTTATAGTTTTTCACTTTTTATATTTGGGAAATCCTAACCCATTCTCTATTTTAATTTTTTACACTCGGTGAAACATTCAGGTAAGGGGCTCAATAGATGCAAGAAAAAGGAATATTAATTGCTATAGAAGGTATAGATGGATGTGGAAAGACAACACAAGTTAGACGACTTAAAAAAAAGCTTACAAAGAGGGGATTTGACACTAAAGTGGTTAAAGAACCAACAAAAGGAACATATGGGAGGGAAATAAGAGACATTCTTAGAGGAAAAAAAGAAGCAGACCAGGATGAACTTTTAAAACTTTTCATAATGGATAGAAAGGAGAACGTCAATGAGAATGTGCTTCCCTCTTTGAAAGAAGGGAAAATCGTTATTGCGGATCGGTACTTTGTTTCCACCCTAGCGTACCAGAAAGGAAACAAAAGAAGCTTTGAAAAAATTTTAGAGGCACATAAGTTTGCTCCTCTTCCTGAGTTAGTTGTGATAATAGATGTGAGTCCAGAAATCGCCATTAATAGGCTTTCAAAAGAGGCTACGCCTAGGGATCAGTTTGAAAATGATAAGGACTTCTTAACAAGAGTTCGAGAGAATTACTTGGATATCTCCCACGTCCTCAAAGAAAAGACAAACATCCTTGTCGTGGATGGTGAACAGCCTCCAAATGAAGTGCATAGAAAAATTTGGGCCGAAGTTAAAAGGCTGATTCATAAATAAAGAGATTTTACTTAGGAAGAAGAGATAGGGGGCTTCATTTTTCTGCCTCAGAAGATGATTGGAAAGAAGTATCCGTTTTCAAGCGAATAAGAAGGTTTCATACGCTCTTAGATTTCTTCGTAAGGGAAAAAGAGAATAATAAAAAAAAGACGAAAATAAAAAGGGTTTTGGGTACTGGCTTTAGAAGTATCCTTTACTCTCTTGCATGATTGCTGCGGCTTTCTTAACGTCTTCCTTGCTAACAGTTTTTCTACCAGCGTGATCTGCCATAGTAACGGCTACGTCAGATAGTTTTTTACAAAATTGTTCCGCAAGGTCTCTTGTAGAGATTACAGCATCCTTACTCATTCTCTCTGCGCCAGCTGTTTTCATGAGTCTTCTAATTCCTGCTCTTGGTAGTTCGGCCATTTTTTTCACCTTTTTGAGGGTAACATACTCCCCCTTGTTGTAATAGGATGAGAATTTCTTTATTTAAACTTTACGGTTTATGTGGGCAGAACTGCCACTCTCTCAGGATCTAAACAATGGAGTTCCACAATTTTCACATTAATACATAAAATTGAAGATAAAAAACATAAAAATGTAAACACCCCTCTGAATGAACTGAGAGGACACCAATTTTCAATGCATGAGAAAATTTCAGATCACCATTAAATGTAACGAAACTAGGCCTCTGGAACTTACGTGTAGATAGTTATTTTCATAGATTTTAGATTTTACTTAACAAACAGACGGAGCAAAAGAATAAGAAGTTCCCTTTAATAAGCTATTAAGAGAGACGGTCAAAGTTTTTTGATGGTTGAAAAACCACAAAAGTTAAAGGCAAAAGAAGAGAATATCTCTTGCAGGGGAGGGGGTCAAATATTGATGGGTAGTGCCAGCGTTCTATTCGAACTACTTTTTTTACTTTTATTACTGGGGGGAGTTTTCAGTATTCTGTACGAAAGAGTTCAATATTCAACGATATTTTTGACACTAGTAATACTGGTGGTTGGGTACCTCTACCTGCAAATCGAAGTTTATTTTTCCCTCCTTACCTTTCTGTTGAATTTGATCTTTTTGCCACTTTACCTTGGAATAGTGTTTCTTTTAAACAAAAGTTTAGCGTACTTTCACGGACAAAAACCCGTTAATAGAAGTTCTGACAAGGAAATTGGAAAAGAAATGCGACGTAAAAGTCTTCACTTACTAGTTTTTCTCCTCTTTCTTCCTTTATCATATTTTAAGTGGTTTTTCTCTTTTTTGAAACAATTAATTGCGTTCTTTGGAATGGCGGCGGACATAAACCAAAGTTTTAGGGTACTCTTGCTTTTTGCCATGGGAGGTGTTGTGTTACCTGTTTTACTGGTGGAAAATTTTCGTTTACGGGGAAAACTCCAGTTTCATCCTTCTATACTTAGAGAAAAAGAAAAAGGGGATATTGGTGCGTACGTTAATCTAGTTGCTTCTAGTCTCTTCCTTTCGCTGTTTTTTTATAGATTCATAGAAACAGACGGCTATTTGATTGCCGCAATAACCACAGCAGTTATCTATGATACCTTCTCCGCACTGTTTGGCACTGCTACTGGAAAAACTTTTGTACAAGAGGAGAGAAGCTTAGAAGGTGCTATTGGAGGAGGGATCGTGACATTCTCCTTCGCATTATATTGTTTGAATCTCTACCAGGCAACACTGAGCGTATTCGTACTCTGTCTGGTGGATCTTCTTCATCCCCCCATAGACGATAATCTCCTTCTCCCCGTAGCAACTGCATTTTCTCTTATACTTTTCTCGTAATTGAAGGCCGGTTTCCCCACTTTGGTTGGTAGTATCAACTCGTTAGACGTTGGGTTGAACGTACATGGCAAAAATGTCCAAATAACAAAAGTTTTAAAATCGAAACAGAGTCCACACTTTAATCTTAGTTCGCACTGTTTAACTGAATGTGAGGGGCGGTAATGAGTAAACTGCTTAGATCTCCAATAATAACAACTCTTGGACACGTAGATCACGGAAAAACGACTCTTCTCGATAAAGTCAGAGGTACGGCGGTACAAAGACACGAAGTTTCAGGCCTGACCCAACACATTGGGGCCTCGCATTTCCCTATTGAAACGATTTACAAAATCGTGGGAGACATAGTTAAGGAGAGAGGAATTGAAGAGGAAGAATTTAGAAAACAACTCAAAGTTCCTGGCCTTTTGTTTATCGACACGCCAGGACATGAAGCTTTTTTCAATTTACGTGAGCGAGGGTCTTCCATTTCCGATTTGGCTGTACTAGTGATTGATGTCAATGCTGGCCCACAACCCCAAACGTACGAAAGCCTCCGTCTCCTTAAAAAGACTAAGACTCCCTTTGTAGTCGCTGCAAATAAAATAGATAAACTGCCAAGCTGGAAAAGTGAGGAAAATGTTACATTTGAAAAATCATACAACGAACAAATTCCAACTGCCAAAAGGAACTTGAGGGCGGCCCTCGATGATATCCTCATTGGCTTAAGTGAAGTGGGGTATAACGCTAATCTCTACACTAAAGTAAAAAACTTCAAGAAGATTGTTGCTATTGTTCCCACGTCCGCTATAACTGGAGAGGGTGTGCCAGATCTTTTCTTTGTGCTCACGGCATTGGCTCAAAAATACCTTGAGAAGGAACTCCAACTTCATCCTGAAAAAACTGTTGGTAGCATACTGGAAGTAAAACATACGAAGGCGGGAACGGCACTTGATGTGATCTTGTCGGATGGAAAATTAAGACGGGGGGAGATAATCGTTTTAGGAGGGAAGAAGGGGCCAATTTCCGCAAAGATCCGTTCTCTTCTTTCTCCAAGGCCACTTGATGAGATGAGAAGCCCAAAAGAAAAATTTGAACATTTAGAAGAAGTAAAAGCAGCTGCGGGAGTGCGAGTTCTAGCATCTTCTTCTTTAGAAGGAGCGCTAGCTGGATCGACTATTTATGGCATAGATCCAAGTAAATACGATGAGGAAGGATTGCAAAGGACGCTTCAAGAGAAGAAAAAAGAGATTGCCGAGAGCATCTCAAAAATTTTATTTAGACATGAAAAAGAGGGAATTATACTTAAAGCAGACACTCTTGGCTCGATTGAAGCGATTTTAGAGACATTTGAGAATAAAAACATACCTGTAGCATTATCCGGTATTGGGAATGTAAATAAAGAGGACTTTACTCATGCAATGGTGGTCAGAGAAAAGAACCCTAAATATGCAGTACTCGTTGCCTTTAACGTTGGTGTCACACCAGAAGCAAAGAAGTTAATCGAAAAAGAGAACCTCAAACTGATACGAGATGACGTTATTTACGGTCTTTTTGATGCATTGGAAGAGTACTTGAGGGAATGGGAGAGACGGAAGAAGGAAAAGATTCTTGAAATAGTAGGCGCTATTGGAAAGATCGAACCTATTCCAAAGTACGTATTTCGAACCAGTAAACCAGCGATTTTCGGTGTGAGAGTCATTGGAGGGGAAATAGAGACTCAAACTGACCTAATAAGAGAAGGAGATGGAGAAAGAGTCGGTACGATTAAAAGGATAGAGAAAGAAGGTTCATCTATTGAACGGGCAGAAAGTGGAGAAGAAGTGGCAATTTCCGTAAAGGGAGGGTATTTTGGAAGGAACATAAAGGAAGATGATACTCTTTATACTGACCTCTCTGAGCAGAAAGTCCGCTTAATTCGCAGAGAATTGAAAGAATCTTTACCTCCAGAGAAGAAAGACGTTCTTAAAGAAATAGTGAAAGCGAAAAGGAAGGCGAAAGGGGGACTTTGGGGCATCTAAGACCCCTTTATTAACTTCAAGAGATTCTTATTTTTCTTGGTCTTTCCTCGTAAAATATCTCGAATTTTCCCTTCTAAGCGTTCCTTTAAGGAGATCTCTTCATCCGCTCCCCTCAAAAGCACATTACATAGCCGCTTGAAGAATTCTCCAAAACGTGTAATTCCTTGTTCCTCTAAAAGTCTTTTTGAAAGAAAAATCCACCCTTCCTTATTGACATTAGGAAGAACATCAGAGAGAAGAATTGTAACGCTTTCTCCGGGTATGTAATCAATAAAATTAAGATCCTTCCATAATCGGTGATCCAAGTAAGCAATAAGAATGCTTGGTCTCCTCTCTAAGAGTTGTTGAAGGTGGAACTCAACTCTGTTTTCTGAGAGAAAATATTCCAAGCGGGATTTAGAAAGCTTCTTGATACATTCTTCATATTCCACAATAATCTGCTGGGAATGAATCAATCCAAAAGGAGTCAAAAAGTAAAGTTCAACGTTAGCTCCAGATTCTCGAAGCGAGTGAACGCCAGCTTTTAGTCCTTCGAGTTCACCTTGATCGAAGAGCTGGAGAGCACTAGAGGTTAGGATATCTTCCCTAAATCGTGATGAAACAAAGGATTTTAATCCTTCCTTAGCTAAGATTTCCTCAAGACCTACTTTGGGGTCTGGAAAGCATACATCTTGAGCTAGGATAAAAATGTCCATTTTTCTCTGTTCCTTTTCCTAGACCTCTTTTGGTGTGACATTTTTAACATATAAATACATGTGAGTTATATCTAATACCACTCCTCACTTACTCATAAAAAACTCTACCAGTATGTTCAACTGGCATTTTTGGTATTTTAGATAATGAAGAGAAGAAAGTAGGCACGCATTTTTATACAATGTATTGAATGGCAATCCAAGATGTATCAAAGAAGACTTTTTACCCTTTTGTCTATTGAAAAATTTCTGTCTCAGAACCAGGTATCTCTCTTGTTATCGGTCGTCAATGCACTTATTCTTTCGGCACTTCTTTTTGTGTACACTTTTCTTTCAAGAAAAATCCGTTTAGACTCTTCAATTTTGTTTGGAGAATCAGAGAGAAGTGATCTTAATGAAGTAGAGCTCAATGAACGGAAAGAAGAAATGACGAAGAAGCAACTTAAAAGAATCCTAATTATGCTACCCACAATGCTACTAATTATTTATGGGCTCTACTGGGTGGGGTTTCCGATAATTTTCATTTTTTTTGGCATGTCTTATCTCGCATTCTTCCTTGCCGTCCCCTCTCTGATTTTCTTACTCGATCTTCCTAGAGAATTGCAGTACCTCTTGACTTTATGCATGTCTTTTTTCCCTGTAGCTTACATTTTAATGAGCTTTTTCAAAGTTCCTACGGTTATTACGTTCCTATTTTATAATTTCATAACCCTTACGCTATGTTTTTCGGTTTTGCTTCTTACGTTCAGTGAAGTGGGGTTAAATGACAAGATATTCTTACAGTTCTTTGTCCTAATCCTACTCTATGATATAATCGTGGTATGGGGGGTAGGAATTCTAGTTGAAATTGTACAAGAGGTAGGTAGAGAAGCTCAAAGAGAAGGAATGTGGCTTTTTCCACCGATTTTCTTGATTTTACCTGGTCCCAGCACTCCAGTTTTCCTAGGTTTAGGTGACATCTTCCTCCTTGGGCTTGTGTTTATTAAGATCAAAAGATGGAAGAACTTACTTTTCTTGCTTTTGTTCCTCTTTCCAATCTTCATTTTAACCTTTTCTACGGTATTCCTTTTTGATCTTGCTCTTCCTGCTTCTTTTCTTGGTGTCGCTTCCTTTTTGTTTTTGAAATTTTTACGGAAAACCAACATGAAACCATAGGGGGAAAAGGAGAAGTGATAACTTAAACTTAAGTTGGTCTTTGGACTTACGAATGTAAGGGGGGAGTGTTGATGGAAGAGGAAAGGACGGTTTTACCTTTCACGGCATTTATTAATCAAGAGTTAGGAAAGCTTGCATTAATTCTACCTACGATCAATCCAAATCTCAGTGGTGTACTCCTTAAAGGGGAGAAGGGAACGGGAAAATCGGTACTTGTGAGAGCACTTGCAGGTGTGGCCCCTCCCTACGAGTATGTAGAAGGATGCAGATTCCATTGTAATCCCGATAACCCTACATTCATGTGTGAAAAATGTCGAACGAAATATAACGAAGGGGAAATAAAACGAGCGACGACAAAAATGCAAGTGGTGGATTTACCTCTGGGAGCTACTGAAGATATGATCACGGGGGCACTTAATGTAGAAAAGGCACTTAGAAAGGGAATTAAAGCTTTTCAACCGGGCCTGCTAGCTAAAGCAAATCGTAATATCTTGTACATCGATGAAATCAATCTGCTTCCTGATCACTTAGTGGATTTGATATTGGACGCAGCAGCGATGGGGTGGAATTACGTCGAGCGAGAAGGATTAAGTGTGACCCATCCTGCTAACTTCGTGCTAATTGGGTCGATGAATCCTGAAGAGGGAGGCCTAAGGCCGCAACTTTTGGACAGATTCGCTTTGAGCGGCAATGTAAGTAATATTAGAGATAAGAGCGAGCGAGAGGACGTAATCCAGAGGAATCTTGCGTTTAAGGAGAATTCGGTGCGTTTTACAAGTGCCTATGAGCGTATGCAAGGAGAACTTAAAAAAAAGATCGTAGACAGTAGAAAACTATTAGATGATGTTACCATCCCTGAACCACTTACCTACGCTGTTGTGATGATATGTAAAATCCTCAAGGTGGATGGGCATCGTCCAGATATTGTACTTGCTAATACTGCTAGGACGATAGCGGCGTATCAGGGACGGATCCTAGTAAAAGTTAAAGACATAGCTTTGGCGTCTAATTTGGTGTTCGGTCATAGAACAAGAGGGAAAGGAAAGCTAGCTCCGCCTAAAAGAGAAGAAATAAGAAAGGCTATTCATAAGACGATGGAAAGTCTCCAAGAAGGGAAGAACGTGGGATCTTTTAAGGAAGAAACAGAGAATATCGAAAAAGTAGGCCCTAAAGTTTCCAAAGAAGAACAGCGAAGATTTGAATGGGCATTTGAACCGTTCAAGGAAGAGGAAGCAAAAGAGGATAAGAAAAAAGAGGAAAAAACTAGGAAAAAAGGAAAACCAGGTGGAGTCTTTAACGTCATGAAGAAGAAAATTGTAAAAAGTTTTCAGCAAGTTTCTGATGTAATTGGGAACGTCAGACAGAAACTCTCAACATTTTGGAAGGAAAGTCTTTCCAATAAAATGATAGAAACAAAGAAAGAGAAGGAAGGACAGACAGTTCCTCTGCATGAAATCTCCCTACAGGATTACAGCATCTCTGGAGAAGGAAGGAAGTCGGAACTACCTGAGATGATGGGTCGTGTGTCTTTGCCCTCTCGTCAGCGTTTACCGTTCATTAAAGGAGTTAGAGGCTTCTCCAGTGGAAGGAGAGCACCTGTAAAATCTAAAGCAAGTCAAGGGAAAGTAGTAGGCTATGAAAAGCCAAAAGGACCCATAGTTAACATTGCTTTTGGCCCGACAATTCGAGCTGCTGCACTAAGAACTGGTAAAAGGAAATTTAATGTAAGATATGAAGACATCCGTGTGAAAGTTAGGCAACATAGAGCAAAAGCAGTTTTTGCGTTGGTTTTTGATACCAGCAAGAGCATGTGGGCATACTTATCTCGAGTGACGAAAGCTCTTTTGAAATTTCACGAATACGCATGGAGAAGTAAAGACAAGATCGGGGTGATAGAAGCGAGGGGAGACGACGCTAGAGTTCTCTTAGAGCCTACCTCTAACAAGAGTAAAATCAAAGGTGCATTCTTCAAAATTAGAGAGGGAGGAAAGACTCCACTTGCGTCCGCACTTCTCAAATCCTATGAGATGCTGATACTGGAGAAGAGAAAGACCCCCGATATAGTCCCCATTTGCATTGTAGTGAGTGATGGACTTGGGAACGTAGAACTTAAGAAAGTAGAGAGTAAGGAGTTACGGGAGAAGGTCGTATTTCCTTCTCAAGCCGATATATTGGCAGTAGCCAGACGGTTTTCCCTTAAGAATGTCCCCATACTTGTCCTAAATCCCATGCATCTTGATAAGTGGGCGTATCAGAGCGTTTTATCACCCAGTAAGATCCTCAAGGAGATTGCTAGGATGACTAACGGCAAATATGTTGGATTTCGTCACCGTGAATTCTTTCGAAGAAAAATTACCGCCGAAACTATTTTTGACGTCCTCCGAGAATCCCTCCAGACGCTCCTTCAAAGTAGAATTACCTGAGAAACGGGTCTCTTACTTCTGGCACGTAATGAATCTTGAGGGATTTATCACTTCAAGAGCATTTTCATGGATCAACTTGACACATCTCCCCACCTCTCCAATTTCAGAACGAGTGTGAGCGTCAGAGGAAAGAACGAATTTAACACCATGTTGTTTCGCTAGGTTTAAGAAGTATTTAGGAGGAAAACTATATCGTTGATTAAGTTCAACGGCTACATTGGCTTTTGCCAACTCCAAGACGATATCTTCCATGATGTTCCAAGAAACTGCATTATACGCCAAGGGATGGCCAAGCACATCTATTTTCCCCCCACTTATCACGTTTTTAAGTGTGTCTCTCCATGTTGTGGAATCCCACTTGCTGTGAACCGAACCGATTACATAGTGGAAAAAATCCTTTTGTACACCTTTGGGGAATGTTAATCTTCCTCGTGGAAGAATGTCACATTCTACACTATTGAGAAGGTAAGTGGAAGTTTTCGAATCTACCTCCTTAATTCTACGCCTTCGTTCGATGACAACGCTCTGATCCAACATTTTGGTTCCGAAGGAGCGGCGAGAACAATGGTCAGCAATTCCCACGACGAATAAGGTTTTATGTTCTGCATACTCAGCTATCTCATATATGCTTACATTAGAATCAGCACTGTACGTACTATGAACATGAAAGTCTGTAAGCTGTATTTTTGAAGCGTCCATTTCACTCGTCGTTACATTATTAGTTTTTTAGTCCTTTACTGGAGCGCCAAAAAGAATCGATGTTCTTCAGTAGGAAGCTTGATTAGCAAAGAAAAGTAAGGGAAAAAATAGAAAGAATGGCTGCTACGTTGACTTGAGCAACTTCACTTTAGCCAAAGACCCCACCTTTTTCTTGAACTCCGTTCTGTCATCTAGCGAGCCTATGCCTCGTCCTACATGCATGGGAACGACGACATCTGGCCTAATTTTCTTGACAATTTCTACCGCTTCGTCAACATTAGCGACATACGTTCCAGAGATTGGAATTAGAGCAACATCAATCGGACCGAAATCTTCCATCTCCTTTATTGGATCCGTATCCCCAGCAAAATAGACTCTCGTATCATGTACCTCAAAAATGAAACCGAGGTTCTTTCCTTTAGGATGGAAAGGCGTACCTGGGGATCTGAACTTGTTAACGTTGTAAGCATGAACGGCCTTTACCTTCACACCGTCAACAGTGATTTCTTTTCCTGGTTCGAGGTACTTTTTCTTTCCTGGGAGCGCGTCGACTTTTTCCTTCGCAAGGGGAGTGGTAATGAGGGTGGTATCATCCGTACAGAGCTTCTTTAAGGAGTCTACATCGCAATGATCATGATGAGCGTGACTGACAAGTATTATATCCGCTTTTTTTCTCTCTTTGATCTTATAAGGGTCGGTCCATATGACTTTCTCGTCAGCGACGAGCCGAAATGTGTCATGTTTGAACCAAGTGAGATCAATATTTTTAATGGTCGGCATTCTACATACCCAATACTAGGAAGGGTAGGAAGCATAAAAAAGGTAACCTATACAGGGGATTCCTCATTTAATGTTTGCCTCTCTATCTTGGCCGTTTCACAAATTTACAAGGAACTCCTTTCTGATTTTTTTATTTCATATGTTCTCTTGTCTCTCCTTTTGTTTATACAAGAAAAAATCAAAGTCTGCTCTATTTCTACCTTTTTAGCTGAAAGTTTCACTAAACTTGAAGAGAAATAAGGAAAAACGAAAGAAATTGGAGAAAAGAACTCCTTAAGAAAAAGAAATTGACAAATCGTAATACTTGAACTGAAAGTTCGTTAATTACAGCCTTTCTTCATCGAAACAGCTTGGAACGCTATGAGCCCCTAAATTTTGGAAATGTCATGTTATCGACTCCTTAAAACGAGGGAGGGGGTTAACGAAAGATCATATGGTTTGAACCACAGGATGGCGATTCCCTTTTATGTTCATTTAATGTTTTCTAGGAATTAGTGAATGAAAAAGCCTCAGCCTCAAAAGGTTTTGGTATGAGAACGTTAAAGTTTCATTGTTTGAAATGCGCTGACTGTTGTCGAGATCTTCTCAAAACAGTAAGAATAGAGGGAACAATGTTTCAAGAGGGCCTTCATCTCTATCCAGAAGAGGTGAAAAAGCTCAAAAATTTAGCTTACCAGTATGAGGGCGAAGTTACGATCCGCCCCAAATGGAAGGCGTCTTCTACTAATAAGGTTATTGCCTATCAACTCGTGAATCACTCCTGTCCTTTTTTGCGGGAAAACGTGTGTAGGATCTATTCCAAAAGACCGCTTTCCTGTAGATTCTATCCAAGAACGTCTTGGGGGAGCATAGATAGTAGTTGTAGATGGGTAAAAAAGCACGGTGTAGATAAGCCCCTCAAAGAGGGAGAAATAACCATCGTTTCGAGGCAATTGCATGAAGCATTCAAAAAAGTGAGTTCCAAACTATACGAATTGATATTGAAAAACGCTCCAAGAAGGCAATTGATTCTCTATGATTTTAAGGGGAAGAAAAAGACAACGATAGACGCTAAAAAATTCTTAAATCGATACAGAAGCGATAATCGGTGAGCGATCCTCTTTTTTACTAGTTTAAAGAGAATACTCCTATTAAGGAGGGCCTCAAGCGGGCAGTCTGAGAAGTTACTTATCTTACTCGTTCTAAAAGAGCAAAATACATCTGTACAAGTTCTCTTGAGGTGGTTATTGCCTCTTCACTTTTTCCTGGTCGCCATTGGACAAATTGAGGGAAACGAATGGTAAGTCCTGCATCTTTTTCTACTTTCTCCTTTACTAAACGATAACCCGCTTTATGAGTGTGTGATAATGTAAGCTCTGCACCTCCAATTTCTGCCACAATTTTGGGCTGAATCCAATAGTCTGGTTCAACTTTTTCGTTAACTAGGATACGAGAGGGGGCTACATCGGTGAGATAGGCCTCTATCTTTTTAGAGAGCATCCCCAGCTCTTTGTGTGTAAAACCTGTAGATACTTTGCATACAGAGGGAAACGTATCGTTTTCTGGATCGTATGCTGCAAAAAGCAATCCGTCATACTTGAATTTTGTAGGTCCTCGGTTGCCAAAAGCCCCTACGGCAACAAGATCCACTGTATCAATCATCTTTGACTTGAAGGATCTTTTATATTTGATCCAGTTCCATGTCTTTTTTCCAGGTTTGTATGAAGAGTTTTTACCAAGTTTTTTGACTATTACCCCTTCTTGCCCCTTCTCTATTGCTTCTATAAGAAGGTTCTCTACTTCTTCGGGTGTTTTAACTCTTTTCTTTTCTGTTAAAGCTAATTTATCATTTTCTTTGATGGATGTGGTTAAACCTTTTCTCCGCTCCTGGTAGGAAGCAGAAAGGTACGATTTCCCGTCCCGGTACAGAAGGTCGTAGAGGAAGACTTTCACGGGGGGCTCGCTCGTAGTATGTCTCACCCCTTTTTCATTTTTCTTATGCTCAAAGCGATGATAAAGTCTATAGCTCCTAGTTTTAGGGGTATACGGAACAATTACCCCCTCTACGATTACCTCTTTAGGTTGTAACCCTTTTTTACAATGATTTACGAGATCTGGATAGCGAGGACTTATCTCATCGAACGTATCCGAGAATACCCATAGTTTGCCTCTTGCGAGGTGAATTTGACAAGGTTTACCGTCATATATCCATTCTACTGCGGCCTTTCCATCAACTTTTTTCATGATCTCTTCTACACTGCCTAGACCTTTCGCACGCATTAGACGAATGGGCTGTCCGGGAGTTATCTCTACATTTCTTAATCCTAGGGTCCCATCTTCCACTGTAATTCGTGCTATTTTTCCTATATCTGGATACTTGTTATACGCTTCCTCTATTATCGAACTTTTGTCTTTTCTCCCGAGAAATGCAGCAGCCAATCCACCTGCAAGGATCTCCAGGGGAACGCCTAAAGTGAACTTGTTAAGCATGAACCTATAAATGAACTTAGCACTTAAGGGAGTAGCAGATACTGTTAATCTTGTTAAGGTTCGTATTTTTATGCTCTGACTACTACTGTTTTTACTTTCTGCGATTTTTCGTAGAGATTCGTAAACTCCACTAACTGTTAAGGGAGTTGGGAGTAATGGTTGGACCTGTTTTTTCTTTACTAGCTGTTCTGCAGCTAATTCTATGGTTCCTTCTTTTTTTACGATGTCTCTGACTTCTTGTTCGGAATAACCAGTTGCTTTAGCCAGTGACTTGATTGCAGGCCTTTTATTTATGCTAATTTCTAAGGGATCTGGGGATTTGTGCCACGGACCGCCTTTCATAAGGTAAGCAAGTTTATCAACTTCCTCCGTTTCCGCGTGAGTAAAGAGCTCCGATACAATTTCTACCTTTTTTTTGGCATCTGAGTGTGATTCTAGGCTCGAAAGGTATTTACAGAGATCAAAAAATCTCACTACAACCTCCTTTACTTAGTGGTTAAACATCTGTTAAGCATATTAGAGATCCCTAAAGAACGGTATCAGGAGAGAAAGGGGAACAACAAATATGTCAAGCCTCCGTCACACTGGAAAAGGTGTACAATTTTTCTACATCGAGTTCAAAAGCTGCTGTGGGTTTCTCTAAGCTGAAGTTAAGTATAACTTTTGGATGCACTTCCCCTAAACGTCCAAAAGGCCTCTTTTTACCTTGCATTTTTGCAGTAAGCTTTCCTACGCGACCCTTGATGAAGCTTGGATCTTCAGTGGGGGTAACTTCATATGGTATCGCAAAACAATTGAGTAAGGCGTCTATGTTCGCTCGAATGTCTGAGTATCCTACTTGATGATCGCTAATAACTGCCGCAAGTTTTTTGACATTTTTTGTTTTAGTAGGGGACTTCTTGTCTATAACTACTACATCTTCCAACTCATATACCTTCTGAGGGAAGCTTATATGAGTGTTCTTCGACAGAAAATCGAGCAAACTGGGTAAAATACTGTTCCGACATACTTGGTATTCCGTAGACACTGGGTTTGAAAGCTCTACCACGTCAACCTCTTCCTCTCTCAGACGCATTTGATCTATGAGCACCTCTTTTCCTACAAGGGTGGGGGTCATAATTTCTTGAAATCCTAAACCAGTCATCACTCCCCTCACGTTGTTTGAGAAAGATTCTAGGGGATGAAGTCTTCCGATTGTAGCGAGCTTTGATGGTTCAGAGGAGAAGTTGTTAAAACCGTAGGCGATTGAAACGTCTTCTATTATGTCAACGGGGTGAAGAACGTCAGGTCGGTATGGAGGGATTTTTACCGTTATCTGCCCTTTCGCTTCGGTTTTTGTGCCATACCTCGCCTTTTCAAGTTGTTCGACCACTTCTTCTTGAGACAAATCAAGGCCCAGTAACTTGTTTACGTATCTAACTTCCAATACTTTCTTTTTTGGTTTTAATCTTGGGAAAATGAGATTTCTATCGGGGTATATTACTTCTACTTTCTCTATTATTCCTCCTCTTTCGGCTAAACTGGTTATTAACACATTCATCGTATCATTAATCGTCGGTAGTGAGGTACCGGTTAAGTCAATGAAAATCTCTTTTACCTTCCCTGTTATTCGCGTTCTTTCGCTGTTAATGATCGGTGGGAAGCTAAAAATACCTCTTTGATCAACTATCGCGGGGTATGCCTTAGCATGCGCAATTAAGTGCCCGAATTTCTTTCCTTTAGGGTGCTGAGATAAGATCTCTTCTAGGCTCAACTCTTCCGGTAGTTGAAGGGGGATCATGGTTGCGGAAGGAGACGCAGCAATGTACCGTATTGGCGGCACAAGTTTGCTAAGATCGTGAAGTCCAATTGCTACCTTCCTCCTATGACGCCCAAGTGTATTGGTTAGCGCTTCCTGAAATTCCATAAGCTCTTCTACTTTCGTATCACTCAGTTGTAAGCCTTTCACTATTGCACAGGCGAAGTATGGTCGGACTTTTACTTCTTCTACTTTAACCGAGAGTCGCTTCTCACAAACGTCGTACTGAGGAAGCCCCACCCTTCGTCCCAAGAAACCATTGATAGCTCTCGCTAAACCAGGAGAAGAGAAAAGGTCTGACCTGTCGGGATTCAACTCATACGAAATCTCATCCGTGGTTACCTCTTCTACTTCTGGCTTAATTAGATTGATGAGTCTCTGTAACTCCTCGTTTGAAAGCGAAGCATCAATCATGTTTAAAAGATTACGTTTTTTTACAGTTATTGTGGGCAACATTCTCACCATTTAAGTAATTTTCAAAGGGAACTAAACCGTACTGACGGACAGCGCCATTCATCGAATGTTTTGTCCATGTCCGCAAAGCTGGCAAATGTGCGCGTGGCCTCGGCAGCCTTATTCCACCACTCTGATTGGTAGAATAATAGCTCGAAGAATTGCATTAAAAAGTTATTAACGAAGATTCTCCGCACTTTCCGTAAGATGTCCTCGCCCCCATTATGAGCTAACACCTGTTCCGTGGAATAGTCAAGTAAATGCTCCAAAACGTCTGAGATAGGTTGGGGGTAGGGAGCTCCTATCGTTCTAGCGTATGCTTCAATTTCAGCCTCTTGCCTCCTCAACCAAGAAACAATGTGATCAAACGTTCCTTGTTCAATCAATTTCATGAAGATCGAGGTTTTGACCTCTTCAGTGTCTCCGATTATGGCCGCAAGGTCTGGGAGGTACTTGATCTTTTTACTCACAAAGAGGGATGTATCTATTTCTAGAGCCTCTTTCAGCTTTAATTCCGCTTTTCTGTTTCGGGAGGGCTTAAACATATCGGCAAGAGCGTATTTATTCGCAGGCCTGTGAAGAAAAGTGTTCGGATTTTTCAAAAAGTCATGACGAAGGGTCTCTAGAATTGCCCCTATGGGAAGCCCCTGTGCACTGAGGATCGCTGGGTAACATATTTCGCTTGGCTCAAACTGTCCAAGGTCCTCGTATTCCTGTTCCCAGTGAACAGCAGGGTGATAGATCGGGGTAAGAAACCAAATCCGAGTTTGCCTCGGCTCTAAAGGGTACTGCGGACCAAAATTTACACACACACGAAAAAAGTGATTCTCAGCGAAGGGCGAGCCATCTATCCCCTCTATTAAGGCGTGAATATGCGTCAACGTTCGATCAACTGGCATAGCCGTGATTCCTGGATGAGGTTCGTTCCTGAATTTTTGCCAGAATTCATGTAATTTGATCGCCCGTTCTTTTCTCAATTCTTTTCGCATTGTTATTCCTCCATTGAAACTTCACATTCTAACACTTTGTCAGTGACGTTAGAACGTACAAGTAGAATGGATCCGTCTTTGATTCCCACCGCTCTTATTTTTTTGGGTAATATCTCCTCCACCCATTCTTTCTCGGTTTTAGAAAGAGATTTTGGTGAGTCAAATATAAGTTCACCATCCAAGTTCCAAACTCGCGGGTTTAATAACCCATAGTCAGTTTTCAATTTTTGAATAAGCTCTTGAAGACGTGCCTTGGGAGACACTAGCAATGAAATCTGGCCCGTTCCGCATTGCGGACAATCTACCTTCTTCGTAACGGGACGTTCTAGCATTTTATTTCCCAGAAGTTTTACTTGGGTGAAAATGCTATCTTTTCTCCTTTCAATTTCGCTTTTGGAAAGGCTTGCTAAAATTCGGGCTTTCTTCGTAGCAAAAGCAGCAGCTCGAATAGACGTGGATGGGTAAAACCTTATGGGGTGTTTCAAAAGACGTTTAATTTCGGCCTTAACTCGTCCCTCCTCACGATCTTCTTGGTGCTGTTTTTTGTTTACTTCGTTAAAAATCCAATGAATGTGTTCAGGATTGTCAGGATCTAAAAGTTCGTTTCGTTCTTCGTAAAACTGAATCTTCGCTATTTCCACATAGTCGATAAACTTTTGGGGATTGAAAATATGCGACGGCAGACAAGGATGCCATGCGGATTCTTTGAGAAGAGAAACACACCTAAGACATCCAGTTTCAGGTGGTTTAGTAGTTGTGACTTCGGCCCTCAATCCATGAGCGCCACAGTCGATGAGGTAAGAATTAAATTTCTCTTCTATATAGTAAGAATTCACTCGCAACCTAGTTGCGTCATTGTCTACGGCCAAGATAGTTATATGGGCAGCATTAAAATGTTGTTTATCGATTTCTTCGACAGGATGTGGAATCGCTTCTACTTTCACGTCGGGATTGATATTTCTGAGTTTTTCTGCTGCTGCCACTGCCTTTTTGCGTCTTGTTTGTGCGTCTTCCTCACTGTAAAGAAATGAAAGAGCCAAATTGGACATTTCAACGTGATCTCTGTCAACTAAGGTGAGTCTCTTTACCCCTAATATGGTTAAATTTTTTGCAATTTCGGATCCAATGGCCCCAACACCCACTAGGAGTATCTTCGCATTGCGGAGGCGTTCGTATCCTTCCGTACCAATGAGATCAATCAGTCGATAATACTTCAAAGCCATGGCACTCCCCAGCACTACCCTTTTTCACAGTTAGCTTTAGTAGATGATCTTTTTAGATTCCCCCCTCATAGTGGAATGTTGCCGTCACGTTTAACTCTCCGTCTTCAGCATATTCTTTAATCCGTTTACTTTGTTTGTCAGGATAAACTCTGTCCCCCCGTGTCATCAAGGTAAAACTTCGAATGAAGCCGAGTTGACCTTTTTCCTTGTCTTCTAAGAGTTCTTCACGTTCTCTCGGAAGGAGGCCTTCTCCTGTTTTTTTGATGCGTCTTTTGATTCTTTCTGCCAGATCTTCGAAGGACTTCTCTTCTTCAAGGAGGAAGGATGCTCCACCAGTACCGTATCTGACTTTCACTTTGATTTTACTCATTTGACATACATAGTGGATAAATCATTTAAATCATTTAATATACAACTTTGCTTCCCTCTTTACTTCCCGACCGTGTTTAGTCCATAAAATCAGTCGGAATAACTCGAAAAACCGATAAATACTTAGCATTAGGTGTGAGAAAGGAAAACTTAAGAGGAAGAAAAAGGTCAAAGTTCACATAAAAAACGAACCCTAATCGTTTCATAATCGCGCGCTTTTAAGGGAAGGTTTTTTCTTCTAATGCTTCTTTATTTATCCTGGCAAAAGGTGCTATTCCGCTTTAGTAACCGCCACATTTTATTCGCCAAAAATTTTTGTGACTGGTAGGGGTCAAGCATACCCCATACTTTCATTATCATCACCGAATCGATCCTTGGCGTCTTGGAAGTCGTCGAACTCGTCCCAGATCCAGAGCATCCCGCTTAAAGAGACGAAGAAGGGAATACTCCCGAACATGTCCTTCCCATTCATGTAAGCGTATGCTGAGATCCCGGTCAACCCCGTGAAGATGGCCGCACCGCCCTTACCGATGCTTATGTCTTTTAAGTACTTCTGGGAGATTATGACGAGCATGAGCGGGAAGAGGACTGCCGAGATGACGATC
>JABAHQ010000123.1_pt1 | contig 60266 bp, 56 predicted proteins | sample 7062091 | NCBI WGS metagenome assembly JABAHQ01 (sample SAMN14534359, study PRJNA622989) | marine sediment metagenome | biome: marine biome [ENVO:00000428]; feature: marine pelagic biome [ENVO:01000023]; material: deep marine sediment [ENVO:00002113] | place: India: Gulf of Kutch | collected...
GTAGTTTGCGTCCGAACGAGCGCCTTGTTAGGAGCCGACTTCACAACAACGCCTCGTATTCAGATGGTTTTATTGTCGTTATGAAATACTTACGAAAAAGCTCATCCGAGTAAGACAGGAGGCGATCATCAGTAGTTACAAAATACCCGCCGCCGTGTTTATATAGTTCAAAAAGATGGTCCGCATCTCCCTGATGCTTTCCCGGCTTCGCGTTGCCTTGAATTAAGGTGCGTATTTCTTTCTTCTTTTCTAGCAATTCGGGCGTAAGATCTGTCTCGATTGTGTATACGAGAGCTTGCCCCATCCGTTTGACATCCTCAGGGGTATTCGGATGATCCAATTCCTTCTGAACTGAGTGCGCAACTATAATATTGGGCCACTTTTCTAGAATACGACGACTTGCCGCTTCTTCTGCGCCACCAGGATCAAAAGCGCAACTGTCGATGAAGCTATGAGTATAGCTAGGCGGTCTTTGTTGATGTGCCATTACTTACAGCTCCTAATGCACCGCTAACTGGCGCGAGGTTACGAGCGCCCATGTTAAGCGGATGGTTAGAAGATCATTCATGGATGAAACTCAGCTCCCTTTAGCACCGAATACTTTTCATTTAAATACATAGTGAGTGTCATTGTTGATTTTAATATTTGCTCAAACCGTGAACGAAAATGATCAATTTCTTTAACTCGATAGAAATAATCTGCGCCCAGCGCCCACCGGTCTTTTGGGTTGGGTGTTTCACGGCGCCTTGATGCGTATGAAGGTGGGCACAAAAAATAACCGTGTGCATGTGGTTGAACTGCCATACCATGTGCGATTTGATTCCGGTATTGGCCTGTATTGTTATAGATATTGATAAGTTTCTTTAGTTGGGAAAGGTCATCTTCATCTCGTAACACAAAGAATTCTTCAGCCGCGTATCGAATGGCAAGATGCCTTGAGAATACTGAATCAAGGGTTCCGTAGGCGCGGCAAGCTGCGAATGATTTTGTTTCACAAAGTAGTTGGAATAACTTTATATTCCCAGATTCTGCATGTTCCCAAGCACTTAAAGCTCGACCTACTGCTTCATGAATAGGGGCTGTCGATGTCTCTCCTTGAAACTCCTCCGATGGCACGATTCTCGGTGGTGGTTTCCATTCGGGAGGCGGCTCATATTCCATTTCCTAAATTTCCTTTTCTTCTAACGTCAAGGATCAGCCACCCGTGGCCTGTCGCGCCGCCAGCTAAGCTGGCGGCGCGACAGGCCGTAAAGGGTTGGCTGGATCCGCTTGTTCGGCTTTCTTTGAGTGGGTCGAAGCGTTCTCGCTTCCGTGATCAAAAGTCTCGATAGAGATTCTTCATTCACATTGCTGTCGCGCCTAAACGCCGCGGCCGAACTCTTGAGCAGTCTAATCACCTGACTCCGCATGTCCCCTGAGCCTCCTTCAGAGCTCAAGGCGATCAATGACCGAAGTCGCGAGGTGAACCCAAGCCATAATTTTCGTCCGTATTCTCGATTCAGGCGATCGACAGCTTCGAGACGGGCTAGCGCCTCGTCGTCATCGCTAAGATGATACGCTAATACTGCACGCTCGTATTCGACAAAAATGCAATTATTTACGCTTACGCCGGTAAAGTAAGATTCGGCGCGGTCATAAAGCCGCAGAGCTTCTTCGACATCGCCCATCCATCGGACTATGTTCGCCTTATTCAGTATTGCTTGATTATAAAAGAACAAATCATTGTATAAGTCGCTCCCTAGTAGGTACTCTGCTTCCTCAGCAGCGCTCTTACCTCGAGACAAGAACGTTCCCCGCGACGCGACGTTACAGAAGCGCTCATGGCATAGGTAGCATTGTTCTATTAGAGCCCGGGATTTCAGCAGGCCGTATCCATGCTTTTCCAGGCGTGGAATTAGGCGTCGGAGTTGACTGGAAGCTTCTGCATAGCGTCTCCTCCAGATCAGTTCGTAAACGATCTCTACAGAGGCTTCATAAACCACGTCGCCTGCGTCGCTTCGCTTGCGGACTCGATCCGCCACTAGTTTTGAAACTCGATCAAGATGTTCGTCGTTTTTGACCCATTTGGCCAAAAATCCGACAAACCTGAGGTCTCCGTTCTCTGTAGTTCGAATTAGGCGATTGAGCAGTCGCGTCCTCCCCCGCCGCCAATCCTCCGTTCTTTCCGACACGGAACCATGTGCTTCGAAGTGAACGAGGTCAAAGAAGAGGTCGCCTCGAAGATCGTTTCGCTCTATCAAACTAGCGGACTCAGCATATCGATTTTCGTGCATCAGAATCGAAGCTGTGATTCGATGCTGTCGTTCCTCCGATTTCTCGGGTTGTGCGAAATTGCCGCTCAATTTTAGGCACCTAATGATGCTCCTTGTAGGTCCTTTGTAGTGTTGTATCCGGGGAAGGTCTAGTATTGGAGCTTTGGAGGAAGACATCTGTCTCAAGGCTCGATTTTTCCCTGCATGCCATATCCAAAAGCATTCCCGATACTTTGCTGCTCGCAAAGCTGGAATAATATCTAGTTGATCGAGTCCACTGTAACCAATCACCAAGAGGATCTTCTCTTCCAAGCAGGCTTCAAAGCAGGAGGCTAACTCAAGAGAAAGCCCTCGGTTAACCCGGTCAAGCGTGTGGGCTATAGACTCCGGAGAATCTATAGAACCATGAACTTTCAATAGCGTGCCGTAGCTAGAGTGATCGTTGGAACCCGCGAGGACTCTCTCATAGGACACAGCATATCTAGCACAAGCGATTTCAATCAGTAGATCGAAATTCGTTGTTATGACATTGTTTCCTTGTCCAAGGCAATTTGCTAGTGCGATATGGTTCTCGTTTGGTGCAGCGCTACCCAAAAGGCCTATGAGTAGAAAAAGAAGACCTTCGGAGTCATATCTTGCCACATGCTGCATCATTAGCTCAGGGCGCAGCGTTGAGCTTCGAAGGCTCCGTCGATGATCAGGTGCGTAGTGATCCACCACGGACTCGACTAGATCAGTTGCTAGGGGGAGTCGAGAGGGGTGGTCAAAAGAGACCCCAGCCCCGCAGAGAATTGTCAATCGCCTCTGCTGCTGGGCAGACTGGATTCTACTATAGAGCTTGGAGACGGAAAGCGTCATTCGATTGCAGCCGAACGTTGGCGATGAGCCGCGCTTGACGGCGACCGACCGGAGCGGCAGCGAAAGGAGGGAGCGGTCAAGCGTCGGACTCGATCGCCCTTGTTAGGTGCCTTGCTTGATTTCATTTCGTATGCGTTCCTTTGCCGCTTCTGAATATCGATGGACGCTACCCGACTTGGAGGTACGGATCTCCTGATGGTATTTAAGGTCACCTTTCAATCCCAGTCTTTGTACGATGGAGACGACATGAGCCATGTTCGTTCCAAGCTCTCTAGCCAACTCTTTCGTAAGATGGGGATAATCCTCGTCTAGATCGGTCTTTTTAACCACTACCGGTAGTGATGAGTCTTTAGCGCTACCTTTGCGTAGTGTCAGATCCGCCGTGAAGTTCTTCGGCGCTTGCACCGGCACGACGCGAATCATTTCATTCTCTTTAATAAAATCACCTAATGCTAGGTGCGGCATGATTTTGTGTTTATCACGATATTTTCTTTCGAATTGTTTTTCGGTAATGTATTGCGATCCGTCGAATTCAATCCCACGCTCAAGTAGCCAAGCAAGACGTTTATCGCCTTGGCTTTTTTTGACTTTAGAAACAATCTTCTGCACTTTGTCGGCGTAGGTCGTCATTTCCGAGAAAGATAAAGATAGGTACGCATCTTCTAAGTCTTTAGAGTGGTTGGGAAATTTCTTGGTTACAAGATCACGAAAGAACTTGGACCCGAAGTAAAGCAAATGATGCAGTATCTCTTGCGGCATTTCTGGCAAATGCGAATGCGCCGCCGCATTTCGTAAAGAGATAATCTGTTGAATTGTGTCGCCTTGATGCTTATCTATCTCTCCTCTCTGTTGTACACGATAAACAGCCTTCTCGCCGGAGATCGTGTCACCCCTTTGCCCTTGCGTGATTGACTGTTTAGCTTGCAGCAACACCGCCTTAGCCAGAAGTTCCCAGGCATTGGCAAGGAGCAAAAATGTTGCCTCAACCTTATAGGGATGCTTCACGCGGTTAAAGGAATCGATCGCAGTTTCGGCCGCTGCTTTTGCCTTATCCAAATAAATCAGATATGTACGTCGGCGTCGCGTTGCCATGAGGCACCTAACATTGAGTAGACGGAACTTTTCCGTGAAAATACACGGAATGCTTCCATCTATCGCTCGAAGCATCCGAACCCGGGAGGCCACATCTACCCAATGCTCGAACCGCGAAATCTAGCCCTGGCCCGCCCCTGTGTACGGATTCCAGCCCGGCGGCCGGAGCGATCGCCGACTCGTCGTGCGGACATGGGCGGAGGAATTCGAGCCTTTGCCGCGCGCACGCCGCGGCCGGGGAGAGATCGATCTGGTGGCCAGGTTGCCGGACGGGCAGATCGAGCGGCTGCAACATCGTACCGGCAGTCAAAAGGCCAGGTTCGAACAGGGCCGGCGGTCGGGAAACGGCTAGTCCCCCGGTTTGGCAGCAGCAATGTCGGTGGACGTCCATGTGGACTGCATGTCCCAAATTGGGTGAAAGTTATATGGTTTTTATACCTCAGAGCGGGGCGGGTGTACAACCGGGCGCCGGAGAAACCCTTTAGCGAAACGGTGCCTCTGATTCCACTGGGTTTGCCAATACGGTCGGACATCTGCGGCGGCTTGCGCTGGCGCGCAAGCCGCCCTACGGGATAGCAGGGGGTAGTCCCCGTAAGGCGGTTCGCCGGAAGCGGGCCGCCGCCCGGATCCGGTGCGGCGTTTTTTCACCCCCAAGAAACTCTCGCCAAGACACCAAGGCGCAAAGGAAAGAATGATTGGTGAGGAACCGGCGCGCGAACCTTGCGCGACCTCCTTTTCGCGAAAGGTTGGCCGGATGGCTGGCCGCGGCGGGAACGCCGCTCCCACCCCATATCCAGCACCCGTGCAAGCAACATTCTCGTCGCGACAAGGTTTGTCGCTGGGTAGGCCGCGGCGGGAACGCCGCTCCCATCCCGTATCAAGCATGTGCGGGAGCGCCATTCTTGTCGCGACGACAAGGCGGGTCCGAGCCCTACTCTTGCCTTTTGCCTTTCCCTGCCGGGCTAGGGATTGGCAGAGCCGCCGAGGGTCTTGATACCGAACAGGCGCTGGAAGTTGTCCGTAGTCGCCTCGGCGATCACCTCCAGGGAAACGCCGCGCAGCTCGGCGATGCGCTCGGCCACGTAGCGCACATAGGCCGGCTCGTTGGGCTTGCCCCGCCGGGGGACCGGCGCCAGGTAGGGCGAATCGGTCTCCACCAACATGCGCTCCAGGGGCACGCGGCGGGCCACGTCGTGCAGAGCATGGGCGGTCTTGAAGGTCACGATGCCCGAGAAGGAGATGTAGAAACCGAGGTCCAGGGCCCGCTGCGCCGCCGCCCAATCATCGGCGAAGCAGTGCATGACGCCGCCGACCGCGGCAGCGCCCGTTTCTGCCAGGATGTTCGTGACGTCCTCGCCGGCATCGCGGCTGTGGATGATCAGGGGCTTGGCGCACTCGCGCGCGGCCCGGATATGCGTGCGAAAGCGCTCGCGCTGCCACTCCAGGTCGCCCTCGCAGCGATAGTAGTCCAGCCCGGTCTCGCCGATGGCCACCACCCGCGGGTGGCGGGCCAAGTCCACCAGCCGCGCCACATTGGGCCCGGGTCCGCGGCGCTCGTTGGGGTGCACACCCGCCGAGACCGACACCTGGGGGAAGGGGGCGACCTGCTCCACCATGGCAGGCCACGCATCCAGGCCGATGGACACGCACAGCATGTGCCCCACCCCGGCCTCGCGCGCCGCATCCAGGGCCGCCTCCAGGCGCCCGTCGTACTTGGAAAGATCCAGGCGGTCCAGATGGCAGTGCGAATCGATGAGGATGCTCGAGGCTGACATTGCGTGCGAAAACCTTGTGCGTTGAACGTTCCGGCTGTGGGCAGCTGTCGCGCGGCACCGTGCGATGCCCGCAGGTGAGTCCACTCGATGCCTACTCAAACAACCTCTTTGAGCCGACGAAGGTGCTGCCGATTGCAGTCTTTGCCCTATTCTGGACGTTCCCCGCTGGATTGCACCGGCGCTGACATCGAGAACCGGGGGCTTGCGAAGCGGCGTGCGAGCCTGAAGCGTACAGGGACGTGCGATTCAGGCTCGCCCGCAGCGAGCGGAACAGGGACAGTGCAGCGAGCGTAGGCGGCGCAAGGCCCCCCGATTCTCGGTCAATTCACGCAATGATTGGGTTCACATGGTGTGCGTGGGCCGGTCGGCCTTGAGGGCCCCGGCGAGGTAGGTCTCGATCTTGTTGCGCGCGTTGCCGCCGTCCTGGTCGCTGAACTGGACGCCGATCCCGGCCGCGCGGTTGCCCTGGGCGCCCTTCGGGGTAATCCACACGATACGACCCGCCACGGGGATCTTCTCGGGCTCCTCCATGAGCGTAAGCAACATGAACACCTCGTCGCCCAGCTTGTAGCTCTTGCTCGTGGGAATGAACAATCCGCCGTTCTTGATGAACGGCATGTAGGCGGCGTACAGGGCACTCTTGTCCTTGATCGTCAGCGACAGGATGCCCTGCCTGCTCATACCCGCTTTTTGCTTCGTCTCGCTCATACCCGAAATTTCCAGCCTCGTGCCTCTTCGCCTTCCAACAAGTTATCGGCCGGTCCCGGCGTTTCTCCAAGGAATCAGAACCTCCTCCAGGACCGCCTGGCCGCTCACCGGCGTGTGCGCCAGCTGGGCCGCCCGCCACAAACGGTCCAGGTGCCCGAATAGGCACCTCAAGTCTACCCGCTGCGCCAACGGCTGCAACCGGGGGCACAGGTCGCGGTTGGCCAGCCCCGGCGGCTGCGCGGCGAGCTTGAGCCGGATCATGTCCATCACCCAGCTGCTCAGCCAGTCAATGCACTCCTGGAGGCGCTCCTTGTGCCACGCCGCGGCCACGGCCAGGGGATCGCGGGTGCCCTCGACTATGGCCGCCAGGTCCTCGGCCAGGGCCTGGCGGCGCTCCAGGGCCCCGCCCTCGGCCAGGGCCAGTGCCGCCAGAGGGGCCCCGCCGGCCAGCCCCAACAGCATGTCCGCATCCTGAGCGGGAGCATGCTGCGCGAGCCAGGGGCGCACCAGGTGGGCCGGGGGGCGGCCAAAGGTGACCTTCTGGCAGCGGCTGCGGATAGTGGCGGACAGCAGCGCCGGGTGGCTGGTGACCAGGACCAACAGTGTCCGGGCGCCAGGCTCCTCCAGGGTCTTCAGCAGCGCGTTGGCCGCCTCTTTGTTCAGCCGATCGGCCGGTGCCAGGACGGCCACACGGAAACCGCCGCGCTGGCTGGTAAGCCCCAGATCCCTGATCAGCCGGCGCACCTGTCCGATCTTGATGACCTTGCTGTCTTCCTCCGGGCCGACCAGCAGGTAGTCGGGGTGCGTACCCGCGCCGGAGAGCCGGCACGCACCGCAGGCCCCGCAGCCCCGGCCGTCCTCGCGGGGGCGCTCGCACAACAGGGCGCGCGCCAGCGTCTCGCCGAAGACCCGCTTGCCCAGCCCGGGTGGGCCGCTGACCAGCAGCGCGTGCGGCAGGGTGCCACGGTCGTGGCGCGCCATCAGGGCCGACCATGCCCGCTCGTGCCAGGGAAGGATCTCGCCCATCGCCTCCCGCTCCATTGCGCTACTCGTGGACCACGAGCCCGTCGACCGTCTCGGCGAGCGCTTCCTGCACCGCCTCCAGCGGACGAGCCGCGTCGATGACCCGATACCGAGCGGGGTTTGCGCGGGCGCGCGCGAGGTAGGCATCCCGCACGCGCTCGAAGAACCCGCGGTCCTGGACCTCGAACCGATCCGGTGTGCTGCGCAGACCGGCCCGTTGGCGCCCCATTTCCACCGGCAGGTCGAAAAGCAAGGTAAGGTCCGGGCGCAGGTTCCCCTGTGTCCACTCCTCGAGGTGGGCGATCCGATCCGCGGGCACGCCGCGCCCGCCTCCCTGATAGGCATAGCTGGCGTCGGTGAACCGGTCGCACAGCACCCACTTGCCAGCCTCCAAGGCCGGGCGGATCACCTTGGCCAGATGCTCGGCACGGGCCGCAAACATCAACAGCAGCTCGGCGTCGGGCGCCATGCCCTCGTCGCGGTGCTCCAGCAACAGCGCGCGCACCTCCTCCCCCAGGGCGGTTCCGCCCGGCTCGCGGGTGACCACGACCGGCTTGCCGGCCGCCTCCAAGCGTGTACGCAGGAACGCCAGATTCGTGGATTTGCCGGCCCCTTCCGGGCCCTCCAGCGTGATGAACATGCCCCGCACGGGTTTCGGGTTCTCCTCGCTGTGCACCGGGACTGGGTCGCCCAACGGCCGACCCCGATCATATCACGGCGGGCGACCGGGGTCGGGTCACGGGTTGGAGGAAAAGGACCGCTCCCGGCCGTTCAACTGGTATTTGATCACGGCCCGGTTGTGCTCCTGGAGAGTGTCGGAGAAGTGGTGGCTGCCGTCGCCCTTGGCGACGAAGTACAGCGCCTTGCCCGGCGCCGGGTGCAGCACGGCGTGCAGCGAAGCGCCGCCCGGCATGGCGATGGGCGTGGGAGGCAGCCCGCTGCGCGTATAGGTGTTGTAGGGGCTGTCGGCCTGTAGGTCGCTGCGGCGCAGGTTGCCTTCGTAGTCCGCGCCCATCCCGTAGATCACGGTCGGGTCGGTCTGCAGGCGCATGCCGCGCTCCAGGCGCCGGATGAACACCCCGGCGATCCTGGGCCGCTCCTGCGCCACGGCGGTCTCCTTTTCCACGATAGAGGCCAGGATCAACGCCTCGTAGGGCGTATCCAAAGGTACCCCGGGGGCGCGCCCGGCCCACTCCCGCTCCAGGCGATGCTGCATCGCGCGGTAGGCGCGTTCGAGGAACTGCACGTCCGTGGTTCCGCGTGGAAAGCTGTAGGTCTCGGGAAAGAACCGCCCCTCGGGGTGCTCCCCCGGATGGCCGATGCGCGCCATGATCTGCGCCGCCTCCACGCCTTCCAGCGTGTGATCCATGGCCTCGTGGGCACGCACGGCCTCCATAAGCTGGGCAAAGCTCCAACCCTCGACCACCGTGAGCGAATGCAGCCGGACCTTGCCCGCCACCAGCATGGCCATCAGCTGTTGCGGCGTGGTTCCACTCTCGATCACATATTCGCCGGCCTGGAGCTGGTGGGCGGCCCCCTCCCAACGCCCCAGCCATACCAGGTAGCGGGGATGCTCCAGGATGCCCCGGTGGGCCAGCCCGCGGGCGAGCTGGCGCAGCGAGGTCCCCGGGGGAACGGCGTACAGCTCACCGCCCTCGCCGACATCCAGGGGGCTGCGCACGAAATGGCGGTAGTCGAGCAGCAGCCAACCTCCGGCGAAGCTGGCCAGCAGCACGGTCAACCCAGCGATCTTGAACAACAATCTCTGCACGATGGAGCTACACTGGCGACGTCCAGGCCCCCCGCCGATCGGGCCGGCCAATCGGCCGCCGGATGGACCCGTTCTGGTACTGTACCGGCACGGCGCGCCTTTTCAAGGCGCAGGATCGGACCGAACACCCTCCGTGAATCGCCGCGTCACGGGACCCACGGAAAACGCCGTGCCGTCGATCTCGCGCACGGGCCAAATCCCGATCAGGCTGTTGCAGACAAACACCTCTTGTGCCGCGGCAAGGTCCGGCAACGTCAAGAAGCGTGCCTCGCACGGTACCCCGAGCTCTGTCGCCCGTTCCATAACCCGGGCGCGGGTGATTCCCGCCACGCCGCTCCCGTTCAATGCCGGTGTGTACAGCCGGCCGCCGCGCACCATGAATACGTTGCTCATGGTGCCCGAGATCAGGCGATCGTCCACGTCCAGCATCAGCCCCTCGGCGACCGTGTCGTCATCCCACTCCGCGCGGGCCAGCACCTGCTCCAATCGATTCAAGTGCTTGATGCCGGCGAGGGCGGGATTCACCGACCAGCACGTCGTGCAGGTGCGTACGCGTACCCCCTCGACGTAGTACGCCTCGGGGTGGGCGGGGAATTCGTGGGCGGAGACGATGCGCGTGGGCTGCACCGGTTGCGGGGGGCGGTAGCCGCGGCCACCGGGGCCGCGGGTGACCACGATCTTCAGCACGGCAAGCTCCCGCTCGCGGCACACGTGCAGCGCCTCGGTGTGCAGCAGCTCGCCGCCCGGGAACGGTATCCCCAGGCGCCGGCAGCCCTCGCTCATGCGCTGCATGTGCCACGGCCAGTGACAGGGACGACCGCCGCGCACGGCGAGGGTCTCGAACAGCCCGTCACCGTAGTGCAGGCCCCGGTCGGCGATGGGAGCACACTCCGAGTCGGATCCGTTGATCAACTGCATGGGCGCGGTACCCTGCATGTGTCCACTATTGTCCTGCGGCCAGTGCCAGCAGCAGGCCGCGGGCCTTCGCCCTGGTCTCTTCCAGCTCCAGCTCCGGAATGGAATCGGCGACGATCCCGGCCCCGGCGCGCAGGTGGAGCTGCTCGCCCGACTGTACCAGCGTTCGGATCAAGATATTGAGGTCGAGATCGCCGTCGCGGTTGAGATAACCCATTGAGCCCGTGTAGGCATCGCGTGCCGCACACTCGAGCTCGGCGATGATCTGCATGCAGCGCACCTTGGGACATCCGGTAATGGTTCCGCCCGGGAACACGGCCCGCACCACCGCCCCGGGCGTGACCCCGGGGCGCAGCCGGCCGCGCACGTTGGAGACGATGTGGTGGACGTGGGCATACGATTCCAGCGCCATCAGCTCGTTCACCTCCACCGAGCCCGGCTCGCACACCCGCCCGAGGTCGTTGCGCTCCAGGTCGATCAACATCACGTGCTCGGCGCGCTCCTTGGGGTGGGCGAGCAACTCGCGACGAAAGTCGGCATCATCTCCGGCGCCGGTGCCCCGCGGGCGTGTCCCGGCGATCGGCCTTGTTTGAATGCCGGCCCCGCACACGTTGACCAGTCGCTCGGGCGACGAGCTGATTATCGCGGTGTCGCCCCACGAGGCGATGCCGGCGAACGGCCCCGGATTGCTGGCCCTCAGCGCCCGATACACATCCGCGGGCGCCGCGCCCGGCACTCGGGCGCTCCAGCCCCGGGAGAGGTTGACCTGGAACACATCGCCTTCGCGAATGTACCGCTGCACCCGCCGCACGCCCTCCAGGTAGCGCCCGGGATCGTCCTCGATCAGCTCCCCTACCGGGACCGGTGCCGCAACCGGCGCCGAACGATTCTCACCGAGCGCCTCCAGGTCCCGCCGCATCTCGGCGAGCCGGCCGGCGTAGCCGGGTTCGGCTACCAGGTGGAGGCGGCACAGCAGGCGATCGCGCACCAGCGCAGCCGGACAGCGCTGGGCGAAGGCGCGCGGCAAGACCCTGCCGCCATCAGGCAGGCGCAGCACCGGCTCCACCTCGCCGGCCAGCTCATAGCCGAGATACACGAACCAGCCGCCGCGGAACGGAACATCGGCCACCGCCGCGTCGGCCGGGACGCGCTCTGCCCGCCACCGTTCGTCGAGGGCGTCCAGGAAGGAGCCGGCGACCTGCACGGCGCCCGGATGGGAAGAGACCTCTCCCAGTGCGAACCCGGGCTCGGCGCAAGCGAACAGGACATCGAAGCGCGCCTGCGCGGTGCCGTCGGCGACGCTTTCCAGCAGGTGTGGATAGCGCTCCGGCCAGCGCGCGTGCAGAACCGACAGGTCCGGGAAGGCCTCCAAGGTCTGTATCCGGCAGACGGTGCTGTCGCGTTCCGAAAGGACCTTCAGCCACATTGGCGCGGGCCGGCGCAGGGCGTTCGGGCCATGACAGGGCCGCCCGGAATGTAAACGTCAACCGCGCCCCGCGGCCCGGAAAAGATGAAACGGCGGCATGGCGGCGCCCGCCGGAGCACAATACCCCCTAGTCGAGTCTTCGAAAGACCAGCGTCCCGTTGGTCCCCCCGAAGCCGAAGGAATTGGACAGGCATATGTCGATCTTCGCCTCACGCGCCTCGTTGGGCACAAAGTCCAGGTTACACTCCGGATCCCGTTTCTGCAGGTTGATCGTCGGCGGGGCCACCTGATCGCGAAGCGCCAGCACGCTGAAGATTGCCTCGACGCCCCCGGCCGCGCCGAGCAGGTGCCCGGTCATCGACTTGGTGGAGCTGACCGCCACGTCCCGGGCGCGGTCTCCCAGGGCCGACTTGATGGCCCGGGTCTCGGCCTTGTCCCCCGCGGGGGTCGAGGTCCCGTGGGCATTGATATAGTCCACGGCATCGGCGCCGAGCCCGGCATCACGCAGGGCGTTGACCATGCAGCGCCGCGCACCCTCGCCGTCGGGCGGGGGCTGGGTCATATGGTAGGCATCGCCGCTCATACCGTAGCCGGCCAGCTCGGCATAGATTCTGGCGCCGCGCCGCGCTGCGTGCTCGTACTCCTCAAGCACCAGGACTCCCGCCCCGTCGCCGAGCACGAAACCGTCGCGGTCGACGTCCCACGGGCGGCTCGCCCCTTGCGGATCGTCGTTGCGCGTGGACAGCGCGCGGGCGGCCGCGAATCCTCCCAAGCCGGTTGGCGTCGTGGCCATCTCCGCGCCCCCGGCGACCATGACATCGGCGTCTCTGTGCGCGATGATGCGCGCGGCCTCGCCGATGTTGTGAGTGCCGGTGGTGCAGGCGGTCACGATGGCCAGGTTCGGCCCCTTGAGCCCGAACTTGATGGACAGGTTGCCAGAGATCATATTAATGATGCTCTGGGGCACGAAGAAGGGCGATATTTTGCGCGGCCCGCCCTGCAGGTAGGCCGAATGGCCATTTTCAATGGATGCAACACCGCCGATTCCCGCGCCGATGGAAACCCCGATGCGCTCGGCGTTGTCCTCTGCCACATCGAGGCCCGCATCGGCGATTGCATCGCAGGCCGCCGCAATGCCGTAATGGATGAACGGGTCCATCTTCTTGAGGTCCTTGGCCGCGACGTAGCGTGCTGCGTCGAAGTCTTTGACCGACCCGCCGATTTGCGAAGCGAATGCCGAAACGTCGAACCTGGTGATGGGCGCGATCCCGCTCCTGCCCGCAAGGATATTTTCCCAGGCCTCGGTCACGGAGTTGCCCACGGGCGACACGATTCCGAGCCCGGTAACGACTACTCGCCTCTTCGCCAAGATCGGGGTCCTCTTGAGGGATACAGAGAAGCAACAAGGCTGCTTCCAGCCCCTCGGGATAGAAGCAGCCTTTGAATTGGGAGTGGAAGCTCAGCTCAAGTGGCCGTTGATGTAATCGATCGCCTGTTGCACGGTGGTGATCTTTTCAGCTTCCTCGTCGGGAATCTCGCAGTCGAACGCCTCTTCCAGCGCCATTACCAGCTCCACGGTGTCAAGGGAGTCGGCGCCCAGATCATCCACGAAGGAGGAGTCGTTGTTGACCTCGTCCGGATTTACGCCTAGCTGCTCGACGATAATTTCCTTCACGCGCGCCTCGACATCGACGTTACTCATGATCAGCTTTTCCTCGCATTTGGGCTTATCGGTGCAGTGACTTCGTGGTCTGCGGGCGGTATTGTAGTGAAAAGCCACCCGTCATGCCACAACTAAACTCGGCTTTTTGACACCCGCGCACACTCCTGCGTCTCGGGAGCTATCCCCAGTAAAACAGTCACATAAAAACCAGCCATTGCACGAATCGATCGAGAACCGGGCTGCGCTTGCGAAGGCGCCTATCGCATCGATCCGGCTGCGGCATGCGTGCCGTGGCTAGGCCATATGCATACCGCCGTTGACGTGCAGGGTCTCGCCGGTGATGTACGCCGCCTCCGGCGAGGCCAGGAACGCCACGGCACAGGCCACCTCTTCGGGCCGGCCCAGCCGGTCCAAGGGGATCTGCGCCTTCAGGGAATTGCGGGTCTCCTCGGGGAGCTCGCGCGTCATGTCGGTCTCGACGAACCCGGGCGCGACCACGTTCACGGTGATCCCCCGGCTGCCCACCTCGCGGGCCACGGACTTGGTGAAGCCCACGAGCCCCGCCTTGGCCGCGGCGTAGTTGGCCTGCCCGGCGTTCCCGGTGGCGCCCACCACCGAGCCGATGGTGATGACGCGGCCCCTGCGCGCCCTCATCATCGCCCGCAGGCAGGCCTTGGTCAGCCGGTAGACCGAGCTGAGATTGGTGGCGAGGATGGCGTCCCACTCCTCTTCCTTCATGCGCAGCAGCAGATTATCACGGGTAATGCCCGCATTGTTGACCAGTACGGTGGGGTCACCGAGCTCCTCGGCCGTGGCCTTGACCACCTGGGCGACGCTGTCGGGCTGGGTGACGTCCAGGACCTTGCCGGTGCCGCGGATTTCGTTTTCTCCGAGGTAAGCGCCGATGCCGTCGGCGCCCTTTGCGGTCGTCGCCGTGCCCACCACCAGGGCACCGCGCCGGCCCAGCTCCAGGGCGATGGCCTTTCCGATCCCGCGGCTGGCTCCGGTGACGAAAGCGATCTCGTTTTCAAGACTCATGGTTGCTCGGACTCCCTAACTGCAATAGTGCCTGGTCGAGGCCCGCCGGATCGTAGACCGCGTGAATCTTCATGTTGCGGTCGATGCGCCGGTTCAATCCGGCGAGTACCTTGCCGGGCCCGCACTCCACTACGGTTTCCACGCCCCGCGCGGCGAAGGCCTGGATGGTCTCCACCCAGCGCACCGGGCTGTAGAGCTGGCGCACCAATGCCTCGCGTATCTGGCCGGGGTCCGCGTGGGCGCTTAGGTCGCAGTTGTGCAGCACGGGCAACGCCGGCGCGCGCAGCTCCAGGTTGGCCAGGCGCTCGGCCAATTGCTCGGCGGCCGGGCGCATCAGCGCGCAGTGAGAAGGCACGCTTACCGGCAGCGCCACGGCGCGCTTGGCGCCTGCGCCCTTGGCCAGCGCGGTGGCCCGCTCCACCGCCGCGCGCTCCCCGGCGATCACCACCTGCCCGGGGGCATTGAAGTTCACCGCCTCCACCATCCCGCCCTCGGCCGCCTCGCGGCAGACCCGGCCCACCGTCTCATCGTCCAGGCCCAAGATTGCGGCCATGGCCCCCGCACCGGCGGGCACGGACTGCTGCATGAGCCGGCCGCGCTCGGCCACCGCCGCGGCCGCACCCGCAAACGGCAGCGCACCGGCACACACCAGGGCCGCGTACTCGCCCAGGCTGTGCCCCGCCATGACCGCGGGCCGCGCACCGCCCTGCTGTTCCCACACGCGCCAAACGGCCACATCGGCGGCGAGCATAGCCGGCTGCGTGACATGGGTGAGGTTGAGCTCGGCCTCGGGGCCGTTCGCGGCCATCTGCCACAAGTCGTAGCCCAACGCCTCCGAGGCCTCCTCGTAGGTCTGGCGGACCACCGGGTAGGATTCTGCCAACGCGCCGGACATCCCCACGGATTGGGAGCCCTGCCCGGGAAATACGAAGCCAAGTGTCATCAATCGCAACCTTTCGTGTATCCCATGGACGTCGCCGGTCCTCAATAGCGAACCAGTACCGAGCCCCAGGTGAACCCGCCGCCGAACGCCTCCATCAGCAGCGTCTCGCCGCGCCGAATGCGGCCCGCGCGCACCGCCTCGTCCAACGCCAGCGGCACCGAGGCCGCCGAGGTGTTGCCGTGGCGATCGACGGTGACCACCACGCGGTCCATCGACATATTCAGCTTGCGCGCGGTCGCGGCGATGATGCGGATGTTCGCCTGGTGGGGAATGAGCCAGTCGACGTCCGATTTTTCCATGTGATTGGCCTCGAGGGTCTCATCGACGATGCGTCCCAGGGTATTCACCGCCACCTTGAACACCTCGTTGCCCTTCATCTCGATAAATGCCGCGTTGTTCAACATCCTGTCGTAGCCGTGGGAAATCCCCACGGGCACAGTCAACAGGTTTTCGAACTGACCGTCGGCGTGCAGGTGGCTGGAGAGGATCCCCGGCTCATCGGCTGCCTGGAGCACCACCGCACCCGCGCCGTCGCCGAACAGCACGCAGGTGCCGCGATCGGTCCAATCGACAATCCGAGACAGGGTTTCGGCGCCCACCACCAGGGCGCAGCGCGACGCACCGGTTCGAATGAACTTGTCGGCGACCCCCAGTGCGTATACGAAACCGGTGCAAACGGCCTGCACGTCGAACGCCGCGCAGCCGTGGACATCCAGGCGCTGCTGCAATAGACAGGCCGTGCTGGGGAAGACCCGGTCAGGGGTGGTCGTCGCCACGATGATCAGATCGATCTCGCCGGCCCCGATGCCGGCCGCCTCCATCGCGCGCCGGGCGGCCGCCTCGGCCAGATCGCAGGTGAGCTCGCCGTCGGCGGCGATGTGCCGCTCGCGGATACCGGTGCGCTCCTGGACCCACTGGTCGGTGGTATCCACCATGTTCTCCAGGTCGGCGTTGGTGAGGACCTTTTCCGGGAGATAACCGCCGGTGCCTGTGATGCGCGCGCAGCTCAAACCGGCTGCCTCTCCGAGAGCAGCGATTCCAGCTGCGCGTGGATGCGGCCCGGCACGCCCTTGTCCGCCTCCACCATGGCGATGCGGATGGCGTTGGCGAACGCCAGTTTGTCGGCGCCGCCGTGGCTCTTGATCACGATCTCGCGCAGGCCCAGCAGGCTCGCACCGTTGTAGCGGCGAGGATCGATCCGCCGGCGCAGCGCCTTGAGGACCGGCAACGCCGCAAGGCCCACCAGCCGGGTGGCCAGATTGCGCGAAAACTCCTGCTTCAAATAATGGCCGATCATCTGGGCGACGCCCTCGCTGGTCTTCAAGGCGACGTTGCCGACGAAACCGTCGCACACCACTACGTCGACCCCGCCCCGGTAGATGGCGTCGCCCTCCACGAATCCGACATAGTTCAGGTCGCTGTCGGCCAGCATTTGTGCGGCCAGCTTCACCCTTTCGTTTCCTTTGATCTCTTCCTGGCCGATGTTGAGAAGCCCCACCCGAGGTCGCTCGATGTTGTCCACCGCGCTCGCGAGCACGGCGCCCATCACCGCGAACTGAAACAAGTGCTCGGAGGTGCAGTCGATGTTGGCGCCCAGGTCGAGCACGTGGGTATGCCCGTCCACCGACGGGATGGCGGTGCAGATTGCCGGCCGGTCGATGCCGCTCAGGGTTTTGAGCACGAAGCGCGCGGTCGCCATGAGCGCGCCGGTGTTGCCCGCGCTGACGCAGGCCTGCGCCGTGCCGTCTTTGACCAGATCGATGGCCAAGCGCATAGAGGAGTCCTTTTTGTTGCGCAGGGCGTAGGAGGGCAACTCGTCCATGCCCACGGTCTGCGAGGCGTGATGCAACATCAGCCGCTCGCCGGGCCCGGCCTTGCCGTCCGCCAGCTTCGCCTCGAGCATCGGTTGATCGCCGACCAGGACCAACCGCAGGTTATCCGGAGAATCTTCCAGAACGCTCAGGGCGGCCGGCACCACGACGTCCGGCCCATGGTCTCCGCCCATCGCATCCAGGGCGATCGTTCGCGTAGGGCTCATGCGAGATTGTCTAGCCCGCATATCTCACCGGGATCGCGGGAGCAGGCGCTGGGTGAGCGGCGGGATAGGAGCCGCGAACGCCCGGCCAGGGATGGCCGGGCCGGACTTCATCGCCGCGCAGGACCGCGTGGCGATGAAGCGGGTTCGTAGGCGCTGCTCTGGAAGGAAAGTGGTAGCCGTAGCTACCATTTGACTGACAAAACTGACAAATTCGCCGGGAGCGAATTTGGACAACGCGCAGCGTTGGCCCCCGAAGGGGGCGAGGCCCAGGGACGGGCCGAGCAACAGCAAGCCTACGGGCGCGACAACAAGCCTGAACCGCGATAGGACAACGGCGCAAACCAAACAGTGCGTCGTTGCTGGAATCCTCTGCATTGTCCCTTATTCCTCTTGCGCTTCAGGGTATTGCGGTAAAGCCGTTGGCCGCCCGGTGGGATATGCGGGCTGGGGGCGGTGATGGCATGCCCCGTACGTTCGAGCATTGCGTTAGAGGAAGGGCAGTGCACCACGGGCGCCGCCCCTCTGCACCCGGGGCGGTCACTTCTTGGTGGTAACGACCCTGCGGCCGCGGTAATAGCCGTCCGGGCTCACGTTGTGGCGCGCGTGAATCTCTCCCGTCTCGGGCTCGGTCGACAGGGCCGGTGTGCCCAGCCGGTCGTGAGAGCGGCGCATCCCGCGCTTGGAGGGGGTTTTTCGGTTCTGCTGTACGGCCATTGCAGTGCTCCTGGCGTAGTCAGTGCTTGGTCTTGAGTTTCTTCAAAATCGCGAACGGATGGCTGTCCGCGCCCGCCTCGGGTCCCGACACCGAGGCGCTCGCACGCTCGCTCGCCGGGCATTCCTCCAGCCGGTGGCGCGCAATGATCGGCATCGCCAGGATCAGCTCATCCTCGATCACCCCGGCCAGTTGTATCGGCTCGTCACCGGCGACCAGGGGCTCGTATGTCTCTGGCAGCTGCTCACCCTCGCGCTCACTGGCGACCACCCCGAGCGCGAACTGCGCCTCCAGCTCGGCGGCCATGGGCTCCAGACATCGCTGGCAGACCAGCTCCACCCGCGCGCGGGCACTCCCTCGAACATAGGTGATGCCGACCACGTCGATGCCGAAGGCAAGCTCGACTTCGACCTCCCCCTCGGTCCCGTGCAGATACGGGCCCAGCCGCTGCATGGAGGCGAGCGGCAGGCGCCCCGCCAGCTGTCTGCCCTCGCGGGCAAGCCGTCTGGGATCCACGCGCGCTGGCAGCCGCTGCGACATAAGCGGCAAATGGTATCCTCACGGGAATCAACTGTCAAAGGATAATATTCTGAAAACACGTCAGTTTTCGGAATCGTTTCGGGGGGCTTTCTTGACAGCGTCGCGCGATTTCCCGTAGAACATTGAAACGCCCCCGCGCCACCACCAGGCGGGGCGCCCTGGGGGCCGAAACGTCCTCCCCCGCGGGTATCCCTTTTCCAGAGGGCGCGCGCTTGTTTCGAAAGGTCTTGATTGCTAATCGCGGCGAGATCGCAGTGCGCATCGTGCGCGCTTGCGCCGAGCTGGGACTTACCTCCGCGGCGATCTACGCCGAGCCTGACCGTCACTCGCTCCACATCAAGAAGGCGGACGAGGCCTACAACATCGGCCCGGATTCCGTGGCCGGCTATCTGAACGTTCACCGCATCGTCAACGTGGCGGTCGCGAGCGGCTGCGATGCCCTGCACCCCGGCTATGGCTTTCTCTCGGAAAACCCGTTGCTGGCCGAGGCCTGCGAGAAGCGGGGGATCGTCTTCATCGGCCCTGCGGGGCAGGTGATCCGCCGCATGGGCGACAAGACCGAGGCGCGCCGCTCGGTCGCCGCCGCCGGGGTACCGGTGGTGCCCGGCAGCGAAGGCAACATCGCCGATGTCGATGAGGCCCTGGCCGTCGCCGAGGACATCGGCTACCCGGTGATGCTCAAGGCGACCTCCGGCGGCGGGGGGCGCGGGATCCGGCGCTGCAACACCCCGCAGGAGCTTCGCAGCAATTACGACAGGGTGTTGTCAGAGGCCCGCAAGGCGTTCGGCAGCGCCGAGATCTTCATGGAGAAATGCGTGGTCAATCCGCGCCACATAGAGGTCCAGGTGTTGGCGGATCAACACGGCAACGCAGTGCACTTGTTCGAGCGCGACTGCTCCATCCAGCGCCGGCACCAAAAGCTGATCGAGGTTGCCCCGTCACCTCAGCTCTCCGAGCAGCAGCGCGCCCACATCGGCGATCTCGCGGTGCGGGCCGCCCGTGCCGCAAGATACGAGAACGCCGGCACCGTGGAGTTCCTCATGGACCAGGACGGCGAGTTCTATTTCATGGAGATGAACACGCGACTCCAGGTCGAGCACACGGTCACCGAAGAGATCACCGGCATCGACATCGTGCAGGAACAGATTCGCATCGCCGCCGGCCTGCCCCTGCGCTTTTCCCAGGACCAGATCGAGCGGCGCGGCTACGCCATGGAATTTCGCATCAACGCCGAGGACCCCAAGAACGATTTTCTGCCGAGCTTCGGGCGCATCACCCGCTACTTCGCCCCCGGCGGCCCGGGGGTGCGCACCGATGGCGCCATCTATACAGGCTACTATATCCCGCCCTACTACGATTCCATGTGCGCGAAGCTCACGGTGTGGGCCTTGACCTGGGACGACCTGCTGAACCGTGCGTGGCGGGCCCTGCACGACATCGGCGTGTATGGGGTGAAGACCACCATCCCCTACCACCTGGAGATCCTCAAGACGCCCGAGTTTCGAACCGGCGGGTGGAGCACGGACTTCGTGGAGCGCCACCCCGAGCTGACCGACTATTCGGTGCGCCGCCCGCCGCGCGAGCTCGCCGCCGCCATCGGCGCGGCCACCGTCGCCCATCTGGGCCTATAGAGCGCAAGACCAGAAAGGCCAAAGAATGCCTCAGGTACACATTACCGAGACCATATTGCGCGATGCGCACCAGTGTCTGATCGCCACGCGCATGCGCACCGAAGACATGCTGCCCATATGCGACCGTCTCGATCGGGCAGGTTTCTGGTCATTGGAGGTGTGGGGCGGCGCGACCTACGATGCGTGCCTGCGGTTCCTCAAAGAAGATCCATGGGACCGGCTGCGAAAGCTGCGCGAGGCCCTGCCGAATACCCGCCTGCAAATGCTGCTGCGCGGCCAAAACCTGGTCGGCTACCGCCACTATGCCGACGATGTCGTGCGCGCCTTCGTCGAGCGGGCGGCGGCCAACGGCATCGACGTGTTTCGAATCTTCGACGCCCTGAACGACACCCGCAATCTGCGGGTCGCCATCGAGGCGGTGAAACAAAACGGCAAGCACGCCCAGGGGGCGATCAGCTACACCACCAGCCCGGTCCATACCATCGATCAATTCATCCAGGATGCCCTGGAGTTGGAGGGGATGGGCTGCGACAGTATCGCAATCAAGGACATGGCCGGCCTGCTGGCCCCGTTCACCGCCGCCGAGCTGGTGCGTCGCCTGGTGGAGCAGCTGAGCATCCCCGTGCACCTGCACTCCCACGCGACCGCGGGCCTGTCCGACATGTGCCAGCTCAAGGGCGTGGAAAACGGGTGCTTCGGCATTGACACCGCGATCTCCGCCTTTGCCAACGGCGCCAGCCACCCGCCCACCGAGAGCATGGTGGCGGCCTTGCGCGACACCGAGCACGACACCGGCCTTGACCTGCAGTTGCTGCAGGAGATCGGCTTCTACTTCCGCGAGGTGCGCAGGAAGTATCACCAGTTCGAAAGCGAATTCACCGGGCTCGATACCCGGGTCCAAGTCAACCAGGTCCCCGGCGGGATGATCTCCAATCTCTATTCCCAGCTCAAGGAACAGGGCGCTTTGGAGCGCATGGGGGAGGTGTTGAACGAGATCCCCAGCGTGCGCGAGGACCTGGGGTATCCCCCGCTGGTGACGCCCACTTCCCAGATCGTGGGCACCCAGGCGGTGCTCAACGTGCTAACGGGCAGGCGCTACAAGACCATCACCAACGAGGTGAAACACTACCTGCAGGGACGCTACGGCCGCCCGCCGGGTCACGTCAACTTCATGGTGCGCCAGCAGGCCATCGGCAACGAGGACGTGATCGACGTGCGCCCCGCGGATCTGCTGCACGACGAGCTCGAATCGCTGCGCGAGCAGATCGGCGAGCTCGCCGAATCCGAAGAGGACGTGCTGAGCTTCGCGATGTTTCCGGAGGTCGGGCGCAAGTTCCTGGAGGAGCGCGCCGCCGGTACGCTCACCCCCGAGCCGTTGGAGCCGCAGCCGGGGCCTCGGGAGGAGGCCCAGGGGGCACCGGTCGAGTTCAATGTGACCCTGCACGGCGAGACCTATCACATCAAGCTCACCGGGACCGGGCACAAGACCCAGCAGATGCGCCCCTTCTACATGACCGTCGACGGGGTGCCCGAAGAGATCATGGTGGAGACCCTGGACGAGATCCTGCCGGAGGCCCCGGCCGCCGAGGGCCGTGCCAAGCCGGGCACCGGCAGCCAGCGCCCCCGGGCCACCGCCCCGGGGCACGTCACCACCTCCATGCCGGGGACGATCATCGACGTGCTGGTCCGGGTGGGCGACGAGGTCAGCGCCGGCGATCCCGTGCTGATCACCGAGGCCATGAAGATGGAGACCGAGGTCCAGGCACCGATCGCAGGCAAGGTGGCCGCCGTGCACGTGGCCAAGGGTGACAGCGTCAATCCCGACGAGACCCTGGTCGAGATCGACTAGCCCGCGTGCGCCTCGCCGCAACCGGGCAACCGGGCGAGCCGCTTGCCGGTCGTCCCTTCAACTTTTTTGCCATTCTCTTGACGTCTTGGCGAGGACAAGGAGTTCGAACGGGCACCGAATCGCTGTCCGAGTGGTCGTTTCATTCGAGAGCTGCAATTGCCCCATGACTTCCGCCAGACCGCGATTGATCCTCGGATCCACGTCACCCTATCGGAAGCAGCTGCTCGAGCGCCTCGCCATCCCCTTCGAGACAGTGGCGCCGCGGGTGGACGAGTCGCCCCGCCCCGGCGAGGGCCCGGCGCACCTCGTGGCGCGCCTGGCCGAGGCCAAGGCGCGGGCCGCAGCCGGGCAGCGAACCGACGGCCTGGCGATCGGCTCCGACCAGGTGGCCGTGCTCGGGGCCGAGGTGCTTGGCAAGCCGGGCGGGCACGACGAGGCCGTACGGCAGCTGGAGCAGGCATCCGGAAAGACCGTGGCCTTCTACACGGGCCTGTGCCTGTTCAATGCGGCCACGCAAACCGTGCAGGTGGACGTGGTTCCGTTTCGCGTGGTGTTCCGAACGCTGGAGCGGGGTCAGATCGAACGGTACCTAGCCCGCGAGCAACCCTATGACTGCGCGGGCAGCTTCAAGTCGGAGGGCCTGGGGATCGCCCTGTTCGAGCGCCTGGAGGGCGACGATCCCTCGTCGCTCATGGGGCTGCCGCTGATCCGCCTGGTGCGCATGCTGGAGCAGGAAGGGGTCGAAGTCGTTTAACCTCATTGCGCGTAAAGTCCCCAATCGTTGCATAAATCGATCGAGGACAGGGGGTGCAATCTAGCCGCAAGTGCCCGATCTGAGCGACGTAGGTTGCGTCAAGGCCCGCAGGGCCGGACGCAACGCGATGCGCCCGCGCTGCGCGCTTGACGCATCCTACGCTCTGACACGCTGCCAACCTGTCCCGGTTTTGGCGGCGGTGTCAGCGCAGACCCCGCCGCGGCACCAGTGCCCGGCCGAACGAGGCACCCAGCACACCGGCCAAGCGCTCCAGCACCCCCTTGCTCGGCGTGTAGTCGACGACGTCTTCCTGACCGATAACCTCGCGCGCCACCGCGGCGGGGCTGGCAAGCTCGTCCACGAGGCCAAGCTCCACGCCGCGCGCCCCGGTCCAGATCAAGCCGCTGAACAGATCGGCACCCTCGATCAGGCGCTCGCCGCGGCCGCGTTTGACCGCCTCGATGAACTGCTGATGGATCTCGTCCAACATGGCCTGGAAGTGGGCGACCTCTTCACGGTCCAGCGGCGAAAAGGGATCCATCATCCCCTTGTTCTCCCCGGCGGTCAGCAACCGCCGCTCGATCCCGAGCTTATTTATCAGCTTCGCGTAACCGAAGCCGTCGTACAGGACGCCGATGGAGCCCACCAGGCTCGCCCGGTTGGCATAGACCTTGTCGGCCGCCGAGGCGATGTAGTAGCACGCCGAGGCGCACACATCGCCGATCACCGCATACAGCGGCTTGTCCGGGTGCCGCTCGCGCAGGCGCACGATTTCGTCGTAGATGTAACCGGCCTGCACGGGGCTGCCGCCCGGGCTGTTGGCCTGAAGCAGCACGCCGCGTGCGCCCTTGTTCTGGAATGCGGCCCGCAGGGCATCGTTGATGTTCTCGGCGCTTGCGTGCGTCTCCTCCAGGATCGCGCCGTCCAGCCGCACCAGCGCCGTATGGGGGCCGATTGGCACCTCGCTGGGAACGAGCGTGACCAGAGCGACAACCACCAGCGCCGCGATCAGCGCCCGGTACAGGATGCGCCAGCGCCGTGCCCGGCGCTGCTCGCGCAGGGCCGAGAACGCCAGGTCGCGCAGGACATCACGCTCCCAAGTGGCGCTTTCCTCGGGATGCGCCCCACCCGAAGGCGGTCCGGATTGCTCATGCTCAGCCATGATCGAATCCTTTCACTAGAAACGATTGCGGGACGGGCTGCACGCCCGGCCCCGGGGCCTCTTCCCACGACGACAACAATGCCGGCAGCTGGCGGAGACTGTCCAGGCATGCCAGCGGCCGGTGACGCCACAGGCGCTCGGCGGCATGCACGCCATAGCTGACCGCCACGGACCGCATCCCCGCCCGAGACGCCATTTCCAGGTCGAACTCCGTGTCGCCGACCATGAGCGTCTGCTGAGGCTCCGCACCAAGCTCGGCCAGGATCTCGTGCAGCATGCGGGGATCGGGCTTGGACGCCGTCTCCTCGGCCGAACGGCTGGCGCGGAACAGCTCTCCCAGCCCGGACTCGGCCAGGGAGCGGTCGAGGCCCCGGCGGCTCTTGCCCGTGGCCACCGAGAGCAGATATCCGCGCCGGTGCAGCTGCCGCAGCGTATTCGCGACGCCCGCGAACAGGGCCAGGGGCCGGTCCGGAGCCATATAGCGCCGACGGTAGCGCCGGGCGAACTCGCTGACGAACGCCTCGCCGTCGTTGTCGGGAAACAGCGTGCAGATGGCCTCACGCAGGCCCAGCCCGATGACGTTGCGTACGGTCTCCCTGGGAAGGACCTCAAGACCAAGCTCGCCCATGGCCGCCTGCATGCTGGCGACGATGTGGACCTCGGAGTCCATCAGGGTGCCGTCCCAGTCGAAGATCAACAACCGGTACCGATCGCTCATGTCTCCCCTTCGAGGCGGTCCAGGACCCGCTGCAGCGCCGGATCCAGCGGTGCGCTGATGTAGAGCTCTTTACCCGAGGCGGGCCGGCGGAATCCGAGGGCATAGGCATGCAGAAACAAGCGCTTGAGCCCGTACCGCCGCATACGCCGGTTGAACTCGGCCGAGCCGTATTTGGGATCGCCGGCCAATGGGTGACCGACCTCGGCTGCGTGCACTCGAATCTGGTGGGTGCGGCCGGTGGTGAGCTCGACCTCCATGAGGGTAGCCCCGGAAAGGCGAGCCACGGGCGAGAACACACTCGTGGCCACCTTACCCCGCTCGGACACCCGCACCACTCGCTCCCCGCCGCGCACCACGTTCTTCCGCAGCGGGGCCGAGACAGTCCGCCGCCCACCCTTCCAATCGCCCAGTATCAGGGCCAGATAACGCTTGTGCAGCTCGCCAGCGCGCAGCTGCGCCTGCAGATCCAGCAGCGCCTCGCGGCGTTTGGCCACCAGCAGGCAGCCGCTGGTGTCGCGATCCAACCGGTGCACCAGCTCCAGGGGCTCGTCGGGGCGCAGCACCCGCAGGGACTCGATGATCCCGAACTGCAGCCCGCTGCCCCCGTGCACCGCGATCCCGGCCGGCTTGTCGAGCACCATCAGGTCCGCGTCCTCATAAAGGATTGCCTGCTCCAACCGCTGAAGCAGCCCGTGCGGGGGTCGGGGGGCCGTTCGGGGAGCCGCCTGGCGCACCGGTGGGATGCGCACGCGGTCGCCGCTGCGCAAACGATACCCGGCCCGGATACGGCCCTTGTTGACGCGAACCTCGCCGCGCCGCAGGATGCGGTAGACGTGGCTGCGCGGGACCCCCTTCATGTGGCGAAGCAAAAAGTTGTCGATGCGCTGGCCGTCCTGTTCTGCGTCGACCGTAACGACTCGGGGCTGCGGGCTATGCTCTTCGGCCAGTTTCATGCGGACATCATAACAGGTTCGCCAAGTTACTGACTATGAAACAATATGGCGCGACGATGATTGAACGCGAAGGCGAACATTGGTATAGTGAATCGACCGAAAAACCGCGGTCCGTGTGTCAAGGGACGGGGGTCGATTGCCCCGCGGGTTAAGTTTTACACACTGGACGGTTATTCACGGTTCCCAGCGCGCGCTGTCAGGCGCGCGCTTGTAGAAGCAAGGGTTAGAACATCGCTCGACCCTCAAGCCTATGCAGAGCGATAACGAGCTGAGCGCTCCCGCGCACGAACGCGGCCCAGCCGGAAGACAATCGGGGACGTCCGAACGAGCTTGATTCGTTACCCAGATGGTGGCGGACATGGTCATGGTGTTGAAGCTCTCCGACGCTGAGGCGGTTGCGTTCCCTGTGTGGTCGAGCGCCGTAGAGAACGACCATGAAAAGAATGCTAGTGAACGCGACTCAGCCGGAAGAGTTGCGAGTGGCCATGGTGGACGGCCAGCGGCTGTACGACCTCGATATCGAGACCCCGGCGAGGGAGCAGAAAAAGTCTAATATCTACAAGGGAAGAATCACCCGCATCGAGCCCAGCCTCGAGGCGGCATTCGTGGATTACGGCTCGGAGCGCCACGGCTTTCTGCCGCTCAAAGAGATCGCACGCAGTTACTTCAAACCCGATGCCACCGGCGCCGGCAAGCGCGTGCACATCAAGGACGCGGTCACCGAGGGGCAGGAGCTCGTCGTCCAGGTGGACAAGGAAGAGCGCGGCAACAAGGGTGCCGCCCTGACTACCTTCATCTCCCTGGCGGGCCGCTTCCTGGTACTCATGCCCAACAACCCGCGCGCCGGGGGCGTGTCGCGCCGTATCGAAGGCGACGAGCGCGGTGAGGTGCGCGAGGCCATGGCGGCGCTCAATATCCCCGAAGGCATGGGGCTGATCGTGCGCACCGCCGGCGTCGGGCGCTCGGTGGAGGAGCTGCAGTGGGACCTGGACTACCTGCTGCACCTCTGGGAGGCGATCCAGACCGCCTCCAGGGAACGGGCCGCCCCCTTCCTGATCTACCAAGAAAGCAATGTCCTCATCCGCGCGCTGCGCGACTACCTGCGCAGCGATATCGGTGAGATTCTGATCGACGACGAGACCGTCTATCAGCAGGCGCATGACTTCATGCAGCAGGTCATGCCCCACAACCGCCAGAAGCTCAAGATCTACCGGGATCCGGTCCCGCTGTTTACCCGCTATCAGATAGAAAGCCAGATCGAGTCCGCCTTCGCCCGCGAGGTGCGGCTGCCGTCGGGCGGCTCGCTGGTCATCGATCACACCGAGGCGCTGGTCTCCATCGACATCAACTCGGCGCGCGCCACCAAGGGCGCCGACATCGAAGAAACGGCCCTCAATACGAACCTGGAGGCGGCGGATGAGATTGCGCGCCAGCTGCGGTTACGGGACCTGGGCGGTCTGGTCGTCATCGATTTCATCGACATGTCTCAGTCGCGCAATCAGCGCGAGGTCGAGGCCCGCCTGCGCGACGCCCTGCGCATGGACCGGGCGCGGGTACAGGTGGGACGAATCTCGCGCTTCGGCCTGCTGGAGATGTCGCGCCAGCGCCTGCGCTCGTCGCTGGGCGAATCCAGCCAGATCGTCTGCCCGCGCTGCAGCGGTCACGGCCGAATTCGCGGCGTCGAATCCCTGGGCCTGGCCGTGCTGCGCGTGCTCGAGGAAGAGGCCATGAAAGAGAAGACCGCGAAGGTGGTGGCCCAGCTCCCGGTCAATGTGGCGACCTTTCTGCTGAACGAGAAACGCGACGCGATCCGTGCCATCGAGCAGCGCCACGACGTATCGCTGGTGCTGGTGCCCAATGCCGCCCTGGACACCCCCCAGTACGAGGTGACCCGGGTGCGCATGGACGAGACGCCGCCCGAGACCACCAGCTATCAGATGACGATCCGGACGGATGAGGCGGAGGAGGCGGCCGCGTCCGCCTCTCGGCCGTCGGCCGAGCAGCCGGCAGTCAAGACCGTGGCGCCGCCCACGCCGGCGCCGCCGCCGGCCGCGCCAAAGCCGGCGGCCGAGGCGGAGGCCGAGGCGGAGGCCAACAACGGATTCATCCGCCGCCTCTGGAGCAACATGTTCGGCCGGCGCGAGGACGAGGAGCAACCGCCGCAGGAGGCGGGCGGCGGTGGCGCTGCCTGTCTCGCCCCCGGCGGGGAGCGGCCCCAGGCCCGCCAGGCGCCGGGTCGAGCCAAGCAGCCGTCCAATGCCCGGCGCGGAGGGGCCCGCGGTCGTCGCGCCAACGGCCAGTCGGGGCGCCGCACCCAAGGCCAGGAACCGGCCGGTGGCGAGCCGCAACGGGACAAGGGGTCCGGTGAAGGGGCTGCTGCCAAGGTGCCCGCCCCGGGTCGTCCCGAGAAACCGACCGCGAAGGCAAGCAACGAGGGCGCCGCCAAAGCAGGCGAGCCCAAGACCGACGAGGCCAAGCCGGCCAAAAGCGGGCAGTCCCGCGGCAGCAGCCGGCGCGGGCGCCGTGGCGGCCGGAGGCGGAGAAAGACAGCCGCAGCCCAGGCACAGGGCGGGGAGCAGAAAAAGGATTCGGCCGCCAGTGCCGAAAACCGCTCGAGCGGACCCGCGCCCGATCAGCCGCCGTCGCAGACCCGGGAGTCGGACGCCGCCCGGAAGTCAGGACGGCCTGGGGCCCAGCACCCCGGCGAGGCGCCAGGGTCGGGTCCTTCGGGCGCGCCTGTACCCGCCGCCCCGGCGGAATCGGGAACGTCAAAGCCGACATCGGCCACGCCATCCCCCGGCCGGGGAGAAGATGAGGGGCGCGCCGTCCCCCCGAAGTCGTCCGCCGAATCGGGCGAGCAGGCTGTCACAGTGTCGAGGGCACCTTCTCCGCCCGTGTCAGAGCCGGCGCTGACGCCTTCTTGGCAGGGCGCATCGGGGACCGCCGGCGGGCCGGGGACGGCCGGCACGGACGAATCCCTCGCTCGGGACAGGCGCGGCACGGCGGCGACCCCCGCTTCGCCCGTCCCCGGCGATCAAGCCCGGACGGCCGGGAAGCCACCCCCCGCAGGACATGCAGACCGCGACCAGGGGCCGCCGGGGGACAACGGCAGCGGGTCTCAACAGCGCGCCGCCTCGGAAGTCGCGGCGGGCCCGCCGAGCAGGGAACCGCTGCACACGGACAGGCACCACCGGCCTGCCGAGGACGAAAACGGCGGGCCGCCGGCGGACGACCGGGATCGAAACTGACGTCGCCCGGACGCGTCCGGGCCGCCGCCGTTGTCCAACAAACGAGGAACCTTACAGGCGGTGGGCGGCGCGGAGATGGCCGATCAGCCCCCCGGCGGCCTCCTCCACCAGATCCAGGACACGCTCGAAACCGTTGCGGGCCCCGTAATAGGGGTCGGGTACGTCGCGCAGGCCCGAGCCCGGGGCGAACTCCATCAGGAGCCGAACCTTGCCCTCCTGCCTGGGGGAACAGAGGCTGCACAGGAACGCCAGGTTCTCCGTATCCATGGCGACCAGGTAATCGAAGGTCTCGAAGTCCCGCTCCACCACCTGGCGTGCCCGCTGCGGGCTGAGGTCGATACCCCGCTTGCGCGCCGCCTCCTGGGCGCGCGGATCGGGCGGCTCCCCCACGTGGTAGGCGTGAGTCCCCGCCGAGTCGGCGGCAACCACGTGCGCGAGACCCTGCTCTTCGACCAGCTTCATGAACACGCCCTGCGCGGTGGGCGAGCGGCAGATATTGCCGAGGCAAACGAATAATACCTTTGGCATGATTGCTTCCGGAATGTGTGGATACTGCTGTAAAGCGCAGGCCTACTTGTCAGCGCCGCGGGCATACACCATGATCTGGAAAAGAAGCGCAGATTATACGGGCCATGGCCCGGGTGAAAAACACCGTGACCGACGACACCATCACGCTCGAGCAGCTCCGGCGCATGATCGGCAGCCGGGTGCGCCACCAGGGCTTGGTCTGCGAGATCATAGAGATCCTGGAGGACGGACCGTCGCTGGTGCTGTCCTGCGGTGAGAACCCGGTCATCCAGAGCGACCAGTACGGCAACCCGACCCGCCGCGGGCCCCGGATCTCCACGGTCCCGGTGACGGACGCCGACGGGCGCGGCATGCACCCTTCCTTCCTCGCGCTGGAGCGGCTCGACGACTAACCCGCTTGGCTCACCGATTCGGTGGCTACGGCCCGTAGGGCGGTTCGCCGAAGGCGAGCCGCCACGCGACACCCCCGGCAGACCGTTTGCGGCGGCTTGCGCCGGCGCGCAAACCGCCCTACCCCGCTAGGCGCAGAGCTCGTGGGCGCAGCCGCGAAAAGACAATTCAAAAGCCAAAATGCAAAAGGCAAAAGTGGGCAGGGAATCGCCGCGAGGCTCTGCGCTGTCCAATTTCTACTGTTCACTGGCTGATGGATCGGCCTGGCGCACCTACTCGGCTGCGTTGAGAAGCGCCTCCACGCGCGCCAGATCCTGCTCCGTATCCACACCGTGTCCCGGGGCCGTTCGGGTCACGCTCACATGAACGGGAATGCCGTGCCACAAGGCACGCAGCTGCTCGAGGGACTCGGTGCGTTCCAGGTAACAGGGCTGCAGGGCGCTGATGCGCTGCAGCACCGAAACCCGATAGGCATACAGGCCGATGTGGCGAAAGTGCTCCGACTCGGCCGGCAGCTCCTCGGTGATCGCCGCGAATGCCTCCCGGTCCCACGGGATGGTCGCCCGGCTGAAGTACAGCGCGTACTGCTCGCGATCCAAGACCACCTTGACCGCGTGGGGATCGAACAGCTCGGCGGTAGCCTGGATGGGCGCTGCCAGCGTGGCGATGCCCGCATGATCGTGGTCCGCCAGATCCCGGGCCACCTGGCGAATCAGCGCCGGGGGCATGAGCGGCTCGTCGCCCTGGAGGTTGACCACGATATCGTCCGCCGCCCACCCGAATGTGCGCGTCACCTCCGCCAACCTATCGGTGCCGGACGGGTGATCGGGCGAGGTCATTGCCACTGCGGCCCCGAACCCCTGGGCGGCTTCACGGATGCGCGGGTCATCGGTGGCCACCACCACCTGCTCGGCCCCGCTCTCCACGGCACGGCGGTACACGTGCTCCAGCATCGTGCGCCCGGCGATCGAGCGCAGCGGTTTGCCCGGCAGGCGCCGCGAGTCATAGCGCGCCGGGATCGCCGCCTTGAAGGAAACGTCCCCGCCCATGCCCTACCCGAGCCTGCTGCGGATTCCCAGGGGGAGGCGGCCGCTCATTCGACCTCTTCTTCCGGCGCCAGCTCGCGGGCCTCGTCCTCCAGCATCACCGGGATGCCGTCCCGGATGGGATAGGCCAGCCGGTCGCCCTTGCAGATCAGCTCCTGCTCGGCCTTTTTGTAGACCAGCGGGCCTTTGCAGACCGGACAGGCGAGGATGTCTAGCAATCTGGTATCCATCGTCCCACCATGCATCATGTTTTGCTGAGGAGCTTGCGAGTGAGCCGCCATGGCGTTACCGGACCGCCGGCCGCAGCAATACGGCCGTCGAACGTACGGGGCGTATCTGCAGCGCGTCCCGCCGCGCCATTTCGGCATACTTCCAGACACGTCAATTGGACGCAATGCCCGCTGGCGCGTCGCCGCCCGCAGCGGCAGCGCGGCGCCGCAGCAGGCCGAGCAGCCGTTGTCCCAGTCGCTCGTCGATCTCCGCCGAGACCGGAACGGACCAGTGCCTGGGACCGGCGTGCCGCGCGCATTTTACCGCATCCTTCTCCGTCATGAGCACCTCGCCATCGTCGTCAAAGGAGATATCCCGGGGCTGGAACCAGTGGTGATCCGGATACGGGTGCTCGATCACGCGCAGCTCGAAGCGGCGCAGGTGACCGAAGAAACGCTGCGGGTTGCCGATGCCGGCGACTGCGTGCACGGGGTGGGCGCGAAACTCCTCCAGCCCGCGCCGGCGCGCCGGGTCCCGCAGGTGTATCGCCGTGTCGCCGCGCACCTGCATGGCATACTCCAAGCGGCCCGGGACCCCGTTGCATACCACGAAATCGACGCCGCCCATTCGGCGCACCGGCTCGCGTAGCGGTCCCGCCGGTAGACAGCGGCGGTTGCCGAAGCGCCGCACCCCGTCCACCACGGCGATCTCGATATCCCGCCCCAGGGCATAGTGCTGCAGGCCGTCGTCCGAAACGATCACATTCGCACCGCTATGCTCGATCACTGCCCGCGCCGCGGCGACCCGGTCGGGTCCCACTGCCATCGGGCACTGGCAGCGCCGGGCCAGCAGCACAGCCTCCTCCCCCACCACGGCCGGATCGCTGTCGGGACGCACCTGCTGGGGCCAGTTGCGTGCGCCCCCCCGGTAGCCACGGCTGACCAATCCCGGGCGAAACCCCGTACTGCGCAACAGCTCCACCAGCCAGATCACCGCCGGTGTCTTGCCCGTGCCCCCAATTGCGATGTTGCCCACTACGATCACCGGGACCGGTAGCTCGTGCACTGTGAGCACACCGTACCGATACGCCATGCGCCGCAGCACCGCCCCCGCGCAAAACAGCCAACCCAGCGGTGCCAGCAGCGCCGCGATGAGGGTCTTTTGGTACCACAGCTTTTCCAGGCTCATATCATGGCGTGCGGGACGGGCCTGCGGGACAGTCACCCGGCGAGGCCTCCCGCCTCGCGCTCCTCGGCTTCTCGAAACTGCATGCGGTACAGGGCGGCATAGTGGCCGTCCTGGCGCAGTAGCTCGGCGTGGGTGCCGGTTTCCATGATCCTGCCTTCGTCGAGCACCACGATGCGATCGGCGCGCTCCACCGTGGACAGCCGGTGGGCGATCACCAGTGTCGTGCGATCGCGCATCAGCTGCTCCAGCCCGGCCTGGACGTGATACTCCGATTCGGTATCCAGCGCGGAGGTGGCCTCGTCCAGTATCAACACCGGGGCGTTTTTCAGGATGGCACGCGCGATGGCCAGGCGTTGGCGCTGCCCGCCCGAGAGCAGCACGCCGTTCTCGCCGACCAGCGTATCCAGCCCGTCCGGCAGCTCGCGAATGAAGGGCATGGCGTGGGCGGCCTCCGCAGCCCGTCCGATCTCGGCGCGCGTCGCACCGTCCAACCCCCCGTACGCGATATTGGCTGCGATGGTGTCGTTGAAGAGCGTCACCTGCTGGCTCACCAGCGCCACTTGATGGCGTAGGTCCCGGAGCCGATACTCGCGCACGTCCGCCCCGTCCAGCAGGATCTCGCCCGCATCGGGGTCGTAGAAGCGCGGCAGAAGATTGACCAGCGTCGACTTGCCGCTGCCCGAGCGGCCCACCAACGCGACCGTTTTCCCTGCAGGGGCCCGAAGGCTGACGCCGTCCAGAACCGTGCCCTTCTCCCGGGTGTAGGCGAACGTCACGCCGCGGTACTCGATCTCGCCCCGCGCCCGGCCGACGGATCGGGTCCCGTGGTCCGGCTCGGGCGCCGTATCGATGAGGGCGAAGATGCTCTCAGCGGCGGCAATACCCTTCTGCAAGGACGCATTGACCGTGGTGAGACGTTTCAGCGGCGGCAACAGAAGCAAGGTGGCCATAACAAATGAGACAAAGGCGCCCGCCGTGGCAATGCCACTGATCGCCTCCTGGGTCGCGAGAAAGATGATGGCCGCAAGGGCGCAGGCCGCCAGGAACTGAATGAGCGGCACGCTCACCGCCGAGGTCGCCACCAGCTTGAGCTGCTGGCGGCGGTTGTGCTCGTTGACATCGTCGAAGTGCCGCGCCTCGTAGTCCTCGCCGCCAAAGGTCTTGACCTCCCGGTGCCCGTCGATCACTTCCTGGGCGACCTGGGTGACCTCGCCCATGGACTCTTGGATACGGCGGCTGATCTTGCGAAAACGCCGGCTGACGCGCATCACCACCAGGGCGATGAAGGGGCCGCAGATCAAGAACACCAGCGACAGCACGCCGCTTCGATAGAACATGAGACCCAGCAAGAACACGGCGGTCGCCGTGTCGCGCACGATAATGGTCAGCACGTTGGTCGCCGCCTGCGCGACCTGCTCGGTGTTATAGGTAAGCTTGGAGATGAGCTGCCCGGAGGGATGATTGTCATAGAACCGCGCCGGCAGGCACAACAGTCGCTCGAACATCTGCCGGCGCAGCTTGTAGATCACCATCCGCCCGACCCAGGTCATGCCGTAGCTGGACACGAAACCGGTGACGCCGCGCACCAGAAACAGCCCGACGAGCAGCAGCGGCACCAGGCGCATGAACTCCGGGTCCTTGGCCACGAAGCTCTCGTCCAGCATCGGCTTCATCAATGCGGCAAACCCGGCGTCTGTGGCGGCGTAGAGGATCATCGCCGCGAGGGCGGCGGCAAACGCCACCCAGTGGGGCAGCGCATAGACGAGCAGCCGGCGGTAAGTGGCCAGGCCCCTGGAGCCTGCGGCGTTCGCGTCCATCACTCCTCGGAGTCTCGTTCCGCCTGGACGGTGGCGATGGACATGTGCACGAATCCCAGCTGCCCGGCCGCGTCCATCGCGGTGACGACCGCCTGGTGCGGCGCGCGACCGTCGGCGCGGATCACCAGCGGGGCGTCCCTGCTGTTTCCGGACGCCGTCTGTATGGCGCGCTTGAGCGTCTCCAGCCTGCGGTTGACGACCTCCTGGTCATTGACGAAGTAGCGGCCCTGCGCGTCGATGACGATCTCCAGAGACTTTCGCTCGCGCTCCACCGCCTCGGCGCTTGCCTGGGGAAGCTGGACCTTAAGCTCGGACTCGTGCTTGAAGGTTGTGGAGACCATGAAGAAGATCAACAGCAGGAACACCACGTCGATCAGTGGTGTCAGGCTCACCTCGGGATCGTCCCTTCGCCGGGGACGCAGGTTCACTCGCCCGTCCCTTTGATGCTGTCGGTGGGACGTTTGCCGTGCATCACCTCGATCAGCTTGATGGCCTCCTGCTCCATGGTGACTACCAGCTCGTCCACGCGGCCGCGGAAATAGCGATAGAACATCAGGCTGGGGATGGCCACCGACAGGCCGGCCGCCGTAGTGATCAGGGCCTGGGAAATGCCGCCGGCCAGACGACCCACGTCACCCGTCCCGTGCAGGGTCAGGTCCGTGAACACCTGGATCATACCGATCACCGTGCCCAACAGCCCGAGCAGCGGAGTCACCGCGGCAATGGTACCCAGACTGTTCAGGTACCGCTCGAGCTCGTGTACCACGTGCCGGCCGGTCTCCTCGATGCTCTCTTTCATCACATCCCGCTCGCGGTCTCGGGCGGCAAGGCCCGCGGCGAGGATGCGTCCCAAGGCGGAGCTGTTGCGGATGCCGCGCACTCGGTCCAGGTCCAGCTCGTTGCCCATCTCCCAGTGCCATACCTGGGCGACCAGATGCCGGGGAATCACGCGCCTCTTCTGCAGCGACCAAAGGCGCTCGACAATGATACCCAGGGCGACGATGGAACAGGCGATGATCGGCACCATCAGCCAACCGCCTGCGACGATGATCTCCCACACGGTGCGTAGACTCTATCGGTTGAGTGGTCGAGACGCGGGGTTAACCCGCATATCTCTCCAGGCGGCCAACGGCTATGGCGCAACCCCCTGAAACCGCAGGAGGCATAAGGCACAATGCAGAGCAATCGAGCGATGACACACTGTTTGCGCCGTTGTCCTATCGCGGTTCAGGCTTGTCTTCGCGCCCGTAGGCTTGCTCTTCACTCAAGTGGTAGCTACGGCTACCACTTTCGCTCCAGAGCGGCGCCTCCTCCTCCCGCGATCCCGGTGAAATATGCGGGTCAAACCCGCGTCAAATGATCAATAGTACTTGATTTCGCTAGCCTATCGAAACCGCCGTCACGGTGCTGTGCGCTCAGTTGCGGTTCCAGTAGCGACGCCCCTCGCGGCGGTAGCTGCGCAGGTCGCGCACGCCCTGGCCCGAATCGAGCAGCAGGCAGAGGGCCCCGTGGCGTGCGGAATCCAGGACCCGGGCGCCCAGCGCGCGGTAGCGTGCCACAACTCTGGGTCTGGGGAACCCGTAGTGGTTGCGATAGCCTACCGCGAAGAGCACGTAGCGCGGCCGCACCGCGCTCACGAACCCCGGGGTGGACGAGGTGTTGCTGCCGTGGTGCGGCGCCACCAGGACATCCGCCGCCAAGGCCCCGGGGGAGCGCCCCAGCAGCCGCCGCTCGACCGGCGCCTGGATGTCTCCGGTCAGCAGCGCCGCGGCGCCGCCCGCATCGACCCGCAGCACGCACGAACGGTCGTTGCCATGCAGCCCGTCGTCTTCCGGCGACGGGTGCAGCACGCTGAAGCTCACCCCGTCCCACCGCCACGACTCACCGGCTCGACAGGCCCGCGCAGGCACCCCCCGCACCGCCTCCGGCTCCCCGGCCAGCCAGTCGCTCACCTTCGTGCGAGCCGTCAAGCCCTGCAGGCCCCCGATGTGATCGTTGTCCCCGTGCGTGAGCACCAGGCGATCGATGCGGCGCACCCCCTGCGAGCGAAGATAGGGCGCCACCACTGCCGATCCGGCATCGAATCGGGGGCTGAAGCGGGCACCGGTGTCATAGACCAGCACGTGGCGGTGGGTGCGCACCACGACTGCCAGTCCCTGCCCCACGTCCAGCTGACACAGCCGTGCCGTCCCGGGGGGCGGCGCGGGCGGGCGTACCAACAGGGCCGGGAGCAACAGCAGCGCTCCCAATGACCGGCCCGGCAGGCCCCGGGGGGCGAGCAGCAGGAGCGCGCCGAGGACGGCGAAGGCCAGCGCCCACGCCGGTGGCGCCGGCTGGGTCCATTGGGCGAAGGGCTGCCCGGCCAGCCACGCCAGCGGCTGCCAGAGCAGCCCCAGCGCGCGCTCGGCCAAGCCAAGCAGCCAGCCGCCGGCGGCCGGCGACACCCCGAGCAGCGCCACGCCGCCCAGGACCGCGGGCACCACCAGTAGGCTCACCCACGGCACGGCGACCAGATTGGCCAGCGGCGCGACCACCGAGGCCCGCTGAAAGAACAGCAGCGTCAACGGGAGCAGCCCCAGGGCGACCAGCCACTGGGCACGCCCCCAACGCCACCAGGGGCCGCGGGGGCCCACCCGTCCCGTTACCCCGTACAAGAGCACCGCCACTGCGCCGAACGACAGCCAGAATCCCGCCTCCAGGACCGAGAGGGGCTCGAGCACCAGGATCGCGGCCAGGGCCAGGGCCAGAACCCGGCTGGGCCGCACGCCGCGCTGCAGCACCAGCGCACCCATCCCAACCGCCAGCATGATCAGGGCCCTGCGCGTCGGCACGGAGAACCCCGCCAGGGCGGCATAGCCCAGCGCCGCACCCATGGCGGAAAGGGCCGCTGCCTTGACGGCCGGGCGCCACGAGCTCAGAGCCGGCCAAAGGGTCCACAGCCGGCGGACCCCGAAGAACACCAGCCCGGCCACCAGACCGATATGCAGGCCGGAGATGGCCAGCAGGTGACTGGTCCCGGTACGCGTGAGCACCTCCCAGTGGGCCGGGCTGACGTCGCCCCGCTCCCCGATGGCCAGTGCCTTGATCGTGCCCCGCTGGGGACGCCCTTGCAGCACCTGGTCCACGCTCAGTGCAATGTGCTGGCGCAGCCGGTCCAGGGCCGGGAACGGCGGCGGGCCCAGTCGGCGATTGGCGGGGTCGGCACGCACGTATCCGGTGGCCGCGTAACCGTGGTGAAACAACCAACCTTCATAGTCGAAGCCACCCGGGTTCATGAACCCGGAAGGGCGTTTCATGCGCACGGTCAGGCGCCAGCGGTCGCCGGCCCGCAGCGGGGGCGGCTGGCCATACCAGCTCAGGCGCACCCGCCCCGGCGCCGGGACGGCGGAGCCCTCGCGCAGCAGCCGGATGATCTGGAAGGCGAAGCGGGTGCTGCGGGCGCGTTGCTGCGGCACCGAGGCGATGCTACCCTCGGCCACCAGGTCCGAGCCCTCCAGTGCCTCGGGGAGCCTTCGATCCAGCGCTGCTCCGGCGAACAGCAGCGCCCACAGGAACCCGACCGCGACCCACAGCGGCGCGCGCACCGGCGGCAGCAGGAAGGCCGCGAGCAGCAGGGGCGGGAGCAGCACACACCAGGCGCGTGCCGGCAGCTCAGGGAACTGCTGGAGCGCCAATATGCCAACGAGCAACGCCACCGTCCCTGTGCGCATTGCGGTCCTTTCCCTGAAATAGCTCGTAAATCAATCGATTATAGCGTACCCTTCAACCAAATTGGTTCCTCCGGGATCGATCTCGATGCCCAGGAAGTTCTTCAAGCGGATGATGCCGGACCATCGCAAGGTGCGCGACCACCGGCACCTGCAGGTCTTCGGCAGGCTGCTGCACGACCCGAACCTGTTCCATCTCAACCGGCGCTCCGTGGCCGGGGCCTTCGCCGTCGGCCTGTTCGTGGCCTTCATCCCCGTTCCGTTCCAAATGGTTCTGGCCGCAATGCTGGCCATCTTCGCGCGTGTCAACCTGCCCCTATCCGTGGCCCTGGTGTGGGTAACCAACCCCCTCACCATGCCCCCCCTGTACTATGTCTCATACAAGCTTGGCGCCTGGCTGCTGGGCACCCCGCCGAGACCGTTCCGGTTCGAGCTGTCGTTCCAGTGGCTCACCAGCGAGCTCATCGAGGTGTGGCAGCCCTTTCTCCTGGGCTGCTTCGTCGCTGGCCTGATCGCCGGTGTGCTCGGTTACTTCGCCGTACGCCTGTTTTGGCGCTGGCAGGTGATCTACAGCTACCGGACACGCCGGCAGCGGCGGCCCGCCGCAAAAGTAGAAAATACATCAAAATAACATTTTAACATATTATAAAAACTATAATTTTGCTAGAAAGAATCCTGGCAACACTGGATGCGCATTGCTCTCGCCAAGGCGCAAAGAACGCAAAGAAACGATTCGTCTTTGCCCTGGCCGGTTGGCCGCACAGAGTATCCCGTCCTCCATCGCGCAACACCCATAGCGATGTTCGCGAGTCGTTTTTCTATCTTATTGGCCGAAGTCTTCCCAATCATGGCATAAATCGATCGAGGACAGGGGGCTTTGCGCCGCTTACGCTCGCTGCGGGCAAGCGCCCTGTCCTCGATCGCACTGGCGGTGCGATCCAACCGCAAGCGTCCTATCCAAGCCAAACACCGCGATTTTCAGTATTTCGCTCGTTTTGCGGCGCGTGAATTCAACTGTCGGGGCTTTCTTGGCGGACTCTGCGCCTTTGCGAGAGAATGAATTCGTAGTGGCGCCAACCCTCGGGAGTGACCCTCGGCGCTTGGTGCCCCACGTCTGCGGGGCTTATGATCCCTCCCGCCACGGCCCCAGCACACCGTCCTCCAGATGCCACACGGTCTGCATGCGCCGGGCAAGCCTATGGTCGTGCGTGACGATCACCAGACTAAGCCCCAGACTGGCATTCAGCTCCAACATCAGCCGATAGACCCGCTCGGCGGTACGCTGATCCAGGTTGCCGGTGGGCTCGTCTGCGAGCACACACTGGGGCCGGGTCACAAGGGCCCGCGCCAAGGCCGCCCGCTGGCGCTCGCCACCGGACATCTCGCCGGGTTTGTGGCGCGCGCGCGGTGCCAGGCCCACCCGTTCGAGTATATCCATAGCCTCCTGGGCCGCTTGGGGCGGCGGCACCTTACGAATCAAAAGGGGCATGGCCACGTTCTCCAGCGCGGTGAACTCCGGCAACAGGTGGTGAAACTGGTAGACGAATCCCAGGGCCTCGTTGCGCAATCGCCCGCGCTCGGTGTCATCCAGCCGGTTCATGTTGTGCCCGGTCACGAAGACGTCGCCGGCGCTCGGGCGGTCGAGCCCGCCCAGCAGGTGCAGGAGGGTGCTCTTCCCGGATCCCGACGCCCCGACTATGGCCACCCGTTCCCCGGGCGCGACGGCCAGATTCACATCGCGCAATACCTCCACCTCGAGCCCGCCCTCGGTGAATGAGCGCGCCAGATGACGGCAGGCGACCACCGAGGATATCTCGATGCCACCATTGGCGCTATTCATAGCGCAGGGCCTCCGCGGGCTGGGTCCGCGATCCGCGCCATGCCGGATACAGTGTGGCCAACAGGCTGATGGCGAGCGAAAATCCGCCGATCAACCCGACGTCGCTCCAGTGCATGTCTCCGGTGAGCTGCGTGATGTAATAAACGTCGGGCGACAGAAAGCGCATCCCCAGGATGTGCTCCAGCGTGGAGACAATCGCCTCCACGTTCAGCGCCGTAGGAATCCCCGTGGCCACCCCCAGCAGCGTGCCGATCACGCCGATGACCGAGCCCTGGATCATGAACACCCCCATGATCGTGCCCGGCGCAGCGCCCAGGGTGCGCAGGATCGCGATATCCGCCTCTTTGTCGGTGACCACCATCACCAACGTGGACACGATGTTGAACGCCGCCACGGCCACGATCAGGAACAAGATGATGAACATGACGCGCTTTTCCATGCTGATGGCGCGAAACAGGTTGGCGTGCTGCCGCGTCCAGTCGTCCACGAGATAACCGCCCGGCAGAGAGCGCACGATCTGGCGGGCCAACCGCGGAGCCTGAAACAGGTCGTCAAGGCGCAGGCGCACGCCGCTCACCGCATCGTCCAGGCGATAGAGCCGCGCCGCGTCGTCGAGGTGCATGACGGCGAGCGCGCTGTCGTATTCGTGCATGCCCACCTCGAACACGCCCACCACGGTGAAGCGCTTGAACCGGGGAAGAATCCCGGCGGGCGACACCGTCGCCTGGGGGATGATCACGGTGACCCTGTCGCCGGGAAACACCCGAAGCTCTGCCGCAAGCTCCGCACCGAGCACGATCCCATAGCCGCGCGGCTGCAGCGCATTCAGGCTGCCGGCAATCATGTTCTCGCCCACTTGTGAGACGCTGGGCTCCTGCGCGGGCTCGATGCCGCGTACCAGCACGCCCTTGTTCTGGCCACCGCTGCTCAGCATCGCCTGTCCCCGGACGTAGGGTGCTGCGCCGAGCACGTGCGCATCTTCCCGGGCGGTCCGGGCCACCTTGCGCCAGTCGCGAAGCGGTCCGCTCATGGCCTCGATGGTTGCGTGGGAGGCCATGCTCAAGATGCGCTCGCGCACTTCCTTCTCGAATCCGTTCATCACCGACAGCACGGTAATCAGCGCCCACACTCCCACCGCGATCCCCAGCATGGAGATGAGCGAAATGAACGAGATGAAATGGTTGCGGCGCTTGGCGCGGACGTAGCGCAGGCCGATGAATGCTTCCAGGGGTCGGAACATGGACGGTGATTAAATCACATATGTGCGCGGGTTGTCTGCGCGGCGAGAAGGCGCTTTTGGCGCCGGGTCAAGGCGCGGGGGATCGAGGGGTCGGGGAGACGCGCATCCGCGCTCAGCAGCCGCCCAAATCAATTAAACCTGTGCCCCAACGGCGCCATTGCCAAGCCGGTCACAACAGGCGTGCAAATGACCAGAAAAACCTTCAGGTTCCCCGATCAAGGTGATATAGTACGCGGAAACAAATACATAGAAGATGCAGGGAACCGAACCATGAAGCTGTTGCGTGCGCTTGTGCTTGTCGCGGGCCTGGCCTGTATCGCTGCGGGCGCCGCGGTGCACGCCCAGACCGGCACGGGCCGTTCGGTGGGGGATATCCCCACCAGCGGCCCGCAGGGCGTGCCACGTCCCACCCGCGGGATGTCCATGGACCAGGTACGCCAGCGCTTCGGGGATCCGCTGCAGACCCACCCTCCGGTGGGTGATCCGCCCATCACCCGCTGGGTCTATGATCGGTTCACGGTCTATTTCGAGCACCAATACGTAATCCACTCCGTGGCACACCGCTAGCCCGGTACCCTTTCTCAGGCCGGCGCGGTCGTCACGACGCCCCGGCGCATGCCGAGGACGGCGGCGCTCACGCTCATGAATACCCGTCCCACCGCAAATCTGCCGGCCGAGTGGGCGCCCCAGTCCGGGGTGCTCTTGACCTGGCCCCACCGGGAATCGGATTGGGCGCCGATGCTGGACGAGGTCGAGCCGGTCTTCGTGGAGCTCGCCCGCGAGATCACCCGGTGCGAGCCGGTGCTGATCGCCTGCTATGACTCGCAACATCGCGCCCACGTGCGCCAGCGACTGCACGGGGCCGGCGTCACCGGAGGCCGCGCCTTGCTCGGCATTGCTCCCGCCAACGACACCTGGGCGCGCGACCACGGCCCCCTCATCATATGGCGAGGCGAGCGGGCGGTACTGCTCGACTTTCGATTCAACGGATGGGGCGGGAAGCATCCGGCGCAGCTCGACAACCGGGTCACCGCCCGGCTGCACGAGACCGGGGTTTTCGGGACGGCGGCCCGCGAGCCCGTGGACCTCGTGCTCGAAGGCGGGGCCATTGAGACTGACGGCCAGGGCACCCTGCTGACCACCGAGAGCTGCCTGTTGAACCGAAACCGCAACCCCGAGCTCGGGCGCGAGGACATCGAGCGACTGCTGCGTGAATACCTGGGTATCGACCGTGTGCTGTGGCTGCGCCATGGGCACCTGGCAGGCGACGATACCGACGGGCACATCGACACCCTGGCTCGATTTTGCGATCCCCGCACCATCGCCCACGTGGCCTGCGACGATCCAAACGACGAGCATTTCGAGCCCCTGCAGGCGATGGCTGCGGAGCTCACCGCCCTGCGCACGCCACAAGGCGCCCCCTACCGACTCGTCCCGCTGCCCCTACCCCGCCCCATTTGCGACGCGGCGGGACGACGCCTGCCCGCCGGCCACGCCAATTTCCTCATCATCAACGGCGCGGTGCTAGTGCCGACCTACGGCGACCCGGCCGACGCTGTCGCCCTGCAGCGCCTGGGCCGCGCCTTCCCCGGGCGCCGGATCGTGGGCGTCGATTCGGCGCCCCTGATCCGCCAGTTCGGCAGCCTCCACTGTCTCACCATGCAGCTGCCGGCCGGCGTGCTCGACCCCGTTGCCAGCCTGGAGGTGTGTTAACCTATTGTTTCTTTGACTGAGAGAGGTAAAGCCGCCGATGTCGCAGCGGGCCGTGAGGGTCGCCCTGGTGCAGCAGCGCTGCCGCGAGGACCGCGACGCCAACCTGGAGCGCAGCATCCGGGGGCTGCGCGAGGCGGCCGCCGGCGGCGCCGCGCTGGCGGTGTTACAGGAGCTTCACGCCGCACCCTATTTTTGCCAGACCGAGGACCCGGCCCGTTTCGACCTGGCTGAGCCTGTTCCCGGTCCGACCACCGAGCAGATCGGCCGAATCGCCGCCGAGCTCGGCATCGTGATCGTCACGTCGGTGTTCGAGCGCCGCGCCCCCGGCGTTTTTCACAACACCGCTGCGGTGCTGGACCGCGACGGTACCCTGGCCGGGCGCTATCGCAAGATGCACATTCCCGACGATCCCGGCTACCTCGAGAAGTTCTACTTCACCCCCGGAGATCTCGGCTTCATGCCCGTGGATACGGCAGTCGGGCGATTGGGCGTGCTGGTGTGCTGGGACCAGTGGTATCCCGAGGCCGCCCGGCTCATGGCCCTGGCCGGCGCCGAGATCCTGCTCTACCCCACGGCCATAGGCTGGGATCCGGGCGACGATTCGGGGGAGCGCGAGCGCCAGCGCGACGCCTGGCAGACCGTGCAGCGCGGCCATGCCATAGCCAACGTCCTGCCCGTGGTGTGCTGCAATCGCACGGGCACGGAAGATGCCCCCGGCGGCGGGCGCATCCGCTTCTGGGGCTCCAGCTTCGCCGCGGGTCCCCAAGGCGAGCTCCTCGCTCAGGCCCCGGCGGACGAGGAGGCCACCCTGGTGTGCGAGCTCGACCTGGCGCGCGCCGAGCAGATCCGCCGGACGTGGCCGTTCTTCCGGGACCGGCGGATCGACGCCTACGGCGATCTGAGTCTCCGCGTGCGAGACTGACCGGCGAGTCGAAGATGATACTGATCCTATCGCCCAGCGTAGACACCGGCAGCGACGAGTACGCCCAGCTCATGGAGCACCTGCGCAACCTGCCGAACGTGCAGGCGCGCCTGCATCACGAGCGGGGCGTGCAGCAGTTATTGACGGAGGTCTATCTGATCGGCGACACGGCCGCCCTGGACCTGGGAGACATGGAGAGCCTGCCGTGCGTGGAACGGGCCGTGCGCGTCTCCGAGGAGTACCGCATCCTCGGGCGCCACAAAGACGACAAGCGGCCCACCTTCTTCGAATACAACGGTGTCCACTTCGGGCAGGACAATCTCAGCGTATTCGCCGGCCTGTGCGCGGTCGACGAGCGGCCGAACGTGGAGCGCATGATGCAGGCGCTGCAGGAAAACGGGCAAGTCTGCACGCGCATGGGCGCCTACAAGCCGCGCACCAGCCCCTACTCGTTTCAGGGCCACGGCAAGGCCTGCCTCCCCTACGTGTTCGAGCTGGCCGGCAAGTACGGCATCCGGGTGATCGCCATGGAGATCACTCACGAGTCTCATATTCACGAGATTCACGAGGCGCTGCACCAAACCGGCGACCCCACGGGGGTGATGCTGCAGATCGGCACGCGAAATACTCAGAACTTCGAGCTGCTCAAGCACGTGGGACGCCAGCAGGACTACCCGGTCCTGTTCAAGCGGGGTTTCGGGATCACCCTCGAGGAGTCCCTCAACGCCGCCGAGTATCTGGCGAGCGAGGGCAACCGGCGCGTGGTGTTCGGCCTGCGGGGGATGAAGAGCAATCTGGGCGACCCTCACCGCAACTTCGTCGACTTCGCCCACGTGCCGGTGGTCAAGCGCCTGACCCGCATGCCGGTGTGCATCGATCCCTCCCACTCGGTGGGCTCGCGGGATCAGGCCCCGGACGGGCTGCTGGACATCATGCACATCACCGCCCAGGGCGTGATCGCCGGCGCCAATATGATCCTGGTGGACTTTCACCCCGTGCCGTCCAGGGCGTTGGTGGACGGGCCCCAGGCCCTCTTGCCCGAGGAGCTGCCGGTGTTCCTGGAGGACGTGCAGATCGCGCGCCGGGCCTACGAGCAACGCGCGGCCCTGGCGCGGCGTGCCGAGATCACCGCCCATCCGGGATGAGCAAGGCTCGGTACGGAACCGCGGCATTGCTGGACGGCGCTCGGCATCGAAATGCATGCAGCCGCGGCGCCGGCCGCGCGAGTGGAGTCGGCACAGGCACCCCGGGGCAGAGGCCCGCCCGAGCGGCGCCGCTCCGAGGTCGGCGTCCTGCTCAAGACAATGGTACGATGGCACAGTGGGGCCGGGTCCCGAGACAAGGGTGGACTTATTCCGCCGGTTTGAGTAATACTATATTTTATATGCACCTATTAGTTCGCAGGGGCGGTCGCAACCGCGGCCGCCGGGCTTGGTGGGGCCCGGCATACGGAATGTTTCTGGCGCTGGTGGTGCTGCTCCCCGCCACAGCCCTGGCCGATGCCGCGGAAGACACCAAGCGCGGTGTGGATGCCTACAATCACGGCGATGTCGTCGCCGCCCTGCGTTGGCTGCGTCAGGCCGCCGAGCAGGGCCACGCGCCGGCCGCTGTGCGCCTTGCGTACATCCTCGACAAGGCCGAGCAGAACGAGGAGGCCGTATCCTGGTACCGCGCGGCGGCCGAGCAGGGCAACGCCGAGGGGGCCTACGGGCTGGGCCAGATGTACGCCATCGGCGAGGGAGTGGAACACGATCCGGCGCAGGCCGTGCGCTGGGTCCGTCAGGCGGCCGACGGCGGCGTGCCCCCCGCCATGCGCACCATGGCGGAGTGGTACCGCCAGGGCCAGCTCGGCCTGCCCGCCGACCTGGAGCGTGCGCGAGCCTGGTTGCATCGGGCTGCACAGGCCGGTGACCCCTGGGCGATGCATCGCCTGGCCAAGGCCTATGAGAAGGGCGAGCTCGGCTTGTCCGCCGACCCCGAGAAGGCCCGACACTGGAGGGAGCAGCTGTCCGCGGGGAGCGGCCCGCCCATCGCCGAAGCACAGAGGCTGTTTCATTGACCATGAGAACGAGCATGAATCCAGGCCCTCCCCGCAGGCACCGTCGCGGTGGATGCGCACGGACAGGCGGACCGATCCTTGCGGTACTGCTACTCGGGACCGCCCTTCCCACCTGGTCTGCCGACACCATCGCCGGGCGCGAGACCTACGCGAGCTATTGCGCCAACTGTCATGGCCTCGACGGCCGCGGCGCCCTCCCCGGCGTGCCCAACTTCGCCCGCGGCGAAGCCCTACTGCGCGGGGACCTGGAGCTGTTTCGTCTGATCGAGTCCGGCAGCGGGGCCATGCCCGCCTTCCGCGGCATATTGTCCGAGCAGCGCATCCTGGACGTAATCGCCTACCTACGGACATTCCAACAATGAGACACGACATGCGCCTGATCGCCAGCTTGCTGCTGCCGCTGGTAACCTGGTCCTGCGGCGAATCGGGTGATTCCGCCCCGAGCCGGTCGCCGGCCTCGCCCCCCCACGAACCGACTACAGAGGCCGCCGAGGAAGCCGCACCCGCGCCTCCCGGAGTGCTGGAGACCTTTCAGGTAGGCGAGAACGTCTACGTACGCTCCCTGGCGGTCGAGCCCGAGCGCGACGCGCTCTGGGTGGGCACCTCCGTGGGTGTGTTGGAGATCGATCTGAATACCCGTGAGATGCGAAGCCAGTTCACGCGCCAACAGGGCCTGGCCAACGAATACGTGTTCGCCATCGGCGTCGACAGCCACGGGAACAAATGGTTTGGCACGAACGGGGGCGGCGTATCGCGTTACAAGGACGGGCAGTGGGAGACCTTCTTCCCCATGCACGGGCTCGCCGATTACTGGATCTACGCCTTTGCAGAGCAAGACGACGGCAGCTACTGGGTGGGCACCTGGGCCGGAGTGAACCGTCTGAACCTGGACACAATGGAGTTCACGACCTACAAGGACGAGCTCATCAACGAATGGGTGTACGGCATCGGCATCGATTCGCGAGACCGCATCTGGTTCGGCACCGAGGGCGGGATCTCCATGTACGACGGCCAGAGCTGGCAGCACTGGACGCACGATGATGGGCTGGGCGCCCCCAACACCGAGGATCTGCCCAGCAGCACCAATACCGGCCTCGGGACCCGCTCGCGGCATGACCTGAACGTGCGCGCCCAGGGCATGGAGACCTACAACCCCAACTATGTCTTCGCCGTGCTCGTGGATCCGAATGACGTGGTGTGGGCAGGCACCTGGGGCGGCGGCGTCGCCCGCTACGACGGCAAATCGTGGAGCAACTTCACCACCGAGGACGGCCTTGCCGGGGACATCGTCTACAGCATTGCCAGGGAGCCCGACGGAACCTTCTGGTTCGGGACCAACAAGGGCCTGACCCGCTACGACGGGGAGTCCTGGCATACCTATGGAACCGCTGACGGGCTTCCCGCTCCACACGTCTACGCCATCGTCGTAATCCCCGGCGGCGACGTCTGGGCCGGAACCAAGATGGGGGTCGTGCGGCTGGGTTTCCCCGGAGACCCGTCCGAGTAATCATTTCCCGCCCCAGCGGCGGGCGATCGGCCGAAGTTTTCGTCCGCCCTGCCGCTCGCAGGCGGCTCGAACCGGCCGCATCCAAATTCGCAGAAAACGGAGTCGAAAAGTCGTGAACAAGTTCAGCCTGATTGCAGCGCTCGTCATCCTCGCCGTGGCCGTCGTCGCCGCCTATCAGCTCGGCACGCAGCAGGCGACCGAGCCAGCACCCGCAGAGGAAACCAGCGCAGCGCCGGCAGCCACGGCCGCCGGCCCCCGGGAGCCCAGTGCAACAACCCGGTCTCCAGCGGCCCCGGACCCCAATGCGGCGTTCACGCACTTTCGCGTGGGCAAGCGCAACGTGAAGGCGATCCTGTCGGACGGGCCGATCATGTGGGTGGGGACCTCCGGGGGGGTCATCCGCTATGACACGCGCAACGACGAGCACCGGCTGTTCGACAACCGCAGCGGCCTGCTGGCGAACGGCGTGTTCCATCTGAGCAAATTGCACGGGCGGCTCGCGGTGGGCACCTACGGGGGCGGCCTCGCCCTGATGAAGGAGAACGGCGAAGGCTGGGACATCTACAATATCCCCGAGGGCCTTGCCGACGCCTTCGTGTATGACGTGCTCGAGGCGAAAAACGGCGACGTGTGGATCGCAACCTGGTCCGGGGCCAACCGCGTGCGCGGGGGCGAGCTGGACGATCCCTCCAAGTGGGACACCTTCACGGTCAAGAACACCGACGGCGGGCTCCCCAACGATTGGGTCTACGGGCTCGCCGAGGATGAAGACGGCGTCGTCTGGATGGCCACCGAGGGTGGTCTTGCGCGCTATTCCGGCGGCAACTGGGAGAACTGGAATCACGAAAGCGGCCTGGGCGCCGCCTACCAAAAGGTGCGCGACCAGATCTCGTTTACGCGGGATCCGGCGCAGTTCTCCAAGCACCATGCGCGCCAGAAGACCGAGATGGGCCTCGAGAAGGTCGATGTCGCCTACAACCCGAACTACATCGTGTCGCTGCTCGTCGACCAGGACGGAACGGTGTGGTGCGGTACCTGGGGCGGCGGCCTTGCCCGCTTCGACGGCTCCCAGTGGACCAACTTCACCATGGCGGACGGGCTGCCGGCGAACCATATCTTCATGCTCTACCAGGATGCCCGGGGACGGCTGTGGATCGGCACAAGCAAGGGGCTTGCACGCCGGGAGGGTGACGGCTTCAAGGTATTCACGACCCACGACGGGTTGTTTTCCGACAACGTGTTCTCCATGGCGACCGGCTTGGACCAAAGCTTCTGGGTGGGAAGCTTTGGCGGCGTCGCGCACATCAAGAGCCTGCCCTGACCGCCAGGAGCCGGGCGCGGTTACATCGTGCGCGCAATCGTGTTCACTGACTACAGGTATCTCGCCGTTGCGCCGCTCGTGGCCGCGCTGGCGCCAGCCAACCTCTGGGCCGCGAACGACCTCCTGAGCGAAGGCAAGCGCGTCTACGAGTACTATTGCTACCAATGCCATGGGTACGGTGGCGACGCGCGCACGCTGGCGACCACCTATCTGGACCCGCGCCCCCGGGATTTCACCGCCGCCGACCCCGAGCGGCTGGACACCGAAACCATGCGCCGAGCGGTGCGCCGAGGCCGCCCCGGCACCGCGATGAAGGGCTTCACCCGCATTCTGGACGAGCAGGCCGTCCGCGCCGTGGTCGCCTACATCCGCCACCAGTTCATGTCCGGCGAACAGAGCGATTTTCGCTACCATACCGGCGACAACGGCTGGCCGGACCACGAACGCTATGAGGCGGCCGCCCCCTTCGCGACCGGTGAGACCCCGCTGGATACGGCGTGGGAGGATCTGGACCCGCGCCAGCGATCCGGCAAGCGGCTCTATCTCAGCGCCTGCATCAGCTGCCACGACCGTGCCCGCACCCGCGACCCCGGCCCGGCATGGGAGCCGCGGGCGGTATCCTACCCGCGGCGCCACTATTCCCATCGCTCCGCGGCCGTGGATACGATCAGCGCGGCCTCGCCCTACCACCTGCACGACCGCCCGGTGTCCGTGGCCGGCGCCGGCCCGGCGCTACGCCGGGGCGAGGCCCTATACCTGGAGAACTGCGCCTTCTGCCATGCCGCCGATGGCACGGGGCGCAACTGGATCGGCAGCTTCCTCCAGCCCCTGCCGCGCGATCTCACAGGCGCGCGGGTGAAGGCGATGGACCGCGAGGCCCTGGCCCGGGCAATCCGGCGGGGACTTCCCGGCACCACCATGCCCGCCTGGGACGATGTCCTCACCGACCGTCAGATCGACGATCTGGTCAGCTACGTGATGCGCGCCTTCGGCGAGGTCGGTACCCGCGGCGGGCGCGAGGGCTCGGCAAGGCTGGGCGCGGCACCCAAAAATGCGCTATCGTGGCGACGTCAGCCGGTTGAGTAGGAGGGGCCAACCGACGACCGCCCAGCTCGTGGGTTCCCGACAAGACGTTGCCCAATCATCTCTCCCCGAAGCGCCTCCTGGGTGCGGCGGCGAGCCGTGTCCTGGCCGAGCTCTCCCCCGAGGAGCTCGGATGGCTGATCGTCCCGTCCCGTCAGATGCCCTTGGTGGCCGCGCGCCGTGCGCGCATGATCCTGGCCCGGGTGCGCCTCATTGCCGCGCTGTTCGCGGTCCTGACAGTCGCATGGATCCCCCTCGACGCGCTCATGCTGCCCTGGCCGTATTGGGGCTACCTCGCCGCCGGACGAGCCGCCGTCAGCCTCGCACTGGCCGCCCTGTTCACCTTCCACCCCGCAACCATACATACCCGTGACGCCCACGTGGCGCTCGGGCTGCTGCTGATCATTCCCGCGGCGTTTTACGTGTTCTCGTACGTGTTGCTGACGCACGTCGACCTCGACGACGCCGTCCCCGTGATCGAATCGATCTACGGCTTCCTCCCCTTCGTCATGGTGGCCGGCCTGGCGATCTTTCCGCTGACCGCCCTGGAGGGCATGGCGTTCGCCCTGCCGATCCTGATCGCCGAGCTGATTGCACCACTGCTCGGCCTCGATAGATTCGATCTGGGTATCATCGTCGGTGAGTTCTGGCTGCTGCTGCTCATCGCGGGCGTGGCGACGCTTGCGGGCATGAGCCAGCTGAGCTTCATGATCGCGCTGGTGCGCCAGGTCATCCGAGATCCCCTGACAGAGTGCTTCTCCCGGCTGAGCGGCGAAGAGCTGCTGGAGCTGCAGTTCATCATCGCCGGGCGCAGCGGCGCCCCGCTGGCCCTGGCCTTCATCGATCTGGATGACTTCAAGGGCATCAACGACGAATTTGGCCATGACGCCGGCGACCGTGTGCTGATCGCCGCCGCCGCGGCGATCCGCGAGCATCTGCGCACCGGCGACATGCTCGTGCGCTGGGGTGGCGAAGAGTTTGTCCTAATCCTGCCCAACACCACCCTGGCCGACGCCCACATGCTGTTTACCCGCCGGCTCGGCTCCGGGGCGTTCGGAACCCGGCCCGACGGGCGCCCTCTTACCTGCAGCGTAGGCTTGGCAGAGCGCGTCGAAGACGAGCTCGCCGATTGGCGGGCGCTGGTGGACCTCGCCGACCGCCGCATGTACGCGGCCAAACAATCGGGTAAAAACCAGGTGGTGACCCGGGGCGAGCTAGGCTCCTGGCGCGACGCCCATCGAGTCCGAAACGATGGCTCTTTTAGTAGACAGTAGACAGTAGAGGTCATGTGCCAAATGAAAGTAGACAGTAAACAGGGGGCGGCAACCGTCGGAGCGGGTTACTCTCATCACGGCCGCCGAGTGCTCACTGTTTTCCTGTCTACCGTAAACTGTCTACTGCACACTAACTCTGCCCGTTCGCATTGGGTTTTCCGTGGTTGGATCGCGGTTAGCGCGCCTGCTGCGCGGCCAGCTGCTCGCGGGCCATCTCGATGTGCCGGCGCACCAACTGTGCGCCCTCTCCATCGCCGCCTCCGGAATACTGGCTAAGCAGCGTCTCCCAGTAGCCGATCGCCTTGCGGTGCTCCCCGCCCTGATACGCCGCATAACCGGCCAGCCATAGCGCCTCCGGATGGCGTGGCTGCAGCTCCAGGGCGCGCCCCAACAGCCTCTGGGGCTCGCCGGTCAGATCCCCATTCCGGGTCATGGCCAACGCCTGGGCCTGCTGGGACAAAAGCTCGGCGTCGTCCCCGGCCAGCGCCCTCGCCCGGGCCAGGGCCTGAACCGCCTCCGGGAAACGCTCCAGGGCCAAATAGGAACGGCCCAGCATTCGCCAGCCCTCCGAGTTTTCGGGATCGGCCTGTAGCCTGGCCTCCAGGCGCCTCACCATGGCCTCCGCCGACGGCCCCCCATCCGCGGCGCGGTGGGCCGCCTCGGGTCGCTCGCCGGCACCCAGGTGCAGGTACAGGGCTACGGCAGCGACCGGGAGCGCCACCGCCACCACTGCCGACATTGCCCAGGACGGCCTGGCCGCGCTTCCGGCGATGCCGGCTCGGGCCTCCCCTGCATCCTGGAGCACGCCCTGCTCCAGCTCCCGGCGCGCCTCCTCGTACTGGGCGCGGTCCAGGCTGCCTTCCTCCAGATCGGCCTCCAGCTCCGCCAGGCGCTCGCGGTAGATGGCGACGTTGGCCGCTTCCGGGGTGGTCTCCTGCCGGGCACTGCGCCACAGCAGGGGCGGCAGCACCATCACCAGCCCCGCCAGCACCATGAGGCCGGCAATCACCCAGAACGCCGTCACAGGCCCTCCCCGCGCTCGGAATCCTGCAGCAGGCTGCGCGCCCGCGCGCGGTCCTGTTCGGAGAGCGGCTCGACCGGCCCGTCCCGCTGGCGGCGCAGGGCCCGCGCGAGGAGCCACACGGCCAGCGCCAGCAGCAGGAACGGTCCCGCCCACAAGGCATACGTGGTCGGCCTCACCGGCGGGCGATACAGCACGAAATCGCCGTAGCGGGCCACCATGAAGTCGACGATCTCATCGTCACTGGCACCCGACTGGATCATGTCGTAGACCTCATGGCGCAAGTCCTGGGCCAGCTCGGCGTTGGAGTCGGCCAAGGATTGATTCTGGCACACCAGGCAGCGCAGCTCGTCCGTCAGGCGGTTGAAACGCTCCTCCTTGGCCGGATCGTCAAAGGGGAACACCTCGATCCCCGCAAAGGCGCCGGCGCTGCAGGCGAGCAGCAGCGCCATCAGCACCGATCGCGCGCCGCGTTTTACAGCCGGCCCTTGCATCGTCTTGTTCATGCCCGGAGTCTCACTGAATGCGCCGCTCAGCCCGACGCGGCCTGTTGTTGCAGGCGCCGAAGCAGCGGGGCGATCTCCTCCTGCCACGCCCTCGGCTCCAAGGGGCCGATGTGCTTGTAACGAATGACCCCCTGGTGGTCGAGAACGAAGGTCTCCGGCACCCCGTAGACGCCCCAGTCCATACCCACGCGCCCGTCGGCATCCATCGCGCTTGCCTCGTACGGGTCGCCGAACCGGGCGAGCCACGCCAGACCGTCGGCGCGCTCATCCTTGTAGTTCAACCCATAGATGGGCACCTCACCGCGCCGGGAGAGCTCCATCAGGAAGGGGTGCTCGGTCCGGCAGGCCACGCACCAGCTCGCCCATACGTTGAGCAGGCTCACCTTGCCCTTCAGCTGCGCGGTTCCCAGCCTCGCATCGGGGTCCTGAAGCCGCGGCAGCTCGAAGGCCGGGGCCGGCTTGCCGATTAGCGGCGAGGGCACCTTCTTGGGATCCATCTGCAGGCCCACGGCGAACAGGCCGACGAGGGCCACGAACAGCACCAACGGGATCAGATAGCGCACCGCCTTCAGCCTCTCCCTCTCAGCCCGCCGGCTTCAACCCGGCATCGCCCCGTGCCCCCAGCGCGGCCCGGCGACGCAGGCTGCGCCGGTAGCGCCGATCGCTCGCCGCCAGCACCCCGCCCAGGGCCATCAACAGGCCGCCGCCCCAGATCCAGCGCACGAACGGCTTGTGGTGCAGGCGCACGGCCCAGGCACGCCCATCCTCACTCAGAGGCTCGCCCAGGGCCACGTAAAGGTCGCGCGTCAGCCCGGCGTCGATGGCCGCCTCGGTCATGGGCATGCGCCGAACCTCGTAGAATCGCTTCTCGGGCCGTAGCACCGCTACCTCGCGCCCGTCGCGGGTCACGCGAACTACGCCCTCGCTGGCCTGATAGTTGGGGCCCTGGAATCGGCGCAGCTTCTCGAAGTGAAACACGTACTCCCCCACCTGGGCGGACTGACCGGGTGCCAGCGCCACGTCCTGCTCCTCGCTGGCCATATTCGACAGGGTGACACCGACGATGAATATCGCCACGCCCACGTGCCCGAGCACCATGCCGTGGTGGGCGCGCGGCAGGGCGCGCAGCCCGGTCCACCAGCCTGCCTTGTGGCGGACCTTCGCCCGCAGATCTTGGATCATGGCGGCGACCACCCAAAATGCCAACGCCAGTCCCAGCATGGCCATCACCGAGGCCTTGCCGGTGAGCATGACGACTCCCAGGATGCCGAGGACGAATGCCGCCGCCAGCGCGTGCCAGTGCGCGCGCAGCAGCCCCGAAAGCTCATCGCGCTTCCAGCGCACCAGCGGCGCCAACGCCATGAGGAAGACCATTGGAAGCATCAGCGGCGCGAAGACCAGATTGAAATACGGCGGGCCCACCGAGATCTTGCCCAGGTCCACGCCCTCCAGGCGGTTCAGGGCATCGACGACGAGCGGATACAGCGTGCCCAACAGGATCGCCGCCGTAGCGCTGACCAGCAAGACGTTGTTGAGCAGCAGCATGGTCTCGCGCGACAGCGGCTGGAACCGCCCGCCGCCGCGCACCTCAGGGGCGCGCCACGCGTACAGTCCCAGGGAGGCGCCCACCACCACGGCCAGGAAGGCCAGGATGAACACCCCGCGCGCGGGGTCGGTGGCGAAGGCGTGCACCGAGGTGAGCACGCCCGAGCGCACCAGGAAGGTGCCCAGCAGGCTCAGGGCGAAGGCGAAGATCGCCAGCAGCACCGTCCAGCTCTTGAACGCGCCGCGCTTTTCGGTCACCGCCAGCGAGTGGATCAGGGCGGTGCCCACCAGCCAGGGCATGAACGAGGCGTTTTCCACCGGGTCCCAGAACCACCAGCCGCCCCAGCCCAGCTCGTAGTAGGCCCACCAGCTGCCCAGGGCGATGCCCAGGGTCAGGAACACCCACGCGGCCGTCGTCCAGGGACGCGACCAGCGTACCCAGGCCGCGTCCAGGCGTCCGCCCAAAAGGGCGGCGATGGCGAATCCGAAGGCTACCGAGAAGCCCACGTAGCCCATGTACAGCATGGGCGGGTGCATGACCAAGCCGGGATCCTGCAGCAGCGGATTCAGGTCCGCGCCGTCGGGGGGGGCCGGAAAGAGGCGCTCGAAGGGATTGGAGGTGAAAAGCATGAACAGCAGGAAGCCGATGCTCACCAGGCCCATCACCGCCAGCACCCGGGCAACGGTTTCGCGGGGCAGACTGCGGCTGAACAGGGCCACCGCCCCCGTCCATGCGGCAAGGAAAAATGCCCAAAGCAGCAGCGAGCCCTCGTGCGCACCCCAAACGGCGGTCACCCGATACATCAACGGCAGGCGGGAGTTGGAGTTCTGGGCCACATAGGCCACGCTGAAATCATTTACGACGAACGCATGGGTGAGAGCTACGAAGGCGAGCGTCATGAACAGGAGCTGTGCCCAGGCGGCCGGCCGGGCGACGGCCGTCCACGCGGCGTTGCCGCGCACCGAGCCGGCCAGCGGCAGTACCCCTTGGATGAGCGCCATACAAAGCGCCAGGATCAGTGCAAAGTGCCCGAGCTCAGGGATCATTTCGTGTACGTGGAAACCTTTGGGTCGGCTCCGCGGCCCGACCGGTCCGTGCCGCCCCCGTCGGGCTTGTGCTCAGATGCTGCGCGGTTGTGGCGAGGCCAACGCTGACAAAATAACATTCAAAATGCATAAATGTAACCATTGCCCGTCTGGCGCCCCACCCGCCTGGCCTCGCTGGGCACTAAACCCTGCTCGTGACGGGGCTATTCGCTACGGTTTGGAGTGACGCCGCCCCGAGCTGCCACAGGCACGCCTCAGGCCGCGGCGACAGGCCTGGGCGAAGCTCCGCCGGGCCGGTCCGGGGCGCCCGAGCGCCTCCAGCGCGCGCCCGCGATTGTACCACGCCGCGGCGTCGCTCGGGTCCAGGGCCACGGCCCGGCCCAGGTCGCGAACGGCCCGCTGCGGCTGGCCCAGCAACAGGTAGGCTGTCCCCCGGTTCCCGTAGAGGCGGCCGGTGGCCCCGCCCGCCTCCAGGGCACGGTCAAAATCGCTGAGCGCGTCGGCATAGCGTTGCAGGCGCATGTATGCCAGCCCGCGATTGTTGAATGCCAGAGCAGAGCGGGGCTGGAGCTCGATCGCCCGAGAATAGTCTGCGACCGCCGCCCGCGGCTCACCCAAGCGGGCATGGACGTTGCCTCGCTCCAAGTACGCAGGAGCGTAACGCGGGCGCAGCTCGACGGCACGGTCGAGATCCGCGAGGGCGGCCTCCGGTCGGCCGGACTGCAGCCGATAGGTGGCCCGGTTCTTGAGCGCCGGCACATAGTCAAAATCGTGCCGCAAGGCGCGATTGAACGCGTCCACCGCGGCCTCTGCCCTGCCCGCATCCATCCATTGCTTTCCGAGGTTATTCCACACACGCGGCGAAAATGGCGCATGGCTGAGCGTGTCTTGAAGCAGGCGCAGCGGGGTACGCCACACCTGGACCCGCTCGGCCGTTGCGACCGCCAACAGCGCCACCGCGGTGCCTGCACCCAGGCAGGCTGCCACCCGCGCGCGCCTGCCCCTGCGCATCACCGTTGCCAGGCCCACCGCGGCCATCCCCGCGAGCCCCATGCTGGGAAAGTACATGCGGTGCTCGAATATCATTTCCAGCGGGATCACGGAGCTCTCGATCACCAGGGCAAGGGGGGGCCACAACCAGAAAAATGCCAGCGCCGGGTTGCGTCCCTTGAGCCACAGCACCGCCCCGGCCCCGCACCACGCGGCGACAAGCAGCAGCCCTGCCGCCGTCGAGGGCGGCTGCAGCAGCCCGGTGGACACCGTAAGATCGTGCTCGATGGAAAACCGGTCCGGCCACGGCCACAAGATCTGGGAGAAGTGGAACAGGATGACCCGCGGCTGGGTGAGCAGGCGCTCGCCCAGTGTGAAGTCGCGAGTTGCGTAGCCGCCCAGCAGCCAATCTGCCAGCGGCGAGATACCCGCGGCGAGATCGATCAACAGCAGCCCGCCCAAGGCTGCCGGCGTGAGGATCAGCCACCAATCGGCACGGTGCTCGACGGGTGGCCGGCGCCGCCTTACCAAAGTGAGCTCGGACAACCACAGGAGCATCGGAGTGATCCAGGCGTTTTCCTTGGACATGACGGCGCCGGCCATCGACAGGCCACACAGCGCAAACCACGAGACCTGCCGGACACGCCCCTCCGCAAGCCGGCCCATGAGAAAGCACAGCACGGACAGCAGCGCGAGCAGCGCAGCCATGCTGGTCATGCGTTGAACGATGTAGGTCACCGCCTGAACCTGGATCGGGTGGGCGGCCCAAAGACCGGCGGCGCAGAACGCCGCGGCGGCCGCGATCGCGGCCGGCACCGCGCACACGCGGCGCAGCACCAGGTCGAGGAACCCGAACAGGGCGATCGCCGCCAGCGCGTGAATGGCCAGGTTGGTCCACTGGAAGGGCTCGGGCGAGCCGCCGCCCCGCCACCAATCCCAGGCGAAGGTCACGCTGGGCAAGGGGCGTCGCGGCAGATGGGCCTCACGGCCGGCGCGCAGGAGGTTGGCCGGCGTGAGCTCGCGCATCTGCACGGGCGGGTGGTCCGTGATATTCGTGGCGTCGTCGAGGTGAAAAGAGTTCTCGGGGGCCGCGTGGTAGGCGCCCGCGACCACTCCTGCCAGGAGCAAAGGCATCGCTACGCGTACCAGCCTTCGCATCATGGGGATTCGACCGGTGAGCGGCTACGTTTTCGGCCCCGGCTCACGAGCCGGGGCCGCCAGGGGACGCACCGCCACGGCGAGGCGTCGGGTCACGAGCGCTCCGCCCCTTGGGGCGCCACTTCGCCTCCCGTCGCACCGCTGCCCGCGTCTTTGTCCGCTGCGTTGGGCCCGCCTGTGCCGGGCTTGCGCTCGCGAAGCTCGTTCTCCCATTGCGCGAGTAGTGCGCGGGCTCGATCGAGATGAGGGTCCTGGGGCGGGCTGAGGTGCACGTAGACCCGCATCGCCCCGACCGCACCGGCGACATCGTCCAAGCGCCGCAGCGCCTCCGCCAAACCATAGTAGGCATTCGCCTGCTGGGGCCGCAGCTCTATCGCGCCCTGGAAGAAATCCCGCGCCGCATCGGGGCGCTCGAGACCCAGTAGGGCGAAGCCCATGTTCACGTGGGCCTCGGGCATCCTCGGTGCGAGCTGCAAGACCTGGTGCAGAGCGGTGGCCGCGTAGGCGTACTCGCGCATGTTCAGCATCTGGATCGCCTGGCGAAACCGCATCCGGACCTGCTCCTCACGGGCGTGTCGCGCGCGATCGAAGGAACGATCCCCCGCATTGGGAAACCAGGCCGACCCCGTCTGGGCTTCGGTGGGTAACGCCTCCTGGGTGTCCACTGCCCGGGACGGATCTCCGGGCAGGTGCTGGATCAGCCAGCCGCCGCCGAACACCAGCGCAGCGGTAAGGACCACCGCCAGTGCACGCCGGTCGCGGCGCCGGAGCGAACCCTTTGCAGCGGTGCTCATCGGCGGCCTCCCCCGGGACCGGGAGGCGCTCGCCGCGGCAACGCCGACGCCACATGCCGGCGGGCCAGCCTGCGTTCCTCGTAGAGGCGCTGCAGCAGCTTCACTGCCTCCGGGGTATCCCACTCGCGCGCCCCGGTGACTCGGGCCGCCAGGGTACCGTCCGGCGCAATCAGCAGAGTGTCGGGCAGCTCGGCGACCCCGAGCCGGCGCGCAGCGCGCCGATGCGGGTCCTGCATCACTGAAAAACCCAAAGAGTGATCGCGCAGGAATTCCTGCAGCAAATAGCGATCTTCATCGATCGACACTCCCAGGACCTGGAACCGGGCGGGGTCCAACCGCCGGCTCAGCCGGTCCAAGTCCGGCAACTCGAGCCTGCAGGGCGCGCACCACACCGCCCATACGTTGAGCACAGTGACCTTGCCGCGAAATGCGTCGAGGGTTACGGAAGTGCCATCGAGCCCGGTGACCACCAGCCGCGGCAGCGTGTCTCCTACGGCAAGACCACGCGAAGAGTCCGCCGAACCGCACCCCACGAGCAGAAGCAGCGCAGAGCCTGCAGCACCCGCGGCGCGCATCACCCGTGCGGGGCCACATACTGTCACGGGCTGCCCCCCTGGACCGGCTCCCGGGCCAGAACCTGGCGGCGGGGCCACAGGGCGCGCAATATCAATCCCAGGAAAAACCAGGTCGCAAGGAGCGCTGCGGACCCGCCGACGCCGGTCATCAAGGCCCCGACCCATTCGGATCCACGATCGGCCGCCTGCGCCACACCAGCGAGCTTGCGCTCGGCGCCATGCGCGCTGGCCCATGCCAACCCGCCGATGAGACACAGCAGGCCTACGGTGTACAGGCGCACCTGGGCACGTACCGCCGATGTGGGCACGGCCCCCAAGCCCAAACGCTCGACCAAATGATAGACGAGCCCCATGTAGGCCAGGGTCACCGCCCCGACCGTGCCGTGGTAGTGCGCCGTCACCATCAGATTGTCGGCATGGATGAGCCCTCCCGCCAACAGGCCCACGGAAAACAGCAGCAGCGAGCACACTGTGAGCAGCGCGATGGGGCTGCTCGCGCCGCCCCAGGTGCCGCACCGCCACAGGCCCCGCAAGACGCCGAGGGCCACCAACACGGCCGCCGGCCATGTTCCCCAGCGCATCAGGGCGGTGAACGCTGCCCGGTAGGCCGATGAGCCCGGCTCGCCCAGCAACCAGATCAGCGGCACCAGCACGAGTGGGGCGGCGACCAGCGTGATCGACACCTTCAGAAAGTTGCTGGAGCGCTCCATGCGCGCGCCGGCAGCGGTTGCCAGCACGAGCCACGTGGCGAGCATCAACAGCGTGTGCGCAAACTGCAGGAGGTGGCCGCCGCCCCAGAACAGGTCCTCGAAGTCGCTGACGCCGTGAGAGCCGAAGGCCAGGCTGTCGCGCACGAATGTCAGCAACGCTGCGATCATCGCGGCGGCGGCGCAAACGCCGGCCCGCTGCAGCACGGCACACTGCGCCCGGCCCCGGCCGCGTGCAACCAGGCTGCGCGCCGCCATCAGGGCGCAGCCCGACCCGAAGGCGCCGAGGCCGGCAAAAAACATGGGCGTTTGAATCACCGGAACGTAGTTGCTCATCACTACGGCGGCGCTCTCTGTCAGGGTCAGCGGTACCGCCACCAGCACGAGTGTCCCCAGGGTCGCCAGCAGGAGCGCCGAGCGGGCAATCAGGCGCATATGTCCGCCTCCCATCAGCGCCCACCAGGCCCCCGCGATCGCCAGGAACCACACCAGCACCGCAAGATCTACGTGGAGCACCAGGGATGTGGCGAACAGGTCCGGCCACGGCAGATGGTCACGCACCCAAGGCACCCGCGAAAAAACCAACAGCGGCGCAAACAACGTGGAGACACCCAGGGCGGCAAGGCCCAACAACAGCCAGCCGACGACGACTCGTCTCAGCCAACCGACCGGCAGCGGTACGTGGAACGACTGCATATCGCGACTAGCACGCATATCTCGCCGGGATCGCGGGAGCTGGCGCCGGATGAGCGGCGGGATAGGAGCGCCGCTGTGAGGCGCGATGGGTTTGTCCATCGGCGGTGATCGCGGCGGGAACGCCGCTCCCACTCCGTATCCAGCACCTGTGGGAGCGACATTCTTGTCGCGACGAGATTTGGCGCTGGGTGGGTCGCGGCAGGGACGCCGCTCGTATGTTTGCTCTTGGCCGCTCACGCACATCCCTGTGCTTCGCGGCATAAGTACGCCCTGTACAAAACTGAACAGCAAGCCTGCGGGCGCGAAGACAAGC
>JABAHQ010002039.1_pt2 | contig 60158 bp, 58 predicted proteins | sample 7062091 | NCBI WGS metagenome assembly JABAHQ01 (sample SAMN14534359, study PRJNA622989) | marine sediment metagenome | biome: marine biome [ENVO:00000428]; feature: marine pelagic biome [ENVO:01000023]; material: deep marine sediment [ENVO:00002113] | place: India: Gulf of Kutch | collected...
GGGGCCGTGGCCGTTGTGGTGGGGCGTGATCGGGCTCGCCGCCCTGAACCTCGCGACCTTGCTGGTCGCCGGCCATCCTTGGTCGATCACCTTCGCCTTCGGGCTGTGGGGGGCGAAGATCGCCTCGGCGCTCGGCGTGGACGTCGCGGCCTGGCCTTACTGGAGCGCGGGCTATCCGGCGCAGGCGCTCGGGCACAGCGTGCTCGCCGACACCACCTCTTTGATGGACTTCGGCATCATCCTGGGCGCCGTCCTGGCCGCCGGCCTGGCCGGACGGTTCGCGCCGGAGACCCGGCTGCGGTGGAACGACGTCGCCACGGCCGTGATCGGGGGACTGCTCCTCGGCTACGGCGCGCGGCTCGCCTTCGGCTGCAACATCGGCGCGCTGCTCGCCGGGATCGCCTCGGGCAGTCTGCACGGCTGGCTGTGGCTGGTCACCGGCTTTCTCGGGGGGCTCGCGGGCGTCCGCCTGCGCGTGGCCTTCGGCATCGATCGGCCGCCGGGGCGGGCGGCATGAGCCGCAACCGCTGGATCGTGGGCTCGGCCATCGGCCTGGCGGCCATCGCGGTGGCCATCGACCACACTCGTCATCCGCTGCCCGAGCCGGCGCCGAGCGCGGCCGAGACCGGCGCCGGAGACGGCGCGATGCGTAGCGCCGACCCGTGCGGCCTCGGCGCCTCGCCCTGCGGGCTGGGCGGCGACGATCCGTGCGGCCTCGGCACCGGCAGCCCCTGCGGCCTCGGGGGCGATACGCCCTGCGGGCTGGGGGGCGGGGGGTCGCCCTGCAGCCTGTGATCCCCGAAACACGAGAGCGGACCGCCGCGCACGCGGTGCTCGAATGCGTGCGGGCGATGGGGGCGCGGCGCAGCAACGCGGTGCTCGAGCTGCTGGCCGGACACGAGCCGGTGCAGCGGCGCCGTTACCCCGAGGGCGGGCTGCGGCTCGGCGGCGCCTGGCGTGCCTACTACCATTGCCATCCGGCGCCGCGCCGCCCGCCGGCCGAGCACGGCCATTTCCACGTCTTCGCGGCGCTGCCCGGCGGGCAGGCCTGGACCCACGTGGCGGGTCTGTCCATGGACCGGCTCGGCCAGCCGCTGCGCTGGTTCGCCGTCAACCGCTGGGTGACGGGAGGGGTTTGGGTCGCCGCCCCGGCGTTGGCGGCCATGGTGGCGAGGCTGCCGGTGCCCGACGCCGGGCTGGTCGAGCGCTGGCTCGCCGCCCTGCTCGTCATGCACCGGCGCGCGCTCGCCGGCTTGCTTCGCGCCCGCGACCGGCGACTGACCGAGGTTAACGTGGGGCTCGCGGGCGGTGATATCTTCGAATCACGCGAGGTATACGAGCTGGCCGAACGGCCCATCGACCTGACCACCAGCCTAGAGCGGGTGCTGAGCGGGGCCCGGCCGGCCGGTCCCTGATCGTGGGGCCTGGTGCAGGTCCCAATCTGATACGGAGGCAGCGAACGATGACAGCGTTGCGCCTGATCCTGGTCGCCACCGGCATTCTCCTGGTGAGCACGGCGGCCCGTGCGGTGGAGCTGCCGGGCCCGTTGGTCGAGACGGCATGGCTTGCCGAGCACCGCGACGAGGTGTTCATCCTCGACGTGCGTGCCGACACCAAGAGCTTCACGCAGCGGCCAAGGTACGTGAAAAACAAGAAAACGGGAAAACGACAGCTCGTGGCGCTCGGCGGCCACGTCCCGGGTGCGCGGCTGCTCGACTTCAAGGAAGCACGCACCACGCGCGTGATCGACGGGCGCAAGATCGAGAAGCTCGTGCCGCCGAAGGAGCGTTTCGAGCAGGTCATGCGCAAGACCGGCCTCGACGCCGACGATAGCGTGGTGATCGTCACCAAGGGCCTGGGCAGCGGCGACATGACGATGGCGGCGCGCATGTATTGGCAGCTCAAGTATTTCGGCCACGACCGCGTGGCCGTGTTGAATGGCGGGCTCGCGCAGTGGCTGACGGAGGAGCGCGACTACAGCACGCGCGTCGCCAAGGCGGACCGGGGCGATTGGCGGGCGCGCGGCGAGCGGCGCGAGCTGCTCGCCACCAGCGAGGACGTGGCCGAGGCCGTGGAGAGCGGCTCCGCGCAGCTCATCGACAATCGCCCGATCAGCCTGTACCTCGGCACATGGAAGAAGGACTACGTCGCGGCCAAGGGCCACATCCCCGGGGCGAAATCCTTCCCCAACGAGCTCATGACCGACGTGCACGCGCCCTCGAAGTACCTGGCCACGGAAGAGCTGCGCCATCTCGCCCGCGAGCTCGATGTCGAAGACGACCGGCCCGCGATCACCTATTGCAACAGTGGGCACTTGGCCGCCGGCGGATGGTTCATCCTTAGCGAGGTGCTCGGCAACGAGAACGTCAAGCTCTACGACGGCTCGATGCACCAGTGGACGATGGAAAATCGCCCGGTGGTGCGTTTCGAGAGACAGCATTAGCAGGACCGTTCGACCCCGGCGGCCCGGCTTCGTGCCGAGCCGCCGCCGCTTTGCGGCGGGTGAGCGCGGCGCTTCCGTGCCTCGCGCCGTATGTGCACAATGGCCCCATATTCCCGAGGCCCAGCCGAGGTCACGCCGATGGCCCGCAAGACAGGCCGTACGCCCGAGGCGTATCGTAACGACGAGTTCCTCTCGAGCCGTGATGCGCGTGCTCTGCGCATCCTCTCGGAATATCTCGAGCCGCTGAGCCGGTTCGAGCACTACAACGTTGATGACACGATCGTCTTCATGGGATCGGCCCGCATCGTCTCCCGGGAGGAGGCCGAGCAGCGAGTCGAGCGGGCGCAGGCCGAGGGCGGCGACGTGGAGCGGGCGCGACGTCAGCTCGCGATGTCGAGGTACTACGAGGCGGCGCGCGGGCTGGCGCGGCGGCTGACGTTGTGGTCCAAGCAGCTGGAGGATCCGGAGCGGCGGTTCGTGGTCTGCACCGGCGGCGGTCCCGGCATCATGGAGGCGGCCAACCGCGGGGCGTCCGAGGTGAAGGGCATGAACGTGGGGCTGACGATATCGCTCGCGCGCGAGGAGTTCGACAACCCCCATGTGACGCGCGAGCTGTCCTTCCACTTCCACTACTTTTTCATGCGCAAGTTCTGGTTCGCCTATCTGGCCAAGGCGGTCATCGTCTTCCCGGGCGGATTCGGCTCTCTCGACGAGCTGTTCGAGCTGCTGACGCTGGTGCAGACCCACAAGGTGCGGAAGCATCTGCCCCTGGTGCTGTTCGGGCAGGAGTACTGGAAAGACGTCATCAACTTCGACGCGCTGGTCGACTATGGGGTGATCGACCCCCTTGACGTCGATCTCGTCTATCGCACCGACTCGGTCGACGAGGCCTACGATTTCCTCGTGGCCAATCTCTCGAAATACGCGCTCGCCGAGCGCGGCGCGATCCTGTGATCAGGCGGACGGCCGCATGGCCCGCCTAAACCCGGGCCGGGCGGTCACGCGCCGGCGGGCTCGCGGCTGTCGATGCACTCGCGGATCGTCTCGACGAGATGGTCCTCGTCGATCGGTTTCGCCAGGTAGCCCACGGCGCCTTGACGTAGCCCCCAGAGCCGGTCGGTATCCAGGTTCTTGCCGCTCACGATGATGACCGGCGTGCCTTTGGTCTCGGGGTCGCGCGTGATCTTCCGGGTGGCCTCGAAGCCGCTTATCCCGGGCAGCACGATGTCCATCAGCACCGCGTCGGGCCTGTGCCGGCGACACAGCTCCAGGCCGTCCTCGCCGTTCTCGGCGGTCAGCACCTCGTAGCCGTGCTTGCGCAGGCCCTCGCCGAGAACGTGCAGTTCGGTCGGCGAATCGTCGACGATGAGGACCGTGTGGGCCATGACGTTTCCCCCTCTGTGTCTTGGATCGCGGATACGGGCGAAGGTATCGAGAAGGCCAGCCCGCCCTCTCTGCGCACGGGCGCCGGACCGGTGTCGTTACAGTCGTCTCGGCGGCGGGCGGTCCTCAGGGTGATGCGCCCGCGCCGGGGCCGTCGGTGGTCGTCCCGGCGCGCCGTCGCACGCCGAGGCCGGAACCCAGCTTCCCCTTCCTGCAGGTTATCGGCCCGTCGTTTGACCCCTTGAGAGGGCGCAGGCGAACAGTTACGTATTCGAACATGCCGATGCGCCAATAGGCCCGACGGGCGGTCATAGGTTCCCGCGAGCATAGGGCGGGCTGCGCCCGCCGGAGACGGTCGGGTCCTTGCGGGCGCGGCGCCCGCGGGGCGCCCTATGCTCATCGGTCGCTCGTCGGTCTCGCCGACGTGGGCGCGGCTCAGAACCTGTATCCGATGGTCAGCAGGTATTCCTCGTCGAGATCCACGCGTCCGGGTGGCGGCGTGTTGTCCCAGTCGATATTGGCCTGCGTCGTGGCGATGAAGCTCTCGGTGAGATCGAAGTTGAAGCCCGTCCGCGAGCGCACGACGAGATCCTCGGTCTCGTCCAGGCTCTGCAGCCCCTCGTGGAAATGGAAGAAGGTGAGCCAATCGAACAGCAGCCCCTGCTCGAGATCGATCGCCCAGCGCATACCCGCCGATCCCTGGTCGTCGCCGACGTCGAAGTCCTCGTTGATGTAACTGGCGCCGGCTTCCACCGACAGGAAGTGCCGTTCCTCCTCGAAGAACTGATACCCGAACCCGCTCGCCACGGCGGTGCGCAGGTTGAGATCTCGAAACCGATCCCGGTTGAAGGTCACGCTGTTGAACCAGAACCACTTCTCGTTGAAAAAATGGTCGTACTTGATCAGTGCTGTGGTCTCGTCCTGAATCTTTTCACCGTCGGTCTTCTCCCGCGTGTGCTCGCCTGAGACCGTATAGCGATTCTGGGGCGTGCGCGCGCGGACGCGCCCGTCGAAATGGATCCGTTCGGTCTCGTTGTTTCCTTGCGTTACGTTGAGACCGACGTTAAGCCGTCCCGAGAGCTTGACCCGCAGCTCCCGCCGCTGCACCGTGCGCAGGTCCTCGCGGTAGATCGATTGGACCTCGTCAAGAGTGAAGGTGCGGGTCGTCTCGATGCGCACGGGCTCGAGCGCGAAGCCCGGTCCCGGCGCGTCGCGCAGGCGGCCGCTGAGGTACCGTCCCTCGCCGAGCACGACGGTGACCGGGGCGTCGGTGACGATGCCGATGACGGCCTCCCGGGCGACCTCGATCTCACCCGCGTAGCTCGTCTCGAAGAACGCCTTCTCCCCCTCGACCCTTTGGAGGGTGCCCGTGAGGACGTCGCCGCCGCGCAGATGGAGCTCGTCGGCGGCGGCAGGGAAGGTCCACACGAGCGCGAGGGCGGCGAGGCTGTGGCGTGTCGCGGTCATGGCGCTCACCGTGCAAATCATGGGGGTTGCGACGCGGCCGGCGCCGTCGGCCCCGGCGCGGGCGGGCACCGATGCGATTGTAGGCGTGCCGCGGGGGCGGGCGCCACGGATCGCGACGCGGCCCCCGCCCCGCTCAAGCGAAGTGGCGCAGACAGTCTTGCAGGTCGCGACAATCGCGGACGATCAAGTCGGGCGGGTGCAGCTCGTCCGGCCACTCCAGGCCGTCTCGATTGACCCATGCGGTGCGCATCCCCACGCGCCTCGCCGCCTCCACGTCCAGCACCGGATCATCGCCGACGTGCAGGGCTCGGCCGGGGTCGACCGCCGCGTAGCGCAGCGCCGCCTGGAAGATATCGGGGGCGGGCTTCGCGGCGCCGACCTCCGCCGCGGTCAGGGCGAGGTGGAAATGTCCCGCCAGCGGCGTCCGGTCCACGTCGGCGTTGCCGTTGGTGACCGAGACCAAGAGATAGCGCTCGGCCAGCGCGCGCAGCGTCGGGGCCACGTCGGGGAACGGGCTGACCCGGTTGCGCGCAGCGAGGAACACCGCGGCGGCCTCCTCGGCGCGGTCCGGGGAATGGCCGGACTGGGCCAGGAGCTGCCGCAGCGACTCGGTCCGCACCGCGGTGAGATCGTGGGCGAGCTCGGGCCGCCGCGCCGCGACCGCCCGGCCGTGCCCGCGCAGACTGTCCCGGTCGTGCTCGGCGGCGAGCGACCGCGCCTCGCGGCGCAGCCACTCGAGCAGCTCGGCCTCCGCCCGGGCGATGACCGCGGCGCACGGCCACACCGTGTCGTCGAGGTCGATGGTGATCAGGCGTACTGGGGTGAACGACATCTCTCGGGCTCCCGATCCTGCGGTCAGGATAACGCGGCGGCGCCTGGCGCGCCTGGCCGGCAAAACCGGAGATTCGGTATGCTGCGCGAATGAGGCGCCATCCGGAGCTGCTCAGGGCGTTGATCCGCGACCCCTGGGGTTACCTCGTGCGCGTCGCCCGGGGCTTTCTGAGCAACCAGGGATTCCTGCTGGCGGGCGCGGTGGCGTACTTCACGCTGCTGTCGATCGTACCGCTGAGCATCCTGCTGCTCGTGCTTCTGTCCCAGGTGATGGATCAGGCGCGCCTGCTCGCCACGGCGACCGGTTACCTCGAGCTCGTCGCCCCCGGGCAGGCGGATTATCTCATATCGCAGGTCGAGGCGTTCATCCGGCACAGCAACGTCATCGGCGTCGTCGGCCTGGTGATGCTGCTGCTGTTCAGCTCGATGGCGTTCACCGCGCTCGAGAACGCGATGTCGGTCATCTTCTTCCACCGGGTCGCGGTGAAGCGCCGCCACTTCCTCGTATCGGCGGTCATCCCGTATCTGTACATCTTCTTCCTCGGGCTCGGCCTGATCGTCGTCAGCCTCATCAGCGGCGCGCTGCAGGCGCTCGGCGAGCAGACGCTGGAGGCGTTCGGCCGGCAGTGGGCGCTGCGCGGGATCTCCGGCCCGGTCCTGTACGTGCTCGGCGTCGTCGGCGAGATCCTGCTGCTCACGTCGATCTATATGGTCATGCCGGTCGGACGGCTCGCCCTGCGCCACGCGCTGATCGGCGGGGTCGCCGCGGGGGTGCTGTGGGAGATCTCGCGGCACGTGCTGGTGTGGTACTTCTCGACGCTGTCGATGGTCAACGTTGTCTATGGCTCGCTGGCGACCGCGATCGTCATCCTCATCACCTTCGAGGTCGCGGCGGTCATCGTGCTGCTCGGCGCGCAGCTGATCGCCGAGTACGAGCGCGGCCCGCACGGGGGAGGCCCGGCGGGCCTGGTGACCGGCGAGTAGGCCCGCGCCCGGTTACTCGATCTCCGGGGTCGCGTAGATCTTGTGGATCGACAGGTCCGCGCCCTGGAACTCCTCTTCGCGCGTGAGACGGATGCCAACGAGCGCGCCCAGCCCGCCGTAGACGATCAGTCCGCCGAGGAAGGCGACCGCCACGCCCAGCAGAGTGCCGACGATCTGGGCGCCGAGGTGCACGCCGCCGGCGCCGCCGAGCGCCTGCAGGCCGAAGACGCCGGCGGCGACGCCGCCCCAAACCCCGCACAGGCCGTGCAGCGGCCACACGCCGAGCACGTCGTCGATGCGCCAGCGGTTCTGGGTCAGGGTGAAGGTCCACACGAACAGCAGCCCCGCGACGCCACCCGTGATCAGCGCCCCCACCGGGTGCATCAGGTCGGAGCCGGCGCACACGGCGACCAGCCCCGCCAAGGGCCCGTTGTGGACGAAGCCCGGGTCGGCGCGCCCCGCCACCATGGCGGCGAGCGTCCCGCCGGCCATCGCCATCAGCGAGTTCACCGCGACCAGCCCGCTGGCCGCCTCGACCTCCTGGGCGGACATCACGTTGAAGCCGAACCACCCGACGGTGAGGATCCAGGCGCCGAGCGCCAGGAACGGGATGCTCGAGGGCGGGTGGGCGTACATCTCGCCGCCGGGACCGTAGCGGCCCTGGCGCGGGCCCAGCAGGAGCACGGCGGCGAGCGCGATCCAGCCGCCGACCGCGTGGACGACGACCGAGCCGGCGAAGTCGTGGAACTCGGCGCCGAACGTCGCCGCGATCCAGCCCTGCACGCCCCAATTGCCGTTCCAGGTCAAGCCCTCGAAGAACGGATACACCAGGGCGACGAGCAGGAAAGAGGCGGCGAGCTGGGGGTAGAAGCGCACGCGCTCGGCGATGCCGCCGGAGATGATGGCCGGGATGGCCGCGGCGAAGGTGAGCAGGAAAAAGAACTTCACCAGCTCGTAGCCGTTGCGCTCGGTGAGCGCCTGGGCGCCGGCGAAAAAATCCATCCCGTAGGCCAGGGCGTAGCCGATGAAGAAATAGGCCAGGGTGGAGCCGCAGAAGTCGGTGATGATCTTCACCAGCGCGTTCACCTGGTTCTTGGCGCGCACGGTGCCGACCTCGAGGAAGGCGAAGCCGGCGTGCATGGCGAGCACCATGACCGCGCCGACGAGCACGAAGAGGACATCGGTACCGGCTCTCAGGGTCTCCATAGCGGCTCCTGTGCACCAATTCCGGGATGGGGCGCCAACAATGCACGAAATGTGCCCGCGAGCTCAGGCATTTGGAAACAGCGGGTTGGAGATCGGCTGCCCCGGGAGAGTGCGCGAAGCCGGTGCGCGCGGCCGCCGAGCCGCACCCCTGTGGTGCAACCGGTCGGCAGCCGGTGCCTTTCAGCCGGCTTCGGCGATCGGGCCCCGCGTGGCCCAGCGCACCACCCGCTCGATGGTCAGGCCCTGGATCAGGATGGAGAACAGGACCACGGTGTAGGTCACCGTCAGCAGGAGCTGGCGCTCGGGCCCCGGGGGCAGGGACAAGGCCAAGGCGACCGAGATGCCCCCGCGCAGCCCGCCCCAGGTCAGGAGCTTGGCGGCGTGGGGCGAGAACGTGCGCACCTGGCGCAGGACGAGCATCGGCAGGCTCACGCTCAGCAGGCGGGCGAGCAGCACCAGCGGGACGGCCGCCAGCCCCACCGCCAGATAGCGCGGCTCGAGCCAGATCGCCAGCACCTCGAAGCCGAGCAGCACGAAGAGCACGGCGTTGAGCAACTCGTCGACGAGCTCCCAGAACGTGTCGAGGTGCTCGCGCGTGCGGTCCGACATCGCGAGCAACCGCCCGCGGTTGCCGATCAGCAGCCCGGCCACGACCACGGCGATGGGGGCGGAGAGATGCAGGGCGTCGGCCAGGGCGTAGGTGCCGGTCACCAGCGCCAGGGTGATGAGGATCTCCACCTGATAGCTGTCGAGGCCCTTGAGCATCAGATAGGCCGCGTAGCCGACGAGCAGCCCGAAGGCCGCGCCGCCCAGCGCCTCCTCGACGAACAGGATCGCGACGTCCGCGACGCCCGGCGCGTGGCCGCCTTCGGAGGCGGCCAGCAGCACCAGGAACAGCACGACGCCGACGCCGTCGTTGAACAGTGACTCCCCGGTGATCTTGGTCTCGAGGCTCTCGGGAACCCGGGCCTTCTTGAGGATGCCCGATACGGCGATCGGGTCGGTCGGCGAGATCAGCGCGCCGAAGAGCAGGCAGTGAGTGTAGCTCACCGCCAGGCCCGAGAGGCGAAAGGTCCACCACGCGAACGTCGCCACCAGCACGGTCGACAGCGCCACCCCGAGCGTGGCCAGCAGCGCGATGATCCACTTCTGTCGGGCCAGGCGATTGATGTCGACGTGCAGGGCGCCTGCGAACAGCAGGAAGCTCAACATCCCGTGGAGCAGCGTTTGGTCGAAGTCGAGCCGCTCGAGCATCGCCTCGGCCTGCGGCTGCACCGGCACGCCCAGGCGGTCGAGCAGGATGAGCGCGAGCGAGAGCACCAGGGCGAACAGCATGACGCCGATGGTGGTCGGCAGGCGGGCATAGCGGTGATTCAGATAGCCGAAGACGGCGGTGAGGGTGACGAGCAGAGCGATGAGCTGAAAGAGGTTCATGCGGGCTTCATTATCCCGAGTCGCCGTGCGGCGCCGCGCGAGCGCCTATAGGGTAGCGGGGGGATCGGTGCCGTCACAATCGGCGACGGGCATCCTATAAAGCTCGGGCGAGCGATCCCTATGACGTCGCGGGCAATAGGATAACGCGCAGGCTCGTGCGATCCGCACGGCCCAGGTCGTCGACCACCCGCACCTCGAAGCGGCCCGGGCGCGGCCGCCAGAAAAACGGCTCGTGGGGCTCGCTGCGCCCGAGGAACTGGCCGTCCAGGAACCAGAACAGCTTGCGGGCATCGGCATCGGCGGTGGCATGAAAGGGTATGCGCTCATCGGCCAGTCGCTCGGGCCGCAGCGTGTAGGTCAAGGTCGGCTGGGGCTTGACGATGCGGGGCCGTTCACCGGTGCTCGCCGTGCCCGTAAGTGAGCACTCTTGCGCGAAAGGCGGTGGCGTGCGCCGCGGCAGGCCGGCCCGCCGGAACAGGGTCAACAGGTCCGAGGGCCAGAATTCATAGACCCGGGTTCGTGTCGGCCCGCCGTAATCGGGGCAAACGCGCTGTTCGGTGGCGGGGTCGATGCGCACGGCGCGGTAGACGTCGGACACCTTGATCGGTGACACACCCGGGATGAACCATGCCTGCGCCATCCGCGGGCAATGCCGGCCGGGCAGGTCGCCGGTCGGGGCGCACACGGGCACCCGGCGCACGTTCAGGCCGTCCGGCTCGGAGCGGCTGCGCTCCGGTTGCACGCCGCGGGCCCGGAGGACATCGACCAGGCGGAACAACAACGGCGCCGCCGCGTGCCCTCCGATCAGAGCCGGATTTCCCTGTCCGTCGAAATTCCCCACCCATACGGCGACGACATAAGGCCCGACCAGGCCCACCGACCAGGCATCTCGAAACGCGTAGGAGGTCCCCGTCTTCCAGGGTATATAAGGATCGGCGTGCTCCACCGTGCCGTCACGGTGAGCCGGTCGCGGATTGCGCGCCAGCATCTCGCGTGTGATGAAGCTCGCTTCCCCGCTGAGCAGCCGTTTTCCGGGCCGCGCTCGCATATCCTCTTGCAGGAATGCGAGCTCGCGCGCCACACCGCCGTTTGCCAGCGCGGCATAGAGCCGCACCACCTCTTCCATGGTGACGTCGATGCCCCCCAGCGCGATCGCTAGGCCGTAGTGGCCCCGCGGCCGCATCCCCTCGACGCCCGCGCCCTCGAGAAATTCGTAAAAGTCGGGTGCCCTCAGCCGGGCCGCCAGCGAGACGGCCGGCACGTTGCGGCTGTAGATCAGGGCGTCGCGCGCGACCACGGGGCCGACGAAGCCCTGGTCGAAGTTTTCCGGCGTATAGGCTCCATAACGGGCCGGCGCGTCCTCCAGCAAGGTCATGGGATGAATGAGTCCCTGGTCCAACGCGAGCGCATAGATGAAAGGCTTGAGCACCGAGCCGGGCGAGCGCCGCGCGCCGGTGCCGTCCACTTGCCCCTGAATGCCGTCGTCGAACCAATCGGCCGACCCCACCAGGGCGCGCACGGAAGCATCCCGCGTGTCGACCACCATCACCGCCGCATTACGCAAGCCCATCTCCCGGCGCTCGGCCAGGTAGCCGCCAACCGTCTCCTCCGCGGCGCCTTGCAGCCCCGGCGAAAGAGTGCTGCGCAATCGCCGCGGCGGTGGATTGCGGGACAGAATCCGGTCGACGAAATGAGGCGCACGGAACGGCAGGTCGTCGATAGTGCGCGCCGGCAGCGCCGAGGCTGCGCGCGAGGCCATGTCCGCGTCCTCAGGATGCACCTCGCGCCAGGCCTCGAAAGCGCGCATACGTGCCTCGATCAGCTCCGCCGGCTCGCCCTCGGGGCCGGGACTGCGGACATTGGGGTTCTGCGGGATCACCGCCAGCGTCAATGCTTCCAGCGTCGTGAGCGCCGCGGCCGGCTTGTCGAAGTACACCCGGCTGGCGGTGCCGATTCCTTCCACGTTGCCGCCAAAGGGGGCCAGATTGAGATAGGCCTCCAATATCTCGTTCTTGCCGTAATGGCGCTCGAGCTGCAGGGCCCGCAGGATCTGCTCGAGCTTCCCGATGAGTGAGCGGGAGTCGATATCGAAGCGCAACCGCGCGAGCTGCATGGCGATGGTCGAAGCGCCTACGGTCCGCTCGCGCACGACGTAGGTCGTCCATGCGGCGCGGAGCAATGAGATCGGATTGATCCCCGGGTGGTAATAGAAATACGCGTCCTCGTACAGCAACGCGGCCTCGACGGCCGACGGCGCGATCTTTTCCAGCGGGGTGCGCAAGCGGTAGCGATCGTCCCGGGCCAGGCTTAGCCGTAACAGTCCCCCCTCGCGGTCGAACACGGCCGTCGAGAAGCTGAAATCGCCGTATAGCTCCGGCTTTGGGCATAAGAGCCACGCTCCGGCGACGAGCAGCGCGCCCGCCGACAGCGCCCGTCGGAAGAGGGACCGCCGCCTATGCATACCCGTTACGGTCGCTCGACGTGGAAGGTTCCCGGCAGCGACTGCGCCTGCGCATCGGGGTGGTACATGGACTCGGCGAAGGCCGGCGGAATCACGAAGGTGCCGGTGCCCGTGACCTTTACCCGGTAGGTGAAGGTCCGCGCACGCGAATCCACGCTACCGTACAGCACCACGCGATCCTCGCGGATGTCCGTGTAATCGGTCGACCAGCCGTCGCCGCGGTCACGCACCGACTCGCGTTGCACCTCGAAGCCGCCGGGGAGCAGGTCCACCAGCGCGACGTTGTCGTGCCGGATATTGTCAAGCGCCCGCAGGCGAATGCGGACGGTGAGCTCGCTGCCCTGCGGCGCGCGGGTGACGGGCTCGCCCTGCTCATCAAGGTACTCGCGCACGACCTCCAGTCCCCGGCGGGTCGCCCTGTCCGGCAATTGGGCGTCGTATCCCGACTGGGTCACGGTGTGGAACAGGCGCCTTTCCTCGTCCCCGCGGAACCGCAAACGTCGCGTCCCCAGGGGCACCGCGCTGCGCAGCAGCGGCGGCTCGGCCTCGGCCAAGGTCTCCATTTCGGCGTCGTCGGCCGCGGGACCCAGCATCGTCAGACGGCCGGCAGCCGCGGACCCGGCCCCCCGGCCCCACGCGCCCAGGGCCAGCGCGGTGTAGGCCGAGGACAGGGTATTGAAATCCCCTTCGGTGATCGGCTTGACCAGTCGCGTCACCTGAGAGTCGTCCAGGACCGCGAGGCGCTCGGGGAAATGTCGCGCGAGAACGTACACGTATTGAGCGTTCCGAGCCAACGCAGAGTCCATGTCGCGTGGGTAGTCGGTGCCCGGCTCGGCGAAGCGGTAATCGGCGACGAGATCCCTCGCCAGGTCGTCGAGCTTCAGCTGCCGATAGGCGGCGGCCATGTAGACGGCGACCAACCCTCTGCGCCACGTCTTGGGTTGGTGTGCCTCGAGATATTCCTGCAGCCGGGTGAGATAGTTGGTGGTCACGCGGCCGTTGCGGGTCATGACGTAGATGGCGTAGGCCTGCTCGTAGGCACGCTGACCCGCTGCCGGGTCGGCGGCGGCGATCTTGCGCAGGTAGTCCAGGCCCGCGGTTCGCATGTGCGCCGGCACGGGGATGCCGAGATCGCCCGCGTCGGTCAGAAAATGCATGGCGTAGACGGTGACGAGCGCGTCCACGTGTGGGCTGCCCGGCCAGAAGCCGAAGCCCCCGCTCGCCCGCTGTCGGGCGCGCAAGCTGCCCACCACGGTGCGGTATTGCTGGAGCACGGCCTCGCGGTCGATGTCCGGAGCGGGATCGCCGAGCAGCACGAGCATCGGCAAGGCACGGCTCACGAGCTGCTCGGTGCAGGTGTGCGGGTAGTCGCCGAGATAGGTCCGCAGCCCGTGGACCAGAATAAGGGGACTGTAGCCCACGGTGGCTTCCTGCTCCGCCAGCGCCGGCCTGAGCCTGCGCGCCAGAGTGACCCGGGCGTCACCGCCGGTGCCCATGCCCGCGCTCAGTGTCGTGCGGTGGGGAACGGCCGGGCGCACGCTGAGCGTCGCCGTGCGGCTCAGCGACTGCTCACCCGCGCGGGCCTGAAAGACGAGCTCCGCCGCGCCCGGCCGGTCGCCGGCCCGTACTCGGAAGCGCGCCCGGCCCTCGCGTCCGGCCTGGAGAGTCAATGTTTTCGCGCCGTCGCCGACTACGGTCAGATGCTCGCTGGGCTCCACACGGACCTCGATGTCGCTTTCGCCCTCCGGGCTCGGCAACGCGTTAGTGACGCCGACGCTGACCTCGAACTCGTCGCCGGGCGCGGCGGTGGTGACGACGTTGGGCTGCAGCACGAAGGGGCCCCGCACCAGCGTGGTGTCGTCCGCCGACCCGGCCGCCTGCGGTGCACTGGCCACCGCCATGAGACGCAGTTGCCCGTCGAAGTGATCGGGCACCGTGAAGCTCACGGACCGCCTGTCGGCGCCGGCCTCCATGATGCCGGACCAGTAGACGACCGGCGCCTTCACACCCCTCTGGAAGGGGTTGAGATTGGCGTCGAGCGCCGCCCTGGGCGCCGCCTCGCCGCCACCCGCGGCGGCAGCTTCGCGCAACAGGCGGAATTCGGGCATGAGCAGATCCGCCATCTGCGCGGTTTCCACCTCCAGCGCGCGCTTGCGGAGAAAGCGGTCCAGGGGCGCGGGCGTGTCGTAGTCCGCCACTTGCAAGATGCCTTCGTCCACGGCGAACACGACGATGCGTGCGGGGCGCGACGTGCGGAAACCGACCTCCAGCGCCTCCCCGGGTTTGACCTTCTCCGGGGCATCGAGATCGATCTCGACCGTGCGGGCGCTGCGGTCCACGTTGAAGGGAGCTACCGCGTAGCTCAGCGGCTGGGTGAAGATCTCTTCAGAATCGAGCGAGCGGACGAGGGCGACGTTGACATAACCATTGCCCTCGAGGCCCTCCGGCAAGCGGATGCGCTGAACGCTGCTGCCGGTGTCGGCCCGGAACCACTTGTAGGCGTACACCTTGTCACGCTCGATCGTGATCAGCCCCGCGCCGGCATAGGGCGCAATGATTTGCAGCTCGATCTCTTCTCCCGGCCGGTAATCCGATCGGTCGAGCTTGACACCCAGGCCGGCGCTCTTCTCCGCGCGCCCGGCCAGATTGCGCGCTCCGACCACGTTCAAATCGATTTGCGCAAGGAGCCGTCCCTCGTCATCGCGCAGCTCGGCCGCGTATTCTCCCGGCTCGCCGGTGGGCACCCGCCAGTCGCTGCCGTTCGCGGCGATGGTGATGGGGTCCTCCGAAACCGGTATCCGCTTGGTGATCGTCTGGTAGGCCAAGGTGCCGTCGTCCTGACGCACCAGCGTCGATACCGGCCGCTTCTCCACGACGCTCATGGTCAGGTCATCGGCCGCGACGGACTCGAGCCGAGGATTCAGCACCACGAAGCTCACGTTGCGCTCGCTGCCGCGACGCAGGTAGTCGAGGTCACCGTCGGCCTTCCACCCCACCAGCCGTTCGGCCGGGGAAACCCGGGCGGTGCTGCGCGCCGATACGCTGCGACCGCCCCCGGGCTCATAACCCTCCGCCGCAAAGGTCAATCGGAACAGGCCGCCGCCGTAACGCGACAGGTCGATGTCGAAGGCGGCCTCGCCGTTGGCGTCGCTGATGGCCTCCGGCAGGCGCTCGGTGACCGAGCGCTTCAGGCGATCGTCCTCGGCGCGGAACGGGTCTTCGAAGACGAAGCCCGGGTAGCGCTCGAAGCGAAAGCGCGTGGGCTGCAGCGTGTAACTCGCCTGCACGCGGCGCTGCTGGGCCGGCAGCCCGAAGAGGTTCTCGAGGCTCACCGTGCCCTGATATTCGTCGAGCGTGCGCCAGCCCGCGGTACGGCCTCCTTCGATGCCGGTGCGTATCCGCATGCTGTCGGGCTGAAATTCCTCCACGCTGACGGTGGTCTCGCCGAGTTGCCTGACATGACGGTCGTCGCGGTCGTCGAGAAGGAACACCCGGGCACGGTAGGCGCCCGTTGGATCGGTGGGCGAGAACTCGAATGGGAGCTCGAAGAAGCCGTCGGCCGGCAGCGCCACGCGTTCCTCACGCACTACGTTGCCGCGCGGGTTGGTGATCGTGACCTCCACCGGCACACCGTCGACCGGGCGCCAGTCGTCGCGCTTCGTCATAATGCCCAGGTGGCCGCTCTCGCCGGGCCGGTAGATGCCGCGGTCGGAGAACACCGCGGCGCGCAGCCGGTTGCCCTTGCCGTTGCCTCCGGTGCGCACGCCTCCTACGTCAAAACGGGAAAAGTTGAGTTTCCGGCCGCTGCGATCGAAGGGCAGAAACGCCAGATCACCGGCATGGCGGACCAGATAGGCGGTGGGCTCCCGCCCGTCGTCGAAGTCGCTCACGTCCGGCAGCCGGGCGTGGCCGTCGGAATCGGTCGTGGCGTCGGCCACCGGCAGACCGTTGCGTCCCAATAGCACGATCTGCGCGCCGGCCACCGATTCGCGGGCGCCCAGCGACTGCACGAACAGGTCATGGGTGCCGTCGGCATTGTCCTTCGCGATCACGCTCAGGTCAGTGACCAGGAGAAGGCGTCGGTCCCGCGCGCCGCGGACCGGGCGTTCGCGTTCCGAATCCCATCCCTGGACGCGCACGACGAATACACCGCGACCGGCCGCCTCGAGAAAGGGATCCATGTCCATCGAGGCGTATGCGGCTTCCGCCGGGCTCTCTGCCGTGAGGGGGTGCACGCGCTCGAAACGCTCGCCGAGGTTGTCCTCCGTGAAGCGGTGGTGGCGAAAATCGGCCTTGGTCAGGTCGCCGCGCGTCTGGGTCAGCAGATGTGTGATTTGCTCGTCGAATAGACGAAACAGCTCCACGCGCAGGGCCGGCACGCCGCGCGCCTGCAGCGACAACCTGCGGTCGCCGGTCATGGCGAGCAAGGTGCCCTCGCCCACGATGCGGGCTTCCCGCGGATAGCTCGGCGTCTCAAGCAGCTTGGTGTAAGGCACCGTCATCTCGAACCCGCCCTCGGACACCAGTCCCGCGGGCAGGTGAACGAGGATCTGCCGGCCTTCCGGCGCCTGAAACCGAAAGCTCTGCAGCTTGGCATAATCGCGCTCGGTGGGGTGACCTTCGAGCCTCAGGCGGCGCGAACGTCGCCTTAAAGAATCATCGATCTCGTCGCGCGTCCAGTGCTCGCCGTCCGGCAACACCCACGCTTGTATGCCATCGGCGACGACTTCGGTCTTCACCCCATCGGTGAACTCGACCAGAAGGGTCTGCTCGGGGTCGTTGTCCTCATTGCGCACGATGCGGCTGCGCGTGCGCTTGACGCGAAAGAAAGTGCTCACCGCGGGGATACGCACCTTCCTCGTCAAGACCCGATCGGTCTGCGAAGGGCCGTCGGCCGCGGTCACGCCTTCGCCCAGGGTCAATGTCATGAAATTTTCTTGCGGGGGCAGGGTCAGCGGCTGTGTCGCCACGTACGCCTCCCGCCCGTGCTCGCTTAACCTCAGCTCATAGTCGTATCGCTCCGGCGCGGTGTCGACGGCTTGCCCCGAGCGGCGCATGGCGAGGCGCAGTCGGCTTTTCAAGCTCGTCTCGTCAACGGCATGGGTGAAGCGGAGAGTGGCCACGACCCGGTGCTCGGAGGGCCGCTGCGGGTTCTGGTAGAAATCCAGCTTTTTGAGCTGTGGGCGGATCTCCGGCGTGGTGAAATTCAAGCGATGTCGCGCCAGCCGCACACCCTCCGCAAGGAGCGATGGTTGCAGGGCCACCTCATAGGATTGCCCCGCCGGCCAGTCCTCGTCCGGCTGAAAGCGCAGCGTATTCTCGTTCACCCACCGCCATTCACCGCGTAGCGCCGGTGCCAGCGCCACGCCCTGGGAGACCGTTTTGCCCAACAGATCGAGCCGTGCCGCCCCGCGCGGCCCCTCGCGGCGGGCGTCCTTATACTGTGCCTCGAACGTCAACGTCACGGGCTGCGGGTAGAGCTTGCCGTCAGGCCCGATCCGTGTGATGCCCGGCGGATCGACCTCGACGTGGGTGAGCACGGGCTGGGGGAGCATCTGCCAGAGCTGATAGCCCGCCAGGACCAGCAAGGGCAGAAGGACGACGCCCGCTGTGATGGCCCAGAAGCGCCGGGGTCGCTCGCGGCGGGCGGCGGCGAGCTTCCGTGCCCACGGTGGGGAGCGCCAATGAATGGAGCCGAATACGGCATGCAGGGCTCGGCGAACCGGGTTCGTGTTATTGTTCATTTGACGCCCTTTTGTGAGGCTCGTTTTAAAGCCTGAGACCGTGGTCTGGCCGGGGATCGTCTCCTCTTCGGCGCGGCCGAATCGATGCGCGCCGCAGCGCGGATGAGTCTGGTCTCGGTGGAGAGCCCCCGAGCGGCCGGGCCCGGCGTCGTGGCCGTCCGGACGCCACGGCACCTGTGTAACGGAGCTTGCCGGGATGCTCGGCCCCAGGTCTTGTTTTCGGACGGTCGCGACCGAGGTTGAGGGAGGCCGTGTGAACGGCGTCACACTTCGGTCCACGAGCGTGCCGGCGCGTGCGCTCTGCCTGGGTGGCGGGCCGCCTTTCAGAGGTCGAACGCGGTCTCCTCACCCTGTTACACCGAGCTCCGCGGACGCCCGGAGCGGACCCCGACGGGCGATCGAGCCGCTCGATGAGGACGAGATGACGCTCTGACGCCCGGCCTGCATTTGTTTCAGGCGACCGTAAAGGCTTTCGCAGGGGCTCGGATCGAGCTCGGTCATCATGCACATGCTATCTCGACGGGATCTCATCAGGGTGGCGGGTGCGGCCGCGTGCGCCGCGGCAACGCGCGGTCATGTGGCGGCGGCGGATCCGGGCGCGGCCGAGGATGAGCTCGCGTTCATGTCGGTCTCGCGCGCCGCGCGGGCCATACGACGGCGCACGGTGTCCTCGCGTGAGCTGGTCGAGGCCTGTCTCGCGCGGATCGAGGCGGTCAATCCCTGGCTGAACGCAGTCGTCGTGCGCGACGCCGACGCCGCGCGTCGGGCGGCGGAGCGCGCCGACGTCGCGCTCGCCCGGGGAGCGCCGAGCGGTCCCCTGCACGGCGTGCCGATGACGATCAAGGACTCGCTGGACACGGCGGGCATGGTGACGACCTACGGGTTGGCCGAGCGGGCCGACACGGTGCCCGCGCGCGACGCCACGGCGGTGGCCCGCGCCCGGGCGGCCGGCGCCATCCTGGTCGGCAAGACGAACACGCCGCCGCTGACGTTCTCGTTCGAGACCAGCAATCCGGTGTACGGGGTGACCAACAACCCGTACGCGATCGAGCGCAGCCCCGGCGGGAGCAGCGGGGGCTCCGCGGCGATCGTCGCCGCGGGCGGCGTTCCCTTCGACATCGGCAGCGATACCGGCGGGAGCGTGCGCCAGCCGTGTCACTTCTGCGGCGTGGCCGGGATCCGCCCGACGAGCGGGCGCGTGCCGCGCACCGGCAATGCGGTCCCGCCCGGCGGGCTGCTCGATCGCCTCACGCAGATCGGGCCGATCGCGCGGTCGGTGGAGGACCTCGGGCTCATCCTGTCGGTGCTCGCCGGTCCGGACGGCCGTGACCCGGCGATCGCGCCGGCCCGGCTGCGCGCCCCGGCGTCGGTCGAGCCGCGCCGGCTGAGGGCCGCCTTCTACACCGACAACGGGGTGCGCGCCCCCGCGCCGGCCATCGCCGATGCGGTGGGAGCGGCCGCCGAGGCGCTCGCCGCGGAGGGCGTCGCTGTCGAGGAGCGGCGGCCGCCCGGAGTGGAAGAGGCCTACCGGCTGTTCATCGACTTGTTCAACTGGGACGGCGGGGCCTGGCGGCGGCTGCTGCGGGCGCGTGCGTTGTCGCGGGAGGTCGCATCGAGCGAGCCGTCCGCACGGGTGCCGGCCGCCGATGTCGTGAGCTTGATCGATCGTTGGGACCGGCTCGAGCGGGGGATGCTCGAGTTCGTGCAGGCCTACGACGTGCTCCTCGCGCCGGTGAACGCCTCGCCGGCGTTGCCGCACGGCACGGCGAACGAGCGTCTGGAGGATTTCAGCTACACCATGACCTACAGCCTCACGGGCTGGCCGGCGGCCGTGGTGCGCGCAGCCGCCACCGCCGAGGGCCTGCCGGTCGGCGTGCAGGTGATCGCGCGCCCGTGGCGCGAGGACGTCGCCCTGGCGGCGGCGGGAGTGATCGAGCGGCGGCTCGGCGGCTGGCGCGCGCCCGAGCTCTGAGCCGGCTCACGGCGGGCGGCGTCGTCGAGCGCGCGCAGGAATCGCAGATACGGCTTCGAATCCCAGGGTCGCCCGCCCAGCGCCTGGTACCGGATGCGGCCCTCGGGGTCGACGAGGAAGCTCGCCGGCAGGCCGCGCGGTTGCCAGCGCTCGGTCACGAGCCCGTCGCGATCGAGCAGGGTGTCGAGCCGCGGGGCGACGGCGGCGAGAAAGGCGAACACCGTGTCGGTGTCCTCGGCGGTGTTGACCAGCACCAGCTCGAGCGAGGTGTCGGAGACCGCCTGCGCCATGCGCTGGATGGCCGGCAGCTCCCGGCGGCAGGGCCCGCACCAGCTCGCCCAGAAGTGCACCATCACCCAATGCCCCGGTGTCTCCTCCAGGCGGTAGGTGGCGCCGTCCAGGTCGGGCAGCGCGAGCCCGGGCGCCGCCCGGGCCCCGGCGTGTATGACGCCTTCGGGCGGGGGCGACCCGCTCGCCGACACGGCGCCGGCGAGCCCCAGGGCCAGCGCCGCGACCCGCCGCTTCATCGATCCGCGTCCGTGCCGGCGCAGCGCACGCCTTCGAAGCGCACCCCGATCGGCGTGCCGCGCCTCTGCTCACCGGTGGCGAAATGCGCCTCCAGCGTGAACGGCGCGCCCGCGGGCGCCAGGGTGAGGTTGCCGCCGACGGGCTCCGACGGATGCAGGTCGCGCCGCTCCGGCAGCAGCGTCCAGCCGAACGTCGAGCGGTGGGCTTGGGCGAGGTCGAGGCGCTCCCAGGTGCGATGCCAGTAATCGCGATCGCGTCGCTCGAGGGCGCCGTCGGGTCCGCGCGGCCGCCAATCGTCGAGCGCGAGCCAGACGATGCGATCGCTCTTGTTGCGAATCACCGCGGTGATGAAGCAGGTCCGGCGCAGGTGCTCGATGGCCCGGTCCGGGAAACCGCGCGCCTCGTAGAACGCGGCGATCTGATCCGGCGTGCGCGGCGCGAGGCGCATGCGCAGATGCTCGTCTTCATATTCATAGCGCGAGTCCTCCTGCGCGCCGGCCGACAGGGACGCCGCCAGCGCGAGCACGCCCGCCGCGGCGGCGCGCGCCCATGCCGGCCGCGCCGAGCGGTCGGGGTTACCCTTGCTTGTGGTGGCCACTGACGAAGGCGTGCTGGGGCTTGGTCTCTTCGAAGCGCTGGAGCTGCTCGGGCGTGGCCTCCTTCTGGTATTTCGATTTCCACTGCTCGTAGGGCATGCCGTAGACGATCTCACGGGCCTCGTCGTAGCTCATCTCGATCCCGCGCTCCCGCGCGGCGCCCATGTACCACTTCGACAGGCAGTTGCGGCAGAACCCCGCGAGGTTCATGAGATCAATGTTCTGCACGTCGGTGCGGCGTTGCAGGTGGGCGGCGAGGCCGCGGAATGCGGCCGCCTCGAGCTCGATGCGCGTCTTCTCGTCCATAGGGTCTCCCTCGCTCGGTCGATGGCGTCGGGCGCACGCCTTACCACCATATCACCCGCGGGGGCCGCCGGGCAGCGGCTCGCTCTCAAGACATCACCGGCGCCGGCTGCACGACGTTCCAGCGAGCCGGGAACAGGCTCTTGACGGTGCCGCGGCTCGCCTCGTACCAGCCCACGCCGAGACAGAATCCCAGGTGGCGCACCAGGACGTGACCGCGCCCCGTGCATTGCGCGTCCTGGCCGGCGTGCAGATCGAACGTCTCGCGCGCGAGATAGTCGCGGGTCTGCTCGGCGTCGAGCTCCACGACGTTGCCCTCGGCGTGGCCGCCGATCCACAGCGCCCCGCCGGTGGTGAGCTTCGGCGGGCGCGTCTGCGTTTTGTAAAAGAACATCCCGAGGGCGTTCGGTGCCGGGCGCGAGGGCACGGCGTGCGCGCGATTGACGAGGTGCAAGCCCCGGGCGGTCTGGCGGTGCGCGATGTGATCGGTCCAGCGCTCGAGCGGCAGCCCGAACCGCTCGGCCAGCGGCCGCGCCCATTCCCGGGCCGGGATCGGCTCGATGGCGCGTCGCGGCTGCGGGGCCCTGGTCCCGCTCCGCTTCTCGAGCACGGCGATGAAGAAGCCGCCGGTGTCGTTGTGATGGGGCCAAACGCGCACGGCGTGCGCCAGCGCCGGGTGGAATCGGGTGCCGTTCCAGGCCGTGACGCCCGGGGCCGTGCGCACGGGATCGAGCGCGCAGGGCACCAGCCGCAGCTCGGCGTCGGGATCCGGATGCCGGCGCAGCGCGGCGTCGACCACCGCCTCGTTCTCCTCCGGTGCGAACGTGCAGGTGGAGTACACGATCCGCCCGCCCGGCCGGCAGAGCTGGATCGCCTTGCGCAGCAGCGCCGCTTGTCGCGCGCCGTAGCGCGACGACACCGCCGGCCCGATCCGCTCGGCGGGGGCCGCGTGCTTGCGCAAGGTGCCTTCCGCCGTGCAGGGCGCGTCGACGAGCACGCGATCGAACTGCCCCGCGGCAGGCGGGTAGCTCGCGCCGTCGTGCACCGTGGAGGCGACATTGGTGAGACCCAGCCGCTCGATGTTCGCGCGCAGCGGACGCATGCGATTTATGGATACGTCGTTGGCGACCACGGTCCCCTGCGCGCCCACCGCCAAGGCGAGCTGCGCGGTCTTGCCGCCGGGCGCCGCGCAGAGATCGAGCACGCGGTGGCCGGGGCGCGGGGCCAGCGCGGCGACGGGCAGCAGGGAGGCCTCTTCCTGGGCGTGCGCCAGACCGGCCATGTGCCACCAGCGCCGGCCGGTGCCGTCGCCCGAGGCGATGCGGAACGCGCCAGGGTGCCAGGCCAGCCGTTGCGGCGCGAGATCCTCCCGGGCGAGGAGGTCCGCCATATGCTCGGGCGTCACCCGTGAGGGATTAGCCCATACGCACGTCGGCAGGGGCCGGGCGAGCGCCTCGGTGAAGGCGTCCCAGTCATCGACGAGCGGACGGTAGCGCTCGTAGCCTCGGGGCTCGGTGCGAAGGACGGGCATGGCTGGCGCGGCCTGTGCAAGGCGGCTTAGATTAGCAGAGTCGCGCAGCGCGCTGAAGGCGTGCGTCATCCGCGCGGATGAGCCGACGGCCTCGCGGGCGTGCGGCGCCGATACTTCGATGCCTTGGGCGGTATGGCGATGGCCCCGATACGGTTGTCACCCCTGAAGCTCGAGCCGGATATGTTGTGGCCGCGCGTGGCGGACGCGGCGCGACATGCCTTGGCGGTCGGCGCGTTGCAGCCGATCGAGACGCGAACGGCGACGATGACCGACGCCGGCGTGGAGTTCATCGTGCGTCAGGTCTCGAGCCTGCGACGGAAGCCCGTATCGGTCGAGAGTCGGACGGGACCGCCGCCGCTCGTGCCGTGCGACCCGGACCTGTTCGTCACTGACGTGTCCGATACGCATTTCGCCTTGCTCAACAAGTACAACGTGCTCGAGCATCATCTGTTGATCGTCACCCGGCAATTCGAAGACCAACGCGCCTGGCTCAATGCGCGCGACTTTCAGGCGATGTGGGCTTGCCTCGCCGGGCGCGAGGCCTTGGGCTTCTATAACGGCGGCCGGATCGCCGGCGCGAGTCAGCCCCACAAGCACTTGCAGGTCGTGCCGCTGCCGCTCGCCGCCGAGGGCCCGGCGGTGCCCATGGACGCGCTCGTGACCCGTGCGGCCCCGGGGCGCGGTGTGGGACGCGTGCCGGAGCTGCCCTTTGCGCACGCGTGCGCGCGCGTGCCGCGACGGTGGTGGGAGAACGCGGAGACCGGCGCACTTGGCGCTTGGCGCTGCTACGCGCTCATGTTGCGAGCGCTGGGGCTCGGCGCCGGTCCCCTGCGCGAAGGCGAATGGCAGAGCGCGCCGTACAATCTGGTCATCACACGGGAGTGGATGCTCCTCGTGCCGCGATGCAAAGAGACGATCGCGGGGATCACCGTCAACGCGCTCGGATTCGCCGGCGCCCTGCTGGTGCGCAGCGAGACGGAGATGGACGCGCTGCGCGTCCGGCGTCCGATGAGCGTATTGCAGGCGGTGGCCTGTCGGGAGGACGGCGCGCATGTCCCCGTCGGCGGCTGATCGACGGCGTTCCATGCACGCATAGTTAGGCCATCCCTGTCACAGTGAGTGTGACGGTGATCAAGGGTCAGGCGCCCGGCGCCAGGGCCTCGGATTCACGCGGTTGGCGTACGGTCGAATATGCACTAGGGTTAGAGAAGACCCATGCGACGGCTTGGGGGTGCGCCATGCCGTATTGTTACCCGGAGCCCTGGGATGTCGGTATCCGCGTGCCGCCCTACCTTTTCGAGGACCGGTTTCGCAGTGGCTTTCGCCACGCCCTCGAGGGCGGCAACATCACGCGCCGCGAGCATCTGCGGCTTTCCTTTCGCGAAGGCTTTCGAGCGGGCAAGCTCTACTTGCGACGATTGCGCCGCGCGCGCGGCGTCGTCGAGTTTCCGATGCGCGGCAAGGTCAAAATGAGGGTGGGCTGAACGAACGAGGCAAAGGCGGCCCGAGCGACGGTGTCGGGATTGACTGAAAAGGACGACTCCACGGGTGCGCCGGTCTGCGCGCGTATGCCGGTCTTGTCGCTTGCCTCGGACGCTGCCGCGGCCGCCGCAGAAGTGATCGAGGTGAGACCTATGACCGCGGGGGCGGCGCGCGATATCGCGACGCGAGTCTCGCGGCGTGCCGGGGGCGGAGCGATAAGGCGGCGCGCGACGATCTGATGTTCATGGAATAGGCGGGACGACCGAGGGCACGCGATGCGCACGGCAGGGGACAATCGTCGTTGGTGCCGGTGGCTCGCCGTGGTGCTGAGCTTGGCGGTCGCCCTGGGCGCGGGGGGCCTCGGGCCGCTGCAGGCGGCGACGGGCGCCGATCCCGCGATCAACCTCCCCTACGAGGACCCCGAGCTCGATGTCTGGGTGCGGCGCTTCGAGCGCCCGGGCCGCGAGGTCTACGATCGGCGCCAAGAGATCGTTGGCGCGCTCGGCTTGCGTCGAGGCATGGACGTCGCCGATGTCGGCGCGGGCACCGGCCTGTTCACGCGCCTGATCGCGCCCGAGGTGGTCCCCGGCGGGCGGGTCTATGCAGTGGACGTCTCCGAGACGTTCGTGCGCAACGTCGAGGCCGCGGCCGAGGCGCGCGGCCTCGATAACGTGGTGGGCGTCGTCAACACTCAGGCCGGGGTGGCGCTTCCGCCGCGGTCGATCGATCTGGCCTTTATCTGCGACACCTATCACCACTTCGAGCGCCCCCGGGAGATGATGGTCTCCATTCACGCCGCCCTGCGACCCGGCGGACGTGTCGCCGTCATTGATTTCCGCCGCCGGGAAGAGGTCGCCTCGAGCTGGGTGATGGCTCACGTGCGCGCGGGCAAGCAGCAGGTGATCGAGGAGGTGCGCGCGGCGGGCTTCAGGCCGGCCGGCGAGGAGGACTTCCTGCGCGTCAATTATTTCCTCTGGTTCGAGAAGCGGTGATGCGCCGCCGCAGCGGTTGGGCCCTCGCGGTGGGGCTGGTCCTGCTCAGCGGCTGCGCCGGCTGGCCCGCACGCCCGGAGCAGCCTCGCGTCAGCCTGGCGGGATTGGAGATCCTCGAGCTCGGCGTGCTCGAGCAGCGTTATCGGCTCGCGCTTCGCGTCGAGAATCCGAACCCGTTTCCCTTGCCGATCGCCGGTCTCGATTATCGGGTGCTGCTCAACGAGCGCACGTTCGCCACGGGCGTGAGTCGCCGCTCGGTGGTGATCCCGGGCTTCGGGACGCGCGTGATCGAGGTGGAGGTCACCTCGAACCTGCTGCGGATCGCCGCCCACCTGCAGGACCTCGCGCGGGCCGAGGAGCCGCTGCTGCGCTACCGCCTGGCAGGCCGGATCAGGCTGCGCGGGCGGGCGCTGACGTTGCCGTTCGACTACAGCGGCGAGGTGCGGCTCAGCCCCGGAGGCCGCTCCGGCCTGCGGCCCGACTCCCGTCAGCGGGCGCGGGCCGCGACGACGCTGTCGAGGCGATCGAGATCCCGATCGCACTCGGCGAGCGCGGCCCGGACCGAGCCGAGCGCGGACTCGTCGGCGGCCACCTGGCGCCGCTCGTTGAAGGCGTAGACGAGGCCGCCGGGCATGATGATGGCCCACACGACCTTCTTGACGGTCAGGGCGTTATCGGCGATGCGGCGTGAGAGCAGCCGCCGGCGCTCGCGCAGCCGGCCGCGGTGAGTGAAGAGGTCGGCGATCAGGGCGGCGCGATCCACCGCCGGCAGCTCGACCAGCCAGCCCTCATGCTCACTCAGCGTCGTCGCGCGCGTGGTCGCCGGCCCGCCGGCAGGCGCCGCCTGCGCCAGCAGACCGCAGGCGATGGCCAGCGCCCAACCCGCGAGACGCGCCCGTATGCTCGTGTCCTGTCCCAAGCCCAAAAGGTCCGCGTGCCGGACGAGTGCAGAGTCCGGCGGATCGTGATTTGAAGGAGACGGCTCCGCTGCGTTGCGCGACGGTGCGCGCCAAGTTAGCAAAGCCCTTTGGAAGGGACAACCGAGCGTCACGCCATGTCAATTTCCTGTCACCGCACGGCCATGATCGAGCGCGGCGCGCGGATGGCAGGCGCCATGCGGTTGGGCCGCGGCTGGCCGGCGCTGTTATCGTGTATGCTCCATGCGAGCCGCGCCATGAGGTGCCGAGATGATCCATGTCGACAAGGTGAACGACACCACTTACAAGGTGACCGTCGAGCAGGCGACGACGACCGAGCACGAGGTCACCGTGGCGCCGGATTACTATGAGAAGCTCACCGACGGCGCCGTGACCGCGGAAGAGCTCGTGCGCGAGTCTTTCAAGTTCCTGCTGGAGCGCGAGGCCAACACCAGCATCTTGCGTCATTTCGACCTGCCCGTGATCGGCCGCTACTTTCCGGAGTACGAGCGCGAGATCAAAAAACGCCTCGGCTGAGCCGCGGCGGCGCCGCGCCCCTCAATGGGGCGATTCGCCCCACACCTCTTCGAGCCGCCCGTCGCGGCCGCAGGTGAAGCGGTAGAACTTGTAACGCAGGGGGTTTTTCTCGTAGTAGTTCTGGTGGTAGTCCTCTGCCTCGTAGAAAGCCCCGGCCGCGACGATCTCGGTGGCGATCGGCGCGTCGAGACGCGCTGCGATCTCTCGTCTCGACTGCTCGGCGAGGCGCCGCTGGCGCGCGTCATGATAGAAGATCGCCGTACGGTACTGCGCGCCCCGGTCGCAGAACTGCCCGCCCGCGTCCAGGGGGTCGATGTTGCGCCAAAATACCTCGAGCAGCTCGCGGTAGCCCACCTCGGCCGGGTCGTAGCGCACCCTCACCGCCTCGGCGTGGCCCGTTCCGCCGCTCGAGACCTGCTCGTACGTCGGATCCGCGACGTGGCCTCCCGTATAACCGGAGGTGGTGTCGACGACGCCCTCGAGCTCGTCGAACGGGGGCTCCATGCACCAGAAGCACCCCCCGGCGAAGGTCGCCACGGCGAGCGAATCCGGTGACCGAGCGGCGCCGGTCGTCTCCGCTCCGGCCGCGCCCGTTGCGGCCGTGATGCTCAGGCATGCGATCAGGGCTCTACTGATCCAGCTCACCAGGGACCTCCTGCACGAGGCGAACGATTCACGGGGCGAGCGGCGGCCGGCCGTTCGTCGGAAGGCCGGCGATGTGCCGGTAGAGGGCCGCCGCCCGGTTGATGTAGGAGGCGCGCGGTGGGTGCGGCAGCAGGCGTCCGCCCTCGCCGGTGCGCACCAGGGCGTAGTACCGCCATACGCCGGCCGATTCGCGCTCCAGATGCCACAGCAGCTCGTGCCGACCCGGCGCGAGCGTATCCAGGAGCAACGACACCGGCCGGGCGTTGTGCGCCTCGACCCACACGCTGTCCGGGCTGAAGCGCCGAACCTCCATGCGATAGACCACCGCGCCGACGGGCGCGTTCTGCTCGGCGTAGAAGTATACGGCCTGGCGCTCGACCAGCTCACGCGCCGAGAAGTCGTCGCGGCGCATCCCGGGATCGGGGCCGCGCAGGGCATAGGCCCGGTCGAAGAGCTTGCGCCAACGCTGGCGCGTCACCGACCAGTACAGGACCTCGGTGAGCGCGGACACGGATCCGAACCGACCCAGCACCTCCCGCGCGCCGGCCGGCGCGCGGAATCGCCCGGCGAGCGCGACGAGCGCCGTGAAGGGGCGGGGCCGCCAGCCGGTGCAGGCCGGCGGCGCCCAGTCGAGCTCGTCCCCGAGCCACACGCGGGCGCTCGCCGACCGGCCGGGGGCCGGGTAGGCCGGGCGCGCGCCGTCCGCGCAGGGCGGCTGCGGACCGGCGGGGGTCGCCGCCGCGGCCCCCGCAGCCAGAGGCATTCCGAGCAGCGTCGCCGAGACGAGGCGCAGGGGCCCGGCGGCCCAGCGGCCCGCGCCCGAGGTCCGCGGCGAAACGCTCATTCGAGCAGCGACCGCCACGCCGGATGACGGCGGATCACGCGCAGCGCCTTGTCCAGGAGGCTGCGCCCGGGCTCGGTCCGGTGCCACGGCGAGGCGCCGGAAGGGTGCGGCAGCGGCACGACGTCGGTCGTGAGCCCGTGGCTCGTCACGCGGTGACGCCGGCCCACCACCTCGGCCAGCGGCGCGGGCCTCATCAATTGCGTGATTGCCAGCTTGCCCGTGGGGATGATCAGCGCCGGCGCAAGCAGCGCCAGCTCGTGCTCGAGCCAGGGCGCGCAGCGTGCCACCTCGTCCGGGTGGGGCACCCGGTCGCCGCCGCGCCTGTGCTTGCCGGGAAAGCACCGGCACACCGCGGCCATGTACACGCGCTCGCGAAAGCGCCGCTCGTCGAGGCCGATACGCGCGAACCAGCCGAACAGGGTCTTGCCGGCGATCCAGGCGAAGGGGCGGCGTTGCTCGACCTCGCGCGGGCCGGGCGCCTGACCGATCAGCATCACGGGCGACACGACGGCCCGACCGGTGACCGGCGGGCCGATCATGTCCGGGCAGCGCCGGCATCGGTGCAGGCGCGCCTGGTGGCGGCGTAACGCTTGCACGTTCGCGTGCATGATCTCATTATGCCTGGTGACCTCCGCGGCGCACAGGCGGCGGTTCCGGTTGCGCTTTCGGTGAATCATGTTTCTCGGGACCACACGACGATTCGAGCTGCCGACGCCGGAGCAAGCGTTGCCGGGCCGTGATGAGCCCATGCCCGTCCCCGGGCGTCACCACGTCAACGGCCGTCCGCTCGCGCCTCCCTATCCGGAGGGCACGGCGCTGGCGCTGTTCGCGATGGGATGTTTCTGGGGTGCCGAGCGCTGTTTCTGGGAGCTGCCCGGGGTGCACGTGACGGCGGTCGGGTACGCGGGCGGGTACACGCCGAATCCGACCTACGAGGAGGTCTGCAGCGGCCGGACGGGTCACGCCGAGGTCGTGCGCGTGGTGTACGATCCGTCCGCCGTCGGGTACGAGACGCTGCTCGAGGCGTTCTGGACCGCGCACGACCCCACGCAAGGCATGCGCCAGGGCGACGATCTCGGAACCCAGTACCGGTCCGGGATCTACACCTACGATGATCGGCAGCGGGCCGCGGCCGAGGCCTCCCGCGAGACCTACCAGGAGGCGCTGACCCGCGCCGGCCGCGACCCGATCACCACGGAGATCCGCGAGGCGCCCGCGTTTTATTTCGCGGAGGCTCATCACCAGCAATACCTCGCCAAGAACCCGCGCGGCTACTGCGGCCTCGGCGGAACCGGGGTGGCCTATCCGCAGGGCTGACATGGATGCGGTCACCCTCTATTCGATCGGGCACAGCAACCGCGCCTTCCAGGAGCTCCTCGAGATCCTGCGGGCGGCCGGGATCACCACCCTCGTCGACGTGCGCGCCTATCCGCGCTCGCGTCGACATCCCCAGTTCGATGCCGATGCGCTGCGCGCGCGGCTCTCCACGGCCGCCATCGCCTACCACTGGGCGGGGCGGCAGCTCGGCGGCAGACGCCGGCCGCGGCCGCGCTCGCCGCACCGCGCGCTGCGCGATGAAGGCCTGCGCGCATACGCCGATCACATGGATACGGCAGCGTTCCGGGCCGGCGCCGCTCGACTCGTAAATCTTGCCGCTGCCTCATCCGCCGCGATGCTCTGCGCGGAGCGCGAGCCCGCCGAGTGCCATCGTTCACTGCTGGCGGACTATCTGACCCTTCAGGGTGTGCACGTGCGCCACCTCGTGCAATTCGGTGAGACGCGTGAGCACGTGCTGCGGCCGGAGGCGCGGCGCGAATCGGCGACGTTGATCTACGATCGGCACGCTTCGGGCGCGCTCGGTCTCGACTGAGCGCGCGGTCGTCGCGCGCTGCGCTTGACAGGTCCCGGCCAGGGGCCCGCCTATGGCGCATAAGGCAGCGAGCGGGCGGTCGAGCATGATCGAGCCGGTCGCACTCAAGGATTTCTTCCTCGCCTTCTTCTCCTCGGCCCTGGTCGTCTGCGCCGGCGCGATGTGCGCGCTGTTGCTCGCCTTCGGCCGGCTGCGCGGCAGCATCTGACTCACCCGTTTGAGCTACGTGGCGCGCACGCGGTTCTCGTCCTGGCCGTCGGCGTGCTCGCCGAGACGCTCGATCTCGACGGGGTCTGGCGGTTTCTCGTGGTGGTCATGCTGCTCGGATGCCTGCTGGCGCCGCGCGGGATCTGACATCTGAGCGTCGCCACGCGCCGGCACAAGGGCGCCGGCTCGCGCTGGGGTCTCCTCAGCTTGGGAAGGAGCCGTAGATGGCCGACTTACCGTAGTGGGCGAGCGAGCGCCTGTGGCGCAACGTCGCAGGGTCACCGTGCTGATGTTCGTGGTCTCGATCGTGCTTTCCTTCGATACGTTGTCCAAGCTCGACGCGGGTGGCCTACGTCGCGGCCCAGACCCATCCGTGGCTCGTGCAGGGGATGATCTGGCGTTTCGTCTTCGGGATCGTCATGACGGCCGGCCTGGTCGTCCTGATCTGGGATCTGGTCACGATCGGTCGAGGCGAGACGCGGCGGGCGCCGGCCGTCGGCGAAGGCGCGGCGGAGCCGGCCACGGCGCCGGCGCCGGGCTAACCTCGGGACGCGGAATGGACCATGCGGGACGGCGCGACAAGGGGGAGGGCGGGCGCGATGAGGACACGCTCGACCGGCTCGATGCGGGCAAGCATCCCCCCGAGGAATTCCGCGGTCGCGCCACCTGAGGGCCGCAACGAGCGGCCTGTGCTATCATCGCGGGCCGTCGTGCAGACGGTGACCGCCTGACGTGAGCCCCCCTCTGCAGAGCGCGCTCGGCCTGCTCGCGCTGATCGCCGGGGCGTGGCTGGTGAGCGAGCGACGGCGCGCCTTCCCATGGCGCCTGGTGATCGGCGGCCTCGCGCTCCAGCTCGCGCTCGGCGCCGCCCTGCTGCACCTGCCGCCCTTCAAGCGGTTCTTTCTGACGCTCAACGAAGTCCTGCTCGCCCTGGAGGACGCCACCGCGGCGGGCACCTCGTTCGTCTTCGGTTACGTGGGCGGCGCCGAGCCGCCCTTCGAGACGGGCGGTCCGGGCACGACGTTCATCCTCGCGTTTCAGGCGCTGCCCCTGGTGCTGGTCATGAGCGCGCTCTCGGCCCTGCTGTTCTACTGGCGCGTGCTGCCGCTGGCGGTGCGCGGGACGTCCTGGCTGCTGCGCCGCGCGCTGGGCATCGGCGGGGCGCTCGGTCTCGGCACCGCCGCCAATATCTTCGTCGGCATGGTCGAGGCGCCGCTCCTGGTGCGCCCTTACCTCCGCGCGCTCAGCCGCAGCGAGCTCTTCGCGCTCATGACCGTGGGCATGGCCACGATCGCGGGCACGATGATGGTCCTGTACGCGAGCATCGTCGGAGAGGTGGTGCCCGACGCCCTGGGCCATATCCTGACCGCCTCGATCATCAGCGCCCCGGCGGCGCTGGTCGTCGCCGACCTGATGGTGCCGCCGGGGGCGGGGGTCGCCGCCGGCGATCTCGCGCCGCCGCAACGGGCGGCGAGCAGCATGGACGCGGTGACGCAGGGGGCGCTGCAAGGGGTGGAGCTGTTGTTGAACATCGTCGCCTTGCTGATCGTCCTGGTCGCGCTCGTCAGCCTGGTGAACATCGTGCTCGGCTTGTTCCCGCAGATCGCCGGGGAGCCGCTGACGCTGCAGCGGCTGCTCGGTTGGCTCATGGCGCCCGTCGTGTGGCTGATCGGTATCCCGTGGGGCGAGGCGCAGACCGCCGGCGCCCTGATGGGCACCAAGATCGTGCTGAACGAGTTTCTCGCCTACATGGATCTGGCCGCGTTGCCGGAGCGCGCGCTCAGTCCCCGCAGCGAGCTGATCATGACCTACGCCATGTGCGGGTTCGCCAACCTGGGCAGCCTGGGGATCATGATCGGCGGGCTGGGGACCATGGTGCCGGAGCGGCGCGCGGAGGTGGTCGCGCTGGGCCTCAAGTCCATCCTCGGCGGGGTGCTGGCAACGCTGATGACCGGCGCCGTCGTCGGGCTGTTGACCGGCTGACGCGTGTGAGCGCCGGTGCCGCGGGCTCGAGCCCACCGGCGGGGCCGCCGTCTCCTCGGGTTGGGCGGTGCCAGACGACCCCGGGACGGGGACGGGCGGCCGGCGTACGGTTCCAATCGCCCGGGTGGCGCCTCACGGCGGCGTCACGCGCGCCGGCAGATGCGGGCATCGCCCGCGGAGAAGGTGCCGCCGGGGGACGAAGCCCGAATGCATCCGACCCCTCTCGATATATATACTCGGCTCTACGACCCCGACGGTCATCGACGAGGAGGCGTCGAGATGAGACGGCTGGCTTTCCTGGCGCTGGCCCTGCTTTGGGGCACGACCTGGGCGGCCGGCGGCCTGCACACCGAAGAGGTGACCTACGACGCGGACGGCACCGCCCTCGAGGGTTTTCTCGCCTATGATGCCGACCTGGACGTCGCGCAGCGTCCGGGGGTGCTCGTGGTGCACGAGTGGTGGGGCCACAATGAGTACGTTCGCCGCCGGGCGCGCATGCTCGCGGAGCTCGGCTACACGGCGCTGGCGCTGGACATGTACGGGAAGGGCCGGCAGGCGCGGCACCCCGACGAGGCCGGCGAGATGGCGAGCCAGGTGCGTCGTAATCTCGATCTCGCCACGCGACGATTCGAGGCGGCGCTCGAGCTGCTGCGCGGCCACGGAACGACGGACCCCACTGATATGGCCGCCATCGGCTACTGCTTCGGCGGCGGGATCGTGCTCGAGATGGCGCGGGCCGGGGTCGAGCTCGATGCCGTGGCGAGCTTCCACGGAACGCTCGCCCCTCGGCAGCCGGCGCGGCCGGGGGCGGTCAACGCGCAGGTGCTGGTGCTGCACGGGGCCGACGATCCCTTCGTCTCCGATGAGCAGGTCGCCCAGTTCAAGGCCGAGATGGAGCGGGCGGGCGTCGACTACCGCTTCATCTCCTACGAGGGCGCCAAGCACGCCTTCACCAATCCCCGGGCGGACGAGTACGCCGAGGAATTCGATCTTCCGCTCGCCTACGACGCCGAGGCGGATCGCAAGTCCTGGGCCGAGCTCACCCGTTTCCTGGAGCAAGTCTTCCGGGACTGATGCGTGCCGTGCGCCGCGGGATCGACGATCGCCCGCGGGGAGGTGACCGATGGCCGTCGTGACGATCGGCAACTACTATGCGGAGTGGAGGCCGTCGGGCTATGCGGACAGGCCGGGGGTGGGCCGCATCGTGCTGCGCAACGCGGCCCGCTTCACCGAGATGTACTGGTTGACCAACCTGAGCGCCGAGGACTTTCGCATCGCGCTGCACCTGCTGCAGACCGAGAAGCCCGTCTACTACGACACCCGCGCCGGATGTCTGCGCACGGCGCACCCCCAGAGCATGGACGCCGAGCCGGTCGGCGAGCAGGAGGGCCACTAGGCGTCCCGGTCTTTCGGGATCCGTCACTCGGCGGCGTCGGCCAGCGCCCGCAGCCGGGTGACCACCGCCGGGGCGTCCCAGCGGATGGCGGCGTTCACGCCGTAGCGGATCCGGCCGTGGGGCCCGATCACGAAGGTCGACGGGAAGGCCACCACGTTCCACGATGCCGCCGTCCGACCGTCGCGATCCAGCAGCACGGGGAAATCGACGTCGACCCGATCGAGAAACGCGCGGACCGTCGCGGGGGGCTCGGCGTAGTTGATGGAGACCAGCTCGAAGGCCCGTCCCGTCATCGCCTCACGCAGCCGGTTGAGCGAGGGTATCTCCTCCACGCAGGGCGGGCACCAGCTCGCCCAGAAGTTCACCACCGTGACCCGGCCGCGGTAGTCGGTGAGCGCATAGGAGGCGCCGTCGGCGGTGGGCAGCCGGATCGGGCGGGGTCGCAGCGCGGCCTCGAAAGGCTCGAGCTCGGCGTTCAGCCCGTTGTCCGTCGGGGGCGGCGCGGGGGCCGGCGGGGCGGGGCCGGGCGGCGTCGCCGTGCGCTCGAGCAACGGCAGCAGCCGGGCCAGGCGCCCGGGCAGGGCATCGATCTCGCGCTGCGCGGCCGCGGGCCACGGCTCGTCCGGCTCTTGAAAGAACAGTCCCGTCACCTCCGGCAGCAGGGTCACGTGCACGGGGCTGCCGCCGCTCTCCAGCGCCTCGCGCAGTCGCGGGAGCTGCCATCGGTTGGCGTTGCGCTCGCCCTGGAGGATCGCGATGGGCAGGCGGGTCGTGCGCACGATCGGCAGGTATTGCGGGTCGGCGCCCAGCGGGGGGACGCGCGCGTAGGCGTTGGGCGAGAACAGCACCGCTCCCGTCAGATAGGGGCGCGCGGGCGCGCGCGCCTGCCAGGCCCGCGCGCCGCGCAGCGCCGGGATCGCCCCGTAGGAGCCGCCGACCAGCACGACCGCCTTGCCCGTCGCCGAGTGCGCGCGCTCGATCAGGTCCGCGACGTAGGTGCCGTCGAGCTCGCGCATGCTCCTGCTGCCGCGCGGGAGGAAGAGCGCCTCGGCGACGTCCGCGAGCCAGACCTCGAGACCCGCGGCGGCGAGCCGGGCGGCGGTCTGGGGGTGCGCGGGGCGAAACCCGAAGCCGGGCGCGATCCACAGCAGCAGAAAGCGGCCCTCCGCCGGATAGGTGTCGACGGTGATCTCGATCTGCCCGGAGAGCGAGAGCGTGCGCGGCACGGGCGGGGTCGCCGGCGCGGACGCGAGGGCGAGCAGCGGCGCGAGCACGCCCGCCACGATGAGCCGGGTCGAGTGAGACATCGACGGGTCGAGGGGGTCGGCGGCGATCGCTTCGAGGCTGCGACCTTTATACGCGATCGCGTCCCCCTCGCCAACGGCGGGTGGGGAACGGCGAGTGGGGTCAGCCGGCGAGGATCTTCAGGGCACCGGACAGGGCATCGGTGAGCCGGGCGAGCCGATCGTAGTCGAGGGTCTCGGGCGTGTCCGCTCCGGTGTGGTAGCACGGGTTCCGGTAGAAGGCCGTATCGGTCACCATGACGGCGCGATAGCCCTGTCGCCAGAACGAGCGGTGATCGCTCCAGGCCAGGCCCGGCAACAGCGGCGGCATGGCGAGGGTCGCGCACGGGAAGTCCGACGCCGCACGGAACGCACGCGCGAGGCGCCGCAGCATCCACCCGGAGCGCAGATTGGCGATCAGCGCGATGAAATCGCCGCGATCGGGATAGAACCACCGGAAGACCGGCGGGTAGCCCTGGCCCCCGCCGCGCGCGTCATAGTAGCCGAGCATCTCCAGGGCCAGCATCAGGCGGATGTCGTCACCCCGTGCGCGGGCGGCGCCCGCGTAACGCACGCTGCCCTGTCGCGGCGTGGCGAAGAACGGCGGCTCCTCGTTCACGAAGGCGACGAAACGCACGCTGCGGCCGGGCCGGTGGTCGGCAAAATTCCGGGAGAGCTCGAGCAGCGCGGCCACGCCGCTCGCGTTGTCGTCGGCGCCGGGGCTGCCCAGCACCGAGTCGTAGTGCGCGCCGACGAGCAGTTGCTCGCGCGCGCGCGTCGTGCCGCGGCGCGTGACGGCGAGGTTCGCGCAGGGCACGCCGTCGACGCTGTAGATATCCTCGTCGATCTCGTAGCCCTGGCCGCGCCAGGCGGCGCGGATGTGATCGGCCGCGGCGTGCAGCGCGCGCGGGCGGAACACGTTGCGCTCGCCGATCTCGCCCGCCAGGCGGTGCACGTGACGCCACAGGGTGTCCGAGCCGTCGGGGTGCATCGGGCCTCGCCCGCCGCGCGAAGGTACGGCCCCTTTTGCCTCAAAGCCGCGGACAGTGCAAGGTAGCCTCGGGCGCGCCGCCCGGATCCGGCGCCCGGGGGAAAAGAGGGTTTGCGGTGGGCGCATCGGTCATAGAGGTCGCCCAGGCGTTCTACCTGGATGAGATCAACGATCACCTGACCTATCAGGCGCTGGCCGACGCCGAGGGCGACCCCAAGCTCAAGAAGCTGCTCGCCGGCATCGCGGCGATCGAATCCAAGCACGCGGCGTTCTGGCGGGGCATGATCGAATCCCGCGGCGGGGCGGTCCCCGCACGGCGTGCGAGCCGCTGGCGGCTCGGGCTGCTGCGCGCTCTGCAGCGGGCCGTCGACCCGGTCCTGCTGGTCTCGGCGCTGGAGCTCGGCGAGTCCAGCGCGGTGAGGAAGTACTTCGAGTATCTCCGGTCCGCGCCGCTCGACGACGAGGAGCGCCAACGGCTGCGGGGGATCATCGTCGATGAGCTCGAGCACGAGGTGCGGTTTCGCACCGAGTCCGAGAAGCTCGGTGTCTCCAATATCCGCGACTTCGTCCTCGGGATGAACGACGGGCTCGTGGAGATCCTCGGCGCGGTGACGGGCCTCTCGGCGGTGTATGCGCACAACCCGCTGATCGTGGCGATCAGCGGTCTGGTGGTCGGCATAGCGGGTGCGCTGTCGATGGGCCTCGGGGCCTTCGTCTCCGTGCGCTCGCAGCGCCAGGTCAACGACGGCCGTGCCGAGCGCATGGAGATCCTGTTCGAGGTCGCGCCGGAACGGGCGGTGGACGAGTATCGTTCCACCCTGGTCGCGTCGGGGGTGCCCCGGGACGCGGCGGCGAAGATCGCCCGGCAGGTGGGCGCCAACCGCGAGGCCATCACCCAGCTCGTCATCCCCGAGACCGGGGAGCGGGAGGTGCGCTCGGGTCTGTTCACCGGGCTCGCTTATCTGCTCGGGGTGGTTTTCCCGGTCAGCCCCTACCTGCTCGCCGGCAACGCCCTGCACGCCCTCGTGGGCTCGGTCCTCCTCGCCGGCCTCGCGCTCGCGGTCACGGCGGCCGTGATCTCCATCCTCTCGGGGATCTCCCTCAAGAAGAAGGTCCTGGAGATGGTGGTCGCTGGCTTCGCCGCCGCCGGCATCGCCTATCTCTTCGGCGCGGCGGTGCAGCGGCTGTTCGGAATCGAGGTCTGAGCGCGAGCGCCGCGGCTTTCCAGGGGCGGCTCGATCGGAAAGAATGACACCGGGCCCGGGGTGCCGCGGGCCGCGCGCCGCCCGGAGCCCGCCGACGAGGCGTGCGCCGAGAAGCCGCCTCCGCAAGACGACGGTGACCCGCGTTGGACTACGTCCTCGATCACCTCGCCATCGGTGACGCCGGGGAAGGCGCGAATCCGCCCGAGGAGGTCACCGCGCTGCTGTGCGTGGCCGCCGAGCTGCCGCCACCGGCGGCCCGCGCCGCGGCGCATCAGGTGCCGGTGATCGACATGCAGCCGGTGCCCGCCGCGCAGCTCGCCGAGGCGATCGCCTGGATCGCCGAGCGCATCGCGCGCGAGCGCATCCTCGTCTACTGCAACGCCGGGGTCGGCCGCTCGCCGTCGATATGCGTCGGCTACCTGTGCTGCGGGCTGGGCTACGGCTTCGGCCGGGCCGTCGAGACCGTGGCGCGCAGGCGGCCCTATATGTCCGTGCTGCCGGACCTCATCAAGAGCATCGGCGCGGTCTGCCCCGCGGCCGTGACCGAATGACGCGCGCGGCGGCAAGCGGCTCGACGTCCGGGTCAACACTGGGGCTTCTCGGGCCACTCGCACAACGGGAAGAGCACGCAGTCGCAGCAGCGCGGCTTGCGAGCGGTACAGGTCTCGCGGCCGTGCAGGATCATGGCGTTGCAGAAGACCGTCCACTTGCCGCGCGGCACCTGCTCCATCAAGGCCTCCTCGACCCGGTGCGCGTTCTTCGAGGCCGCCAGACCGAGCCGGTTGCTGACCCGAAGCACGTGGGTGTCGACGAACACCGCCTGCCGGTCGAAGGCGTTGCCCAGCACCATGTTGGCGGTCTTGCTGCCTACGCCGGGGAGGCGGACGAGCTCCTCGACCGTCCGCGGCACGCGGCCGCCGAACTCATCGACGAGCTGCCGGCAGCAGTTGCGCAAGGTCTTGGCCTTGTTCTTGTAGAAGCCCGTCGGCTTGATCTCCCGCTCCAAGGTGCGCAGGTCGGCGTTGGCATAGTCCTGCGCCTTCCGATATTTTTTGAACAGCTCTCGGGTCACCTCGTTCACGCGCTGGTCGGTGCACTGGGCGGAGAGGAGCACCGCGACGAGCAGCTCGAGCGGCTTGGACTTGGAATAGCGCAGGGCGAGGCGCGGGTCGGGATAGGCCTCGAGGAGTCGGCGGGCGATCTTCTTCGCATCGGCCATGGCGGTGCCCTCCCCGTCCGGGCGCCGCGCGCCCGGGCGGCGCCTGTCGGTTCACTCTCGGGGCTCGTGGCGCGGCGGTCAAGCGGGCATCGGGCGGGGGACGCCTTAAGTGCCCCGGCGGCCTGCGCTGGCATGGGGGCTCCCGTGCCGCGGTCCACACCGCACGGAAGGATCTCATGGAGCTGACGCACTGGAGTCCGGAGACGGACGGGCCGCTGACCGAGGCCGCACTGCGTGAGAAGCTCGAGCGCCTCGGCTACCGGGTCGCGCGCTACGTGTATGCGCCGGGCACTTATTTCCCGCCTCACGCTCACGAGGTGGACAAGATCGACGCGGTGCTCGAGGGGCGGTTCCGCCTCGAGATGCACGGTGAGTCGGTGGTCCTCGAAGCCGGCGACTGTCTCGCCGTGCCGCGGGGCGCCGTCCACACGGCGGAGGTGGTCGGCGACGAGCCGGTCGTGAGCCTCGACGCCGTGAAGGCCGGGTGAACGCACGCGGCGCTCAGGTCCGCGGGTCCCCGCCCCGGCGCGTGCGCGTGAAGCGCAGGTGCACGATGTCCGGCGGGAAGAGCATCTCCCAGTTCCACTCGATGAAGATGCGCACCTTGCGCGCCAGGGTGGGGATCTTCAATAGGTAGAACCCGCGCCACAGCAGCCAGGCGGGAAATCCCGACAGCCGCAGGCCGAAGACCTGGGCCACCGCCTTGTTGTGCCCGATCGAGGCGAGCTGGCCCCGGGAGCGGTGGCGGAAGGGACGGACGGGCAGGCCGCGGATCGAGCGTCGCAGGTTCTCGGCGAGCTGCGCGGCCTCGCGCACCGCGAGCTGCGCGGTCGGCGGAGCGGATTTGCCGTCGTGTGCGTTGGTCACCGCCGCACAGTCGCCGAGCGCCCACACGCCCGGGTGACCGGGCACGGACATGTCGGGCCGGGTCTCGACCGCGCCGCCTTGCTTGGGCAGGGGCAACTGCTCGATGAGCGGGTGGGGGGCGGTGCCGATGGTGCAGATCACCGTGCCCGCGGAAATCGATGTCCCGGAGACGAGCTCGACTCCCGCCTCGTGCACGAGTGCCACCCGGGCGTTCAGGCACACCTCCACGCCGGCCCTCCGCATCTTGCGCAGGGCGTAGTGTCCCAGCCCGGGCGAGATCTCGCCCAGCAGGCGATCGCGGCTGTGGATGAGGGTCACCTTGCAGCCGGATGCGTCGATCCGCGGATAGTAGCGGCTCGCCGCGCGTACGAAGTCGTTGATCTCGCCCGCGACCTCGACGCCACTGAAGCCGCCGCCCACGACCACGAACGTGACCAACCGCCGGCGCCGCGCCGCATCCGGTTCCATCTCGGCGTGCTCCAGACGGTCGAGCACTCGGTTGCGCAGATGCAGCGCATCACCCAGGGTCTTGAGCGGGAACGCGTGCTCGGCCATGCCCGGCACGAGGTCGAGATTGGCACGCACGCCGCAGGCCAGCACCAGCGCGTCGTAACTCAGCGTGCCGCGGCGCATGCCCTCATAATGCAGACGCCGAGCCTTCAGATCGACGCCGGTCACCCGGACCATGTGGAACTCGGCCCGGCGGATCATCTGGCGGACCGGGGCGACGACGTGGCCGGGCAGAATCGACGCGCCCACGACCTCGCCGAGCAGCGGATTGTAGGTCACGTAGTTCTCTTCGCTGAGCAGTCGCACGCGCACCCCGGCGTCACGCTCCAGACGCCGCGTCAGCGCGACCCCTGCGAAGCCGCCACCCACCACCGCGACGACCGTTCGCCGGTCGCTGGGCATGACTGTCCCCCGTGGTTTGGCCTTCTCTTGTGCCGCAGGCTCCGGGCCGCGCGCGGCGCGGTGATAAAATAGACCCGCCGCGCGTCATCAAGTTTCCACACGGGCGACCGATACTGAGTAGAACGTCTCCTTGAGCCACGAGCATGCATCTCGCTTTTTTCAACATACACGGCAACTTCGATCCGCAGGACCGCTACTGGACGGCGCACCCGGACTTCGGAGGCCAGCTCGTCTACGTCAAGGAAGTCGCCCTGGCGCTGGGTCGCCTCGGGCACCGGATCGACATCCTCACGCGCCGCATCGACGATCCGGACTGGCCCGGGTTCGCGAGGCGCCTCGACGGGTATCCCGGCGCGCCCAACGTGCGCATCGTGCGTCTGGACTGCGGGGGTGAGCGTTTCCTGCCGAAGATCGCGCTGTGGCCCCATATCGGGACCGAGTGGCTGCCGAACGCGGTGGCTTTCTATGCCGAGGAGGGCACGCGTCCGGACCTCGTCACGGCGCACTACGCCGATTCGGGACTTGCGGCCGCCCTGTGGCGGGCGCGCGGCGGTCCGCCGTTCACCTTCACCGCGCACTCGCTGGGGGCCCAGAAGCTCGAGCGCTTGCTCGCCGGCGAGGCCGGCTCGCTCGCCGAGCTCGACGCCCGGTTCCACTTCGCCCGGCGCATCGCCGCCGAGCGGGTGGCCATGGCCGGCGCCGCGCGCGTCGTCACCAGCACCCGCCAGGAGCGCTTCGAGCAGTACGCTCATCCCGCCTACGCGGGCGCCGCGGACCCCGCCGACGACGGCAAGTTCGCGCACATCCCCCCGGGCGTGAACCTTGCGGTCTTCGATGCCGATGTCCGGTCCGCCCAGGAGGAACGGGCGGTCGAGCGCGTGGAGCGAGCGCTCGCCCGCGATCTTGCGCCCGACCGGCGCGATCTCCCGGTCGTCGTGTGCTCGAGCCGACTGGAGGTCAAGAAGAACCACGTCGGACTGGTGCGCGCCTTCGCCGCCAGCGAGGCTCTGCGCTCGGCGGCCAACCTGCTGCTGGTCGTGCACGACGCCGAGGGCCTGCGCGCCGGCCCGCGGCTCTCGGCCGTCGAGCGCCGCCTGCTCGCGCAGATCACCGCCACCTTGGAAGCGCACGACCTTTGGGGCGCTGTGGCATCGGTATCGCTCGAGCGCCAGGGCGAGCTGGCCGCCGCCTACCGCGGCCTGTCCGGGCGCCACTCGGTGTTCGCGCTCCCCGCCCTCTACGAGCCGTTCGGGCTCGCTCCCCTTGAGGCGATGGCCGCCGGGCTGCCCGTGGTCGCCACTCGGCGCGGCGGGCCGAGCGAGACGCTGCGCGACGCCGAGGGCGGGGAATACGGGGTACTGGTCGACCCCTCGGATCCGCAGGACATCGCCCGAGGCTTGCTGCGGCTCGTGGGGCCCGGCAACGAGTGGGCAAGGTTCGCCACCGCCGGCCGCCGCAGGGTGCTCGAGCGCTACACCTGGGAGCGCACCGCCGAGGGGTACGCGACCCTGGCCCGGGCGTTGGCCGAGGGTGCGGCGCTGGCCGGCGGCGCGGAGGCCATACCGTCCTATTTCACCGAGCCTCGCGCGGACAACGATCCGGGGCTGGAGGCGCTGGCCGGCGCGTTTGCCTGATACCCCCGCCGGCGTGACCTTGCGCGGGCGCTCGGCTAGAGTGTGGCCGTGTCCAGGGTGGTCGGGGGAGAGAGGTGATGGCAGCGTGCCGGGACGCGACGAGGCGCAGAGCCGCGGCGGGAGTCTGGGCCCGTATCGGACCGGGGCTTGCCGTGCTGCTGGGGGCGGCCCTCGTCCAGGCGGCCGAGCTCGAGGTCCGGGTATCGGATCGCTCCGACGGCACGGCGCTATCCGGCGCCGCGGTATGCCTCGGCACCCCCGCGAATCCGCGGCAGATGGGGGCGTACCTTACGCCGGAGACCGGCACCGTGGCGTTCGGCGACCTGCCCCACACCCCGTTGCAGCTCACCGTCTCCAAGCCCGGGTATCGCGGCGAGCGGCGCGCGCTGGGGCCCCTCGACTCCGATCGCGTCGTGCTCGTCCATCTGCCCAAGGGCGGCCTCGGGCCCGAGTGCAGCGATGCCCGACCCTACCGTTCGCGTGCCGGGCTTCCGGCGCTGAGGGTGCGCCGCTTCGAGCTGGCCGGCGGCGCGGCGACCACGCCGCGGCGCCGCGTGCCGATCGAGCTCGACGTCGAGGGGACGCCCACTCACTACCGGGTCAGCGAGGATCCGCGGTTCCGGGACGTCGAGTGGCGCGCCGTCGACGCCGAGCACCACGTCACCCTGAGCTCCCGTCCCGGGCGCAAGCGGGTCTATCTGCAGCTGCGTCGCTATCGGCGCCTCGACGGCTCCAGCCTGGAGACGCTCTCCGACGTCGTCGAGGACACGATCACGCTGGCCCCGCGCTGAGGCGCCGGTGGGCCGTGCGTGACGGCGCGTGATATGGTTCGCGCGCCGGGGCGATAGACAGGGGCAGGGGCAGAGGATGACTTCCACCGCAGCGGAGTTCGAATCACGCAAGGCGAGGCTGTCGGAGGCGCTGCGGGGGGCGGACGCCGGGGGCGTGCGCCTGGCCAAGGACACCTCGAACCTGTTTCGCGACCGCAAGGCGGCGGCGGGGCGCACGCTCGACGTGCGCGACTTCAATCATGTGCTCGAGGTCGATCCCGACGCCGGGGTCGTGGAGGTCGAGGGCATGACCCCGTATGCGGATCTCGTGCGCGAGTGCCTGCGATGCGGCGTCATGCCCGCGGTCGTGCCCCAGCTGCGCTCCATCACGATCGGCGGGGCGGTAACGGGGCTCGGTATCGAGTCTTCCTCGTTCCGCTATGGGCTGGTGCACGAGACGGTGCAGGAGATGGAGGTCCTGCTCGCCGACGGCAGCACCGTGATCTGCACGCCGGACAACGAGCACAGCGATCTGTTCTACGGTTTTCCGAACTCCTACGGCACGCTCGGCTACGCCCTGCGTATCAAGGCCAAGACCGTGCCGGTCAGGCCTTATGTTCACTTGCGCCACATCCCGCATCACGACCCGGCGCGTTATTTCGGCGAGCTGCACGATTGGTGCGAGCGACAAGACGTCGATTTCGTGGACGGGACGATCTTCGGCGCCGCGGAGATGTACATCACCGTGGGCACTTTCTGTGATGAAGCCCCCTACACCAGCGACTACGGCTTCGAGCATATCTACTACAAGTCGATCCGACAGCGTCAAGAGGATTATCTGGCCGTCTCGGACTACATCTGGCGCTGGGACACGGACTGGTTCTGGTGCTCGAAGAATCTCTTCGCGCAGAACCCGCTGGTCCGCCGCCTGCTCGGGCGCGAGCGCCTGAGCTCGGTCACCTACACCAGGATCATGCGATGGAACGCGCGCTGGGGGATCACGCGCCGTATCAACCGCCTGCTGGGGCACCACACCGAGTCGGTGATCCAGGACGTGGAGATCCCTATCGACCGCTGCGAGGAATTCCTGGAGTTCTACCTGCGCACGATCCGATTCACGCCGGTCTGGGTATGCCCGGTGCGTGCCTGCGATAAGGAGGCCCGGTTCGATCTCTACCGTCTGGATCCGCAGACCCTGTACGTGAACTTCGGCTTCTGGGACGTGATCCGGCGGCGGGCGCCGATACCCGAGGGTTACCACAACCGGCTCGTCGAGCAGAAGGTGCGTGAGCTCGAGGGAATGAAGTCGTTGTATTCCGATGTTTTCTATACCCCCGAGACGTTCTGGGAGATCTACGGCGGGACCGCCTACGAACGGCTCAAGGACCGCTACGATCCCGATCGACGCCTGAAAGACCTCTACGCGAAGACCGTGTCGAAAGAATAACGCGCCGTCGCCCGGATGCCCTTCCTGCGTCGGCGGTCGCCCGCGGCTCGCGCGGGTCCGTCGAGCGAGGCGCCGGAGCCGGTCGAGGGGCGCCCTCGCCGGCGGCGTGCTCGCGATCCGCAGCCGAGCCCGCACCGTCGCCGGCCGTTCCCGACTCTTTTTGTCAGACTCTGGCGGGCGGCCCCCGGGGCGGTCACGTGGCCCCCCTGCGCGCCGGCCGGCCCGCCGCCGGTCACGAGATCGCCGGCCGGTCCCGTCCGTTGACTTGCGTCAACGCGGCGCGCGGCTGCAATCCCATACTGACCCCTTGGGGCGATGCATCGGTGCGGCCCCAGGGAGATTGTCGCAATGAAACTCACCCTCAGCGTCATCAAGGCCGATATCGGATCCATCGGCGGCCACGTGGTGCCGTCCCACCCGCTCCTCAACACGGTGCGTGAGCAGGTCGAGGATCACGGGAGGTCGACCCTGATCGACAGCTATATCGGATCGACGGGTGACGACATCGCCATCCTCATGACCCACACGCACGGGGTGGGCAGCGAGGAGGTCCATCGCCTGGCGTGGGACGCCTTCCTGGCCGGCACGGAGGTGGCGCGCTCGCAGGGCCTGTACGGGGCCGGACAGGACCTGCTCAAGGACTCGTTCTCCGGCAACGTTCGCGGGATGGGCCCGGCGGTCGCCGAGATGGAGGTCGAGGAGCGCACCGCCGAGCCCTTGTTGTTCTTCGCCGCCGACAAGACCGATCCGGGCGCGTACAACCTCCCACTCTATCTCGCCTTCGCCGACCCCATGAATACGCCCGGCCTGTTGCTGTCGTCCAAAATGGCCGACGGGTTTCGGTTCGTGATCATGGACGTGAGCTATACCGAGGGCGATCGGGTCATCGAGCTCAGCGCGCCCGAGGAGCTCTACGACATCGCGGCGTTGCTCCGCGACCCTGAGCGCTATGTCGTGGAGTCGATCTGGTCGCGCTCGACTGGAGAGCAGGCGGTGGCCGTCTCGACCTCGAGGCTGCACAACATCGCGGGTAAGTATACGGGCAAGGACGATCCGGTGATGCTGGCACGCGCGCAGATGCACTTCCCGGCGACGGGCGAGATTCTCGCCCCGTACGAGATCGGTCATTTCGTGGCCGGTGGCATGCGCGGCTCGCACAACATGCCGCTCATGCCCGTGGAGCTGAACTCGACGATCAGCTACTTCGACGGTCCACCGATCGTCACGTGCGCGGCCTTCGCGGTCCACGAAGGCAAGCTGACCGAGCCGGTCGACGTCTTCGATCATCCATTCTGGGCCGAGGTCCGCGAGCGGGTGGCGGACAAGGCAGCCGAGATGCGCCGTCAGGGCTTCTTCGGCGCGGCGATGTTGCCCATGACCGAGCTCGAGTACACCGGGGTGACCGAGAAGCTGGAGACGATCGAGGAGCGTTTCCGGGTGCGCGGCTCACGGGACTGACCCGTGCGCGGAGCGCTCCGGCGGCCGGGCGTTCCGTCCGGCCGCGTTGGCGAGGGGGGCAGAGCCGAGTGCAGCTATGACGGCCGGGCGGATCTGTAACCGCGACGTGGTGGTCGCCGAGCGTGCGACGAGCCTCAGCGAGGCGGCACGGCTCATGCGCGAGCGCCACGTCGGCTCGCTGGTCGTGGTCGAGCAGCGGAAGGGCGAGAACGTCCCGGTCGGTCTGCTCACCGACCGGGATATCATCGTCGAGGTCGTCGCCAAGGCGCTCTCGCTCGAGGCCATATCCGTGGGCGACATCATGGCCCCGGAGCTCATCACGGTGCGCGAGTCGGACAGTCTCTGGGATGCCCTCCAGCGCATGCGCGTCAAGGCGGTGCGGCGGGTGCCCGTGGTCAACGAGCGCGGGGGTCTGGAAGGTATCCTCACGGTCGACGACTTTCTCGAGCTGCTTTCCGGCGAGCTGGCCGACCTGGCGACCCTCATCACCCGCGAGCTCGATCGCGAGCGCAACCGCCGGCCCTGACCCCCGCGCCCGCCTCCGCACCGCCGATCTTTATTGATCTTGAACCGCCAAGGTCGCCAAGAGCGCCAAGGTTTCTTCTCGATTCAGCTATTTTCTTGGCGTTCTTGGCGGTTTAAATCAATGATTCAGACCTCCTAGCAGGTGATCGTCAAGTCCGTGTAGTCCTCGAGCCGCACGACCTCGGTCTCGCCCTCGACGGAGGCGTCCGCCCGGCCGGGTCCGAACCGCTCGCGCAGCTCCGCGGCATAGGCCGTGAAAAAGGCCTCGTAGAGCTCGGGGCCCACCGTGCCGGTGGCATAGAGCGCGTCGGTCTCGGCGACGTGCTCGAGGACGATGCCGGTCATCGGCTGCTCGGCCGGCCCGCGCACCACCCGCCCGCCGCGCGCCGGGTCGAACACGCTGTGGTGGGCGCAGCAGGTCACCGTCCGCGGCCGGCCGGCCGCCTCCCCGGCGTCGGGGCGATAGCTGATGAAGCTCGCCCGCGGTTTGGGATAGGAGAGCTGATGGGGACAGATCGCGCAGAACGCCGTCACGGCGCGCCCCGGCCCCACGCCCCCGGGCCAGCGGTAGGCCCCGAAGCGCCGGGCCCGCATCTCGAGCGGCTCGAGGGCCCCGGCCCGCAGGCGCAACAGAAACGCCGGCGTCGAGCGGAAGGGGTAGTGGAACAGGTAGGTCACCCCGGGCTCGAGCGCACCAGCGCGCAGGGGCCCTCCCGATGCGTCGATCAGGCGCACGCGGGCGTAGGCGCGCGGCGCCCGCGGCCCCGCTCGCGCGCCGCGCCGCGCCGCGCCGGCGAGCGCCGCGGCCGTCCCGCACCATGTCAGAAATGCTCTTCGTCGCACCGCGGCTCACCGAGCGCCGGGGCGACGGCCGGGACGAGGTCGCGCCGGCGCCTCAGCTGAACATGTCGCGATAGAGCCCGCGCGCCCATTCCAAGGTGGCCAACCCCTTCGCCCGGTCGGCCTCCTGGTCCATCCTGGTCTTGGCGAAGCCGAAGGCCTTCTTCTCCTCGTCGTAGGCGTAGTAGGTGTCGACCATGATCGCGCGCATCGGCTCGGAGGCGACGACTGAATAACATACCGTGTGCGGGCTGCGCCAGTCCACCTCCTTGCCGTTCGCGCGGGCGGCGATCACCTTGGCCACGTGGTGCGCCTCGGAGTTCGCCGTGTTGCCGCTCTTGGAGTAGGGCATCGGGCGCGAGTCGCCGGCGACGTAGACCCGCTCGTCCCCCACGACGTTGTACTTGAAGGGGTCGATGCGCGCTTCCTTCTGCGTGCTGTCCGGATCGACGAGCCCGAGCCGCTCGATGAGCCTGGAGGCGCGCACCCGCGGATAGAGCGCCGCATCGTCGAACGACCGCTCGCCGAACTCCGAGCGCACGCGCTTCCTGTCGACATCCACCCCGGTGATCTCGAACGAGGGGACGTATTCGACGTAGTCCTTGTACAGCTCCTCGAAGGCCTGGTGAAAGCCCGCCTTCTTGATCGTGATGTCGGGATTGCCGTCGAGCAGGACGACCTTGGCGCCGATCCTGTTGCGCTTGAAGTAGTCGGCGACCAGGCACGTGCGCTCGTAAGGGGCCGGCAGGCAGCGATAGTTGCCCGTCGGGACGGTCAGGAGGAAGTCACCGCTCGCGAACGCCTCGAGCTTGTGCATCAAGGTGATGTCCTCGGAGCCGGGGATGAAGCCGCCGGGATACTGCGTCTTGAGGCGGAACTGGTCGGCGGGGTCCTCGACCCCGATCCGCGGGTAGTCGTAATCGATCCCGGGGGCGAGCAGCAGAAAATCGTAGTCGATATAGCCGTCGCTGGTGTAAACGCGACGCTTGTCGCGGTCGACGTCGATGACCATCGCGCTGAAGAACCAATAATCGTTGTGACGCGCGGCGTCCAGGAAGCTGTGCGTCAGGAATTCGAAGTCGACCAGCCCGTCATACCATAGGTTGCTGATCGGCGAGGACACGAATATCTCACGTCTCTCGACCAGCACGACATCGAGGCTCGGATCCTCTTTCTTGATATACTTCGCGGCCGTCAGGCCCGACCAGCCGCCGCCGACCACGACCACGCGCTGGCCCTTGGGCGCGGGCAGCGGGGCGCGCCTGACCACGCGCGTGACGACCGCCGTGCCTTCGGCGGCCGTGCCGCCGGGCGTCCAGCCGCCCAGACCGAGCGCCGCGATCGAGCCACCGGTGAGCTTGAAGAAGTGACGACGTGAGAGCTTGCGCATGGTCCGCACCTCCTTCGATGGGTGATCAGCAAGCTTGGCGACACGCCGCGGGCGGGTCCGGCAGGGGAGCGCGCAACGCGGCGCCGATCCGATCCACCCGGGCGGACGACTCTGCGAGGGTCGCCGGAAGTCGGCGTCTGGGCCCTGCGGTCACCCCAAGCATAGGTGCACGTGCGCCGGAATGCCAAGCCGAAGTCTCCCCTGCGGGCCCGGCTCGGCCGCCGCGACGAGCCACCGCGGACCCTTGTTGCAAAGCGGCCTCGGAAGAGGATACAAGGCCCTGTTTTTGACCGAGTCCAAAACCGCCCTGTCTCGGCGGCCAGCGAGCGAGGAGCGTGATCATGAGTGATCTCTTGGTGGACTATGGGCTGTTTCTGGCGAAGGCAGCCACGGTGCTGGCGGCGCTGTGGGTGCTGAGCGCCCTCATCGGCGCCGCCGCCCGGCGGGATCGCGGCCGCGAGGGGATCGAGGTCAGACACCTCAACCGCAAGTATCGGGACATGATCCTGACGCTGCAAGCGCACGTGCTGCCCAGACGCCTCTTCAAGAAGGGACGCCGCGCCGAGAGACGTTCGCGGCGCCTCAGGCGGCGGGCGGAAAAGGAGGCGCCGGGCCGTCGCAGGGTGTTCGTGCTCGACTTCCATGGCGACATCCGGGCCTCGGCCACGACCGCGCTGCGGGAGGAGATCACGGCCGTGCTGGGGCTGGCGACAGCGGACGACGAGGTCGTGGTGCGCCTGGAGAACAGCGGCGGCCTGGTGCACGATCACGGCCTCGCCGCCTCACAGCTCGCCCGGGTGCGCGCCCGGGGGGTGCCGCTGACCGTCGCCGTGGACAAGGTCGCGGCGAGCGGCGGATACATGATGGCGTGCGTCGCCGATCGCATCCTGGCGGCGCCCTTCGCCGTGGTGGGATCGGTCGGGGTGCTGGCGCAGGTGCCGAACTTCCACCGATTGATCGAGCGGCACGGGGTCGACTTCGAGCAGATCATGGCCGGCGAGTACAAGCGCACCGTGACGATGTTCGGTGAGAATACCGACACCGAGCGGGCCAAGCTGCAGGAGCAGGTCGAGGACGTTCACGCCCTGCTCAAGGACTTTGTGGCGCACTACCGGCCGGCGATCGACATCGGCCAGGTGGCGACCGGCGAGCACTGGCACGCGCGCCGCGCCAAGGAGCTCAACCTCGTTGACGAGCTCACTACGAGCGACGACTATCTCGTCGCCGCCAGCGAGACGGCCGATCTCTACGAGGTCACGTATCGCACCCGCAAGCCGCTGACCCTGCGTATCGCGGAGGCCGTGCGGCTCACGGTGGAGCGGCTCGTCGACGCGGCGTGGCAGGGCGAGCGCACGGGGCGTCTTGGCGCCTAGCGCGCGGCGGCCGGGTCGCGGAGGGCCCGCTCAGGGCCCGTCCGGCCTCTCCAGCGCCCGTGCGGCGGCCCGGGCGACCGCGGCGTCCTCCTCGGCGTAGCCGCCGCCGGCGCGCCGGCGCAGGCAAGCAGCGTCAATGATACCGCGAGGAAAGCCCTGTTCCGCAGTGTGGGAAATAGCGTAGGGCGGTCCTCCTAAGGCGTAGGCCCGGCGTGCGCGCCGCTCAAGCCGGGCATTAGAATGAGGCGCATCGCCTTGCTGCGTCCGGCTCGTTCCGGAGATGTCGTGCCGGCGCCGGGCGACGTGCGGTGCACACAGCGATCGTGAGGCGGCTCATGGAGCTCGACGCCACGCTGTTGTCGCGGATGCAGTTCGCCTTCACGGTCGGGTTTCACATCCTCTTCCCGACCCTGACCATAGGGCTGGCAGTCTTCCTGGTGGTCGTGGAGGCCCTCTGGCTGCGAACCCGTAACGAGCTGTACTTTCACCTCTACCGCTTCTGGGCGAAGATCTTCGGCCTCGCCTTCGGCATGGGCGTGGTCACGGGCATCGTCCTGTCCTTCCAGTTCGGGACCAACTTCTCGCGCTTCTCCGAGGCGACCGGCAACATACTCGGCCCCCTGCTCGGCTACGAGGTGATGCTCGCCTTTTTCCTCGAGGCGAGCTTCCTCGGCATCATGTTGCTCGGTTGGCACCGGGTCGGCAACCGCCTGCACTTCCTGGCGACCTGCGTCGTGGCGGCCGGCACCTTGTTGTCGGCCTTCTGGATCCTGGCGGCGAACTCCTGGATGCACACGCCCGCCGGCCACCGCCTCGAGTCCGGCGTGTTCTACGTCACCTCCTGGCTGGAGGTGATCTTTAATCCCTCGTTCCCCTATCGATTCACGCACATGGTGCTGGCTTCGCTGCTCAGCACGACGCTCGTCATCGCCGGAGTGTCCGCGTGGTACTTGCTCAAGGAGCAGCATCTATCCCTCGCGCGCCGGGGCCTCTCGCTGGCCGTGGTGTTCGCGGCCGTGCTCGCCCCGGCGCAGATCGTGGCGGGCGACCTGCACGGCCTGCAGGTGCATCACTATCAGCCGATGAAGGTCGCCGCCATGGAAGGTCTGTGGGAGACACGCACGGGCGTGCCCTTCCTGCTGTTCGCCGTCCCGGACCAGGCCGCCGCGACCAATCACTACGAGATCTCGATCCCCTACGGGGCGAGCCTGATCATAGGCCACTCGCCCGACGCCAGGCTTCTCGGGCTCGACCAGGTCCCACCGCACGACCGTCCCTATGTGCCGCTGGTGTTCTTCTCGTTTCGCGTCATGCTCGGGCTCGGTTTCCTGTTCCTGCTCGTCGCGCTCCTGGGCGTGTGGCTGCACTGGCGCGGCGCGCTCTACCGACGCCCGTGGTTCCTGCGGCTGTGCGCGGGCGTCGCCCCGCTGGGCTTCGTCGCGACCATCGCCGGATGGATCGTCACCGAGTCCGGGCGCCAGCCCTGGATCGTCCACGGGCTGATGCGCACCGCGGACTCGGCCTCGCCCGTGCCCGCCCAGTCGGTGCTGACCACGTTGTCGCTGTTCGTCGCCGTCTACGGCGTGCTGTTCGCTGCGTTCCTCTACTATATGATCCGGCTCGTGCGCGTGGGGCCGGACTACGAGGTGACGCCGCCCGAGCACCGCCCGGTGCGCACGGTGTGGTTCCCCGGGATGTAGAGGGAGATCGCCATGGAGATCCTGCCCGTCGTCTGGTCCGCGCTGCTGGCCCTGGCGATCCTGATGTACGTGATCCTCGACGGGTTCGACCTCGGCGTGGGGATCCTCTTCCCCTGGGGCCGGGATCAGGAGGAGCGCGACACGATGATGAACAGCGTGGCGCCCGTGTGGGACGGCAACGAGACCTGGCTGATCTTCGGGGGCGGCGGCCTGTTCGCCGCCTTCCCGCAGGCCTACGGTGTGCTGATGTCGGCGCTCTACATCCCGGTCCTCGTCATGCTCTTCGCGTTGATCTTCCGCGGGGTGGCCTTCGAGTTCCGGTTCAAGTCCGACCGCAGTCGCGGCGTGTGGGATCACGCCTTCAACTTCGGCTCCTCGCTCGCCGCGTTCGCCCAGGGCATCATTCTGGGGGCGTACATCCAGGGCATCGAGGTGCGAAACGGGACCTTCGCCGGCGGCGCGCTCGACTGGCTCACCCCGTTCAGCATCATGACCGGTTTCGCGCTCATGTGCGGCTACTCCCTGCTCGGTGCGACCTGGCTCGTCATCAAGACGGAAGGCGAGCTTCAGCGCTGGGCCTATCAGGCCGCCTCGTTGCTCCTCGTGATCATCGCCGCCTGGCTCGCGATGGTGAGCCTGTGGACCCCCCTCGTCGAAGCCGAGGTCGCCGCGCGGTGGTTCACGTGGCCGAACGTGTTGCTGCTCTCGCCGGTGCCGGTGGTCACGGTGGCCGTTGTCATCGCGCTCTGGCGGGCGCTGCGCGCCGGTCACGAGCGCGCGCCGTTCGTGCTGAGCGTCGCCGTGTTCGTGCTGGGGTTCATCGGGCTGGCGGTGAGCCTGTGGCCCTACACCGTGCCCCGCGCGCTCACGATCTGGGAGACAGCCGCGCCGCCGGCCTCGCAGGGCTTTCTGCTCGTCGGCGCGGTCATCCTGCTGCCCGTCATCCTGGGCTACACTGCCTTCAGCTACCGCGTGTTCCGGGGCAAGGTGGCGGCCGGGCAGGACTACCACTAGGGTCTGCCGCGCGCGCCGTTCTATCCCCTTGGGGATAGGTCACCCCCTCCCGACGGGCCAGGGCTCCACTTGATGGAAATCAATTACCCGCGCCCGGCGCCGGTCGATGCTTATAGTCCGCGATACGGCTACCGCACGCGGCGCGCGGTCGGGCGAACGCGCGACGGGCCGAACGAGCCAACAGCAAGAGGACCTCGCATGGCGAAGAATACGCATGACACGCCGATGCTCGACCAGCTCGAGGGTGGGCCGTGGCCGAGCTTCGTGAGCGGGCTCAAGCGTCTGGCCGAGGGCAACGGGATGATGGGCGACCTGCTCGGGCAGCTCGAGCATTCCTACCAGACGAAGAAGGGGTACTGGAAGGGCGGCACGGTCGGGGTCATCGGCTACGGCGGCGGCGTGATCCCCCGTTTCTCGGAGGTGGCGGAGAGATTTCCCCAGTCGGCCGAGTTTCACACGCTCCGCATCATGCCGGCGCCGGGCCTGCACTACTCGACCGACGTGCTTCGAAAGCTCTGCGAGATCTGGGAACGTCACGGCTCGGGGCTGATCGCGCTGCACGGGCAGAGCGGCGACATGATGTTCCAGGGCTGCAGGAGCGACGAGGTCCAGGCCGTTTTCGACGAGCTCAACGAGCTCGGCTTCGATATGGGCGGCGCCGGACCTTCGGTACGCACGGCCATGTCGTGCGTCGGGCACGCCCGCTGCGAGCACTCCTGCTACGACGAGGGGCGCGCGCACCGGACGGTCTTGAACGCCTTCACGGACGATCTCCACCGGCCGGCCTTGCCCTACAAGTTCAAGTTTAAGTTCTCGGGCTGCTCCAACGACTGCATGAATTCCATCCAGCGTTCGGATATGGCCGTGCTCGGCACGTGGCGTGACGCGATGCGCGTCGATCAGGACGAGGTCAGGCGTTTCGTGCAGGAGAAGGGCAGGGAGTACGTCATCGACAACGTCGTTACTCGTTGCCCTACGCGCAGTCTGCGTCTCAAGAAAGACGACACCTTGGAGGTGGACGACAAGAACTGCGTGCGGTGCATGCACTGCATCAACGTGATGACCAAGGCGCTCAGCCCGGGCCGGGATCGCGGCGTGACCGTGCTGGTCGGCGGCAAGCGGACGCTGAAGATCGGCGACCTGTTCGGCACCGTCATCAAGCCGTTCATGAAGCTCGACACGGACGAGGACTATCAGGCGCTCGTCGATCTCGGGCAGCGCATCATCGACTTCTGGGCGGAGAACGGGCTCGAGCACGAGCGGTGCGGCGAGATGATCGACCGTATCGGGCTGACCGAGTTTCTAGAGGCCATCGGCGAGCCGGTGGATCCGGCCATGGTCGATCATCCGCGGACCAATCCTTACGTCCGCACCGACGGATGGGCCGAAGCGGCCGAGGAATGGAAGCGCCGTCACGAGGCAATCTGAAGCGCGAAGCGTGGTACCGAGTTCATCTGAGTGAGGAGCCCGATGAGCAGTCAACCGCGGATGCCGATCGAAAGCGGGGTGCCGGACCACTTCCAGTATATGCACCCGATGTTGCGCCGCAATTATGGGGCGTGGGCTTGGCACGACCGCCCGAGGCCCGGTGTGCTGCACCACGTAGCCGAGAGCGGCGAAGAGATATGGACCGTGCGGGCGGGGACGCAGCGGCAGATGGATCTGGGCACGATCCGCAAGCTATGCGACATCGCCGATCAGCATGCGGAGGGCTACGTTCGATTCACCATTCGGAGCAACATCGAGTTCATGGTGAGCGCCTCTGAGAAGGTTCAACCCCTGGTTGACGCGCTGACGCGGGAAGGCTTTCCGATCGGGGGGACCGGCAATTCCGTTTCGATGATCGCCCATACGCAGGGTTGGCTCCATTGCGACATCCCGGGCACTGACGCCTCCGGCGTGGCCAAGGCGTTGATGGACGAGCTCTACGAGGAGTTCACCAGCGAGCGCATGCCAAACCGAGTGCGGCTCTCGACATCCTGTTGCCAGATCAACTGCGGCGGGCAGGCCGATATCGCGATCAATATCCAGCATACGAAACCCCCGAAGATCGACCATGATCAGGTGGCGAACGTCTGTGAGCGCCCGGCGGTGGTCGCACGCTGCCCGGTGGCCGCGATCCGGCCCGCGATCGTCAACGGCCGGCCGACGCTCGAGGTCGACGAGCGCAAGTGCATATGCTGCGGCGCCTGTTATCCGCCGTGCCCGCCCATGCAGATCAACGATCCCGAGCACTCCAAGCTCGCGGTGTGGATCGGCGGTAAGAACTCCAATGCGCGCAGCCGTCCCGCGATGCACAAGCTGGTCGCAGCGGGCATCCCGAACAACCCGCCGCGCTGGCCCGAGGCGGCGGCCGTCGTGAAGAAGATCCTGCGAGCCTACAAGGAGGACGCGCGCGATTGGGAACGGCTGGGGGAGTGGGTCGAGCGCATCGGCTGGAGTCGGTTCTTCGAGCTGACGGAGCTGCCGTTCACACGGTATCACATCGACAACTGGCGCGGCGCCCGGCACAGCCTCAACGCCTCGGCCCACATACGCTTCTGAGACCGGGCGAACGGGCTCGCGCGGGCGGCCAGCGCGTCAGCCGGCGGAGGGCTGAGCGGCGGCCGCCGTCTCGCCCTCGAGGCGATCGCGAATCTGCTCACGATGCAGGGTCTCCTCCCGCTCGAGCGCGTCCGCGAGGCGGTCGAAGCCCCGGCGATGCTCGCCGATGATGCGGTGCGCGGTCTCCGCGGCCTCGTCCAGCAACGCCTTCACGGCGTGATCGACGGCCTCCGCCGAGTGCTCGCTGTAGCGCCGAGGCTGCGCGAGCTCCTGGCCGAGGAACGGGACCTCGCCGTCCTCGCGCAGATCCATCGGACCGATCTCCTCCGACATCCCCCAGCGCGTGATCATGGCGCGGGCGAGGCGCGTGGCCTGGTGGATGTCGTCGTCCGCTCCTGAGCTCACGTCCCCGAGCACCGCTTGCTCGGCCGCCCGGCCCCCGAGCATGACCGCCAGGCGGGCCTTGAGATAGCCTTCGGGCAGCGTGTAGCGGTCGTCCTCCGGGAGCTGTTGCGTGCCCCCGAGCGCACGGCCGCGCGGGATGATGCTCACCTTGTGCACAGGGTCGGCCTGCGCCAGGTAGTATCCCACGGTCGTGTGTCCCGACTCGTGCACGGCCAGGCGGCGGCGCTCCTCGGCGCTGAAGCCGAGCCGCCGTTCCGGTCCTAGGGTCACCTTGTCGCGGGCCTGCTCGAGATGGTCGCGGCGCACGACCTTGCTCGCCTCGCGGGCGGCGAGGATGGCGGCCTCGTTGACGAGATTCCTGAGATCCGCCCCGGAGAACCCCGGGGTGCTGCCGGCGATCTCGCCGAGGTCGACGTCCCCTTGCAGGGGCACCTTGCGGGTGTGAACCTCGAGGATGGCCTTCCGGTCCTTGCGGTCGGGCAAATCCATGGTGACGTGACGATCGAAGCGCCCGGGCCGCAGCAACGCCGCGTCCAGCACGTCCGCGCGGTTCGTGGCGGCCAGCACGATCACCGCCTCGTGCGGCTCGAAGCCGTCCATCTCCGCCAGGAGCTGGTTGAGGGTCTGCTCGCGCTCGTCGTGACCGCCGCCGAGGCCGGCGCCGCGCCGCCGGCCGATGGCGTCGAGCTCGTCGATGAAGATGATCGCCGGCGCGTTCTTCTTCGCCTCCTCGAAGAGATTGCGCACACGCGAGGCGCCGACGCCGACGAACACCTCGATGAACTCCGATCCGGATATGCTGTAGAAGGGCACCTCGGCCTCGCCGGCCAGGGCGCGCGCCAGCAGGGTCTTGCCCGTGCCCGGGGGCCCGAGGAGCAGCACGCCCTTTGGCACCTGGGCGCCGAGGCTGCGGAAGCGGCGGGGGTCTTTCAGGTAGTCGACGAGCTCGCTGACCTCATGCTTGGCGTGCTCCTGTCCGGCCACGTCCTCGAAGCCGGCGTCCGGCACCTCCGCGCGCTTGATCGAGCGGCGCATGAACTGCCCGATTTGTCCCATGCCGCCGCTCAGTCCCCGCGAGAGGCTGCGGAAGACGATGAACCCAAACACGATGATCAGGATCCAAGGCAGCATGGCGATCAAGGCGGTCACCCACGAGCCTTCCCGGGGCTCGGCGACGTGCACCTGGACGTTGTGCTGCTCGAGCAGGGGCAGGACGTCCCGTCCGTTGAACTCCGGTATCCGTGTGTTGAAATAGCGGCTCTCGCCGCCCTTGGGACCGAGGGCGGCGGGCTCGAGCAGCTTGCCGCGCACGGCGTGACCGCGCAGGGTGACCTCGGCGACCCTGCCCTGTTTCACGAGCGTCTTGAATTCGTTGTACGGGATCTGCGGCCCCTGCGACCCGGTCCAGCCCCCGCCGAGCATGAGGAAGTACAAGGCGACGATCAGCACGACCGCCCAGAGCACGATCGATGCATAGAATTGCGGTGGCCGCGGGCGGTCGCCGTCGTGCTGATCGCGAGGATCCTGTTGATCTGCCATGGGCCGCTACCCTTGCCGGGCCGAGCTCATTAGTAAAAATCTATGGGCTGATGCCCGTGCAATCAAATCCGCCGTCGCGTCCGCGGGTGATGCAATAACCCCTTGTTTTTGGGGTCGACCCCGTGCGACCTGCGTGCGCGATCGGGGCCTCGGGGACGGGTGGGTCGCCTGGGCCGGGGACCGGGGTATTCGTTGCGCGGCTGCTTGCCAGCGTCTATCCTCCTTAGTGCGTGCGGTTCGCATTGTGGTTTTTGCCCGAGGTTCCCCGTCGGTACCCAGCGAAGCTCCCTTCACGTGCTGCCGCGCCCGTTATCGTTTAAGTCTGCAGTTGAGGTATGTTGCATGCGTAAAGGAACGGTCAAGTGGTTCAACGATGCCAAGGGCTACGGCTTCATTCGTCCGGACGACGGCGGTGAGGACGTATTCGTGCACTTCTCGGCCATCAATGCCGAAGGCTTCCGGACCTTGTCCGAGGGACAGAGCGTGGCCTTCGAGTCGGAGCGCCGCGAGAAAGGCCTGCAGGCCACCGCGGTCCAGGTCGAAGGCTGACGCCTTCCCCCCGTGCCTGCGACGAGCCCCGCCCCCGGCGGGGTTCTCATTTTCAGGGGCCTCCGCTCGGCCGCGGTGACCCCGACGCCAGGCACCGCGCCGGGACCCGGCGGGCGCGCGCGATGTCGTCGGGGCCATCCGGCCGAGCTTCGACGGCCGGTCGATCCGCCTGCCCCTGTGAGTCCGCAGGCCTCGCTCGACCGATGGCGCGTGGCAGGCATCGTGCCCCCGGCCCCCGCCCGCGGCGCAGGGCCCGTCACCAGGGGATCTCCGAGCCGTCGTAACGGAAGAATCGCCCCGTCATGCTCATGTCGAACTCCTCGACGACGCGGCGCATATGATCGACGCTCTGCGCCGGGCTCCAGCGCGCATCGGGACCGCCCATCCGCGTCCGCACCCAGCCCGGGTGCAGCAGCAGCACGCCGATGCCGCGCGGGCGCAGGGCATGCGAGAGCCCCTTCATGGCCGCGTTGAGGGCGGCCTTGCTCGAGCGGTAGTAATAGCTGCCGGGCGCGTCGAGCTCCGTGATGCTGCCCATATGGCTGGTGATGGCGACGACGAGCCGCCGATCGCTGCGCGCGACGTGCTCGATGAACTCCTCGGTCACCCGCATCTGGGCCAGGGTGTTCACGCGCAACGTGTACTCCCAATCCTCGTAACGCAGATGGAACGGCTCATCGGGCAGATACTTCTCGAGGTAGACGCCGGCGTTGTTCACCAGCAGGTCGATGGATGCCTCGCGCAGCTCGGCGGCCACCGCTTGGATCTCGTCGGGCCGCGTGACGTCGATGCGGTGGACGCTCACGTTCTCGTGCGCCTGCGCCAGTCGCTGCAGCGCCTCGGCCTCCGCGGGCCGCCGGCAGGTCGCGTACACGCGCCAGCCCGCCTCGGCGTGCTGGCGCGCCCACTCGTAACCGAGCGCGCGATTGGCGCCGGTGATCAGGATAGCGCTCATCGCTCGCACCCGAGCAGGATCAAGGCGGGCCCGTCCTTGTAATCCCACAGATGCGCCGAGCCCTCGTGGGGCTCGGGCAGCTCGAAGCCCGGCACGGCATCGTGCACGGAAACGGTCGTCATGAGCGGCGCCTCGCGGATCGGCTGCGTTCCTTTAGCATCGGACGGCAACGGGTCGGCGATCAAGTGGCAGGGGCGGCCGGCAGGTGCGCCTCGATGAACGCCCGCAGACCGTCGCGGTAACGCGCGCCCGAGACGAGAAACCCCTCGTTGTGTCCGCCGCTCATCTCGAGAAAGCGCTTGGGCTCGTGCGCGGCCTCGAACAGCCGGCGCCCGTGCCGGTAGGGGATGATCTCGTCGTCACGACTGTGAGCGATCAGGACCGGGCACTCGACGGATCGCAACGCGCGCTCGGTGGCGTACTCGAAACGGGTGAGCCGGCGCGCGGGCAGGAACGGGTAGACCTCGGCCGCCAGCTCGGGCGCGGAGGTGAAGCCCGATTCGACGATGAGCGTGCCCGGGCGGTGGCGCGCCGCGAGCCGCGCGCCGACCGCGCCGCCGAGCGACCGGCCGAAGACGACGATGCGTCGGGGATCGATGCCCCGCCCGGCGGTCAGATGCCGCCAGGCGGCCTCGGCGTCGTCATAGGTTCCGGCCTCGGACGGCTGGCCGGTGCTGCGCCCGTAGCCGCGGTAGTCGATGATCAGGACATCGAGGTCGAGCTCGTGGAACAGCGCGAGCGAGTCGAGCCGGTGAGAGATGTTGCCCGCGTTGCCGTGGAAGAACAGCAGCGTGCCGCGCGCCGCGCGCGCCGGCACGTGCCAGCCGTGCAGGCGCACGCCGTCGACCGTCTCCAGGGTGACCTCCTCGAAGTCCAGCCCCACGCTCGCCGGCGTGGCGGTGAGCGTCCGGGAGGGCACGCCCGGCAGGTAGAGCAGCCGGTCCTGGAACACGAACGCGATGGCGACGAGGGCGGCGTAGCCCCCGACGATCAGCGCCAGCGCGTACCCGATCGCGGTGTACGACATCGCCCGCCTCAGATCGGGGGGCGCTCGTGCGCGAGATCGGGCTCGCCGCAGTGCTCGAGCAGCCAGGCCCGGGTGGCGTCGCGCAGGCCGAGGGCGACCGACCAGCGGTCGGCGCCGCCGCCGGGCTCGATCGGGGCCCCCACGGTGATCCGTATGGCGCCGCGGCGCGGCAGCCACGAGCCCGAGCGCAGCATGGAGCGGGTGCCGCGGATCGCCACCGGCACCACCGGCAGCCCGGCCTCGGCCGCCGTGACGAACGCGCCCATGCGGAAGGGGAGCAGCCCCGGCATGCGCGTGAAGGTGCCCTCGGGGAAGAACGCCAGGGCCCGCCCCGCCCCGGCCGCCCGCGCGACGCGGCGGGCGTCCGCGGCGCTCTGCCGGCGGTCCGCCCGCTGCACGAACTCGACGCCCACTCGCCGCAGGGGAATGCGGATGAAAGGGTTGCGGGCGAGCTCGGCCTTGGCCACGAAGCCGAGCTCCACCGGCAGCGCCCCCACCAGGGCGTAGACATCGAGGTAGCTCGAGTGATTGGCCGCCAGCACGAAGGGCCGGTCGCCGGGCAGGCGCTCGAGGCCCTCGACGCGCAGCGGGATGCCGGCCAGCCGCGCCGCCAGCCGTGCCGCCCCACGCATCAGCGCCCAGCGGGCGCGGCGGGGCAGGGTCAGGATCCCCAGCCACACGAACGGGGCGAACGCGCCGTAGAGGGCCCAGGCATAGGCGGCGTAGGCGCGCGCGCGCAGCACCCCCCGCGCCCG
>JABAHQ010000381.1_pt1 | contig 59876 bp, 49 predicted proteins | sample 7062091 | NCBI WGS metagenome assembly JABAHQ01 (sample SAMN14534359, study PRJNA622989) | marine sediment metagenome | biome: marine biome [ENVO:00000428]; feature: marine pelagic biome [ENVO:01000023]; material: deep marine sediment [ENVO:00002113] | place: India: Gulf of Kutch | collected...
GGCCCAGGACACCGGCCTTTCACGCCGGCGACGCGGGTTCGAATCCCGCTGGGGACGCTTGGTTCCTCATTTATCTGCAATCCAGTTAAACTTTTTATCCTCCCATCTTTTTGAAAAGGATGTCGGGATGTCTTTTTTCTGCCGCCTCTGCCGGATCCCGGCGGGGGCGGTTTGTTTTTTCAGGAGAGGGACTCTCCTCTAAAGTCGGGGAGTGACCTCTTCCTGAAAAAATGGTACAACCCAACCGAGCGAACCGCTACCAGCGGGGCGTTGTCCTCGGTCCAAATCGAATTCCCTGCGGAGGAATCCATGGAAACTTTCCGGCTGTTGTACCTGGCGCTGGGACCCGGTATTGCGCTGGCGGTGTACCTCTATTATTCCGATAAATGGGAACCCGAGCCCAAAGGGCTGGTGATCCTCAGTTTTCTTCTGGGAGGGCTGGCCTGTTTCCCCACCAGTTATTTTGAGGGTGTCTTCGAACGCGTTTTCGGGTTGCAGGATGTCTGGCAGGCCGAGGGGAGCAACACCTGGTGGGAAAAGATGCTGTTTGCTTTTTTTGGTGTGGCCCTGGTCGAAGAGTTATGCAAGTTTTTATTCCTGAAAGGATTTATTTACGACGAACTGCAATTCAGTGAACCGTTCGATGGGCTGATTTACGGCGGCATCCTGGGTTGCGGTTTTGCGACGGTAGAAAACCTGATGTACGTTTTGCCGCTGGGCCAGGAAACGGGCATGGTGCGAATGATTACGGCGGTTCCCGGTCATGCGTTCGAAGGTATGATATTGGGCTATTTTATGGGCCGGGCCAAGTTCAGCCATACGCCTGAAAAGCATTTGGCCACCGGGCTCGTGTTGGTCGTCGTTCTCCACGGTATCTACGATAGCGCGGTGTTTGCCCATGGTTGGTGGTCTTCCCCCCTGGTTTTTGGGATGGTTTTTCTGGGTATCTATTTTGGGTTGAAAGCCAAAAAGGAAATGGAAAAGCATTCTGAAGTCATCGAATTTTCTCTGAAGGAGTACAGCCTTCCCAAAGACCGGAGAAAAGAACGGCCTCTCCTTTTAAAAGACATTCGTAATATGCTTTCTAAAGGAAAATTGAGACCGGACGACTTGCTGGTGGTTAAGAAAACCGGAAAAACCAAGTCGATCAAAGAGATTTTTTCCTCCAAAATTATTTCTCAGTATGCCGGCCTGGCCAAAACCCCGGTTCCCGGCCAGCCGATCAAATATTTTTTGATTCTTTATACGCTGACCTTCGGTTTTTATTTTTATTTCTGGTTTCTCAAAAACTACCGCGATCTTAGAAACTACCGGCGAATCGATTTGAATCCGGAATTCAAATCGCTGGCTCTGTTCATATCGGCGGTGATTCCTTATTATATTTTGGGGTGGGTGCTGGAGAAATCCGGTATCTCCATTAAAAACATCGGCGTCAAGATTTCCATGGATCTGGTGGTCGTGGGTATCATGGCTGTTTTTCTTTTTTTTCAACTGCGTCTTCTCAAGCGATTTTTGAGGAGGAAAATGAAGGGAACCTTTAATGTCGCCGGTGTCCTTGCCGGGTTTATGGTTTTTAATGGCCTGGTGAAGGGGTTGCCGCCGGATCAACCTTATTACTGGCTCATCGTGATCGGTCTGGTATTGGGAGAGGCGGGAATTCTGGCTGTCGTTCAAAAGGATTTAAACGCCTACTGGGCGTTGGCGGAAAGCCCGCCGGCAGGAGCGAAACGGTGACACGTTTCGCGCCGGCTAACGGGTATCGTTGTTCGGAGCCTCGGCTCCGGGCTGTGCTTCCCGGGCGTCGATCTTCGCTTGATACGTTTCAGCTTCCGCTTCGCGGCCCATTTCGTGAAGAAGATCCCGGTAGTTTTTCAAAGCAAACAGAACCAGCGAACTTTTTGTTCCCAGCGCTTTTTCCCAGATTTCAAGCGCCCGCCGGTACAGCGGTTCCGCCTCCTTGAATTTTTTCTGGCGCCTGTAATTCGTTCCCAGATTGGTGAGGTGGCCGGCGACGTTGGGATGGTCCGCGCCCAGATTTTTTTCTTCGATTTCCAAACTGCGCTTGAGCAAGGGCTCCGCCTCCGCGTATTTGGATTGTTGCTGATACACCTCCGCCAGATTGCGGAGGGTTTCCGCCAAACGATAGTCTCCCTGCGGAAATTGCTCCGCTTCTTTGAGGGCGGCGGTCAGTTGGGTTTCCGCCTCGGAATAATTTTGAGTCTGGTACGCTTCCAGGGCCGCCCGGGTATGGGCTTCCCAGGGGGGAACCGGGGGGAAAAAGGTCGTTTTTAGATAAAGCAAGGTGCCCACCACCCCGACGACAATGGCGAGGATTTTGGTCTTGCTCATGGTATCCCACCTTCGTTGGTAGAGAACGGAATCTGCCGGTCCGCAGGCGGGAATCCGGGTTTTTTCCGTGTTCCCTCCTGAGCCGGGCAACCATCATAACCGAAAAAGGCGTTTCTTAAAACGTTTTGGATTACCGAAAACAAAGTTGACTTTGAGGAGGCCGGATGCGAACCTGAATTAATGCCGAAATTGACACCTTTAGCGGGCTGAAGTTCCCGCCGCGCCCGAGGGGGGAGTGCAAGGATTTGAACCGTGACACCCAATGTCCGAAAGCGCGTGATTTTCTATGGCCTCTTCCTGATCGTGGCGGCCCTCCTGCTCTTTGGCCCTCAATACTACAAACCGTCGTTTGACGACCTCGCCCCCATTATTGATGCCGCTCAGGACGGCGATGTCGGGCGGCTGGATGCCCTCCTGAAACAGGGGACCCCCCTCGAATACAAAGGAAAATTTTTCGCGACCCCTCTGGTCTGGGCGGCCTATGCCGGTGAGACCGAGGCCGTCCGGTTTCTTCTCGACAAAGGCGCGCAAATCGACAGCGGCGATATGAATGAGCGCACCGCCCTCTGGTGGGCGGTGGAAAACGACTATGAGGACACCGCTCTTCTGCTGATTCAACGCGGCGCGAACATCCAATCCCGCGATGAATACAAAGGCAACCTCCTGCACCGCTCCATGGACCGGGGCAATCCGGTGCGCGAGGCTCTCCTGAAAGCCGGCGCCGACCTGGAAGAAAAAGATGTCGACGGCCGGACCCCTCTGCATCAGGCCGCGGTATGGGACGATGCGGAAATGGTGACCTGGCTCCTCGATAAAGGAGCCCAGATCAACGCCCAGAACGGTATTGGGCAGACGGCCCTGATCGAAGCCTGCTCTTTAGGTAATATGGACGCCATCCATGTGCTGCTGGACCGGGGGGCGGATCTGGAAATCCCGGATAAGGACCTATACCGTCCGCTCTTCATCGCGATCAATAAACGACACGAAAAGGTGGTCCGCCTGCTGGTGGAGCGCGGCGCCAATCTGCAAGTGCGCGGCTATAAAAACCGGACCCCTCTGCATGAAGCGCTGTTTTCCGGCAACGAAGACATCATGCGTTACCTCGTCCGAATGAAGCCCGATCTGGAGGCGGTGGATAAAGATCACCGTACGCCGTTGTATAAAGCCCTGGACGCCCGCCGTCACAACATGGTGCCCCTGTTGATCGAGGCGGGAACCGATCTGAAAATCAGTGAAGATAGAAAAAGTGAAACTTTCCGGTTTAAAGGCCAGACCTACCTGCACAACGCGTTATGGACGAACAGTCCGCATGTGGAACTGTTTATCGAAAAGGGAATGGACGTCAACGCCCGCGATAATAAGGGCGTGACTCCGCTCATGATCGCGTCCAAAAAGGGGTCCCTTGACCATGTTCGTTCGCTTCTCAAAGCCGGTGCGGATATTCATCAGGCCAATCCTGAGGGAAAAACGGCATTGCACCAGACCGCGGCGATGCCTTACGCGAAGAATGAACAACCCGATTATCCGGAGGCCGGGGATTATTACGAGATGGTTGAAACTCTTCTCGAGGCCGGTATGGATATCCATGCCCGGGACAAGCAGGGCCGGACGCCGCTGTACCAGGCGGTCAAAAGCAAAGATGAGGGCATGGTCCGCCTCCTGATCGAAAAGGGAGCCGACGTGAACTCGTTGGATAACCAGGAAACCCCCGTCCTCCAATACGCTTTTGCCAGTGACGCTGAGGCGGTGGTTCCGACCTTGCTGAAGCACGGCGCGAAAGTATCCCAGGGAATGCATGCCGGATTTTTGAAACACCTGATCGTCTCTTCCCACGAGTTAGTGTTGGAACACTATCAGGCGGAGGGCGGCGACTGGAGCCTGAGTGATGAAAACGGCCGGAGCGCGCTGTTCTGGACGGAGAATCCGGAACTGGCGAAAAAGCTTGCCGGTTACGGTGCGCCGGTGAATTCCGCCGACCGGCTGGGCAACACGCCTCTGCACCTGGTTGCGTATAGAGGAAACCAGGTAATGGCGCAATGGTTTCTGGACCGGAACTCCGCGCTGGAAACCGCCAACAGTGACGGCGTCACTCCTCTGCACTGGGCGGCGGAACGCGGTCACGTCCCCTTGATTCAATTATTCCTCCAGCGCGGCGCGGATATCCGGACCCAAGACCGGCGGGGCTACCGGCCGATACACTACGCCGCCGAGTGGGGCCAGGCCGATGCCGTCACCCTGCTCCTGGAAAAGGGAGCCGACCCCAACGCCCGCACTCAGTCGGTAACAACGCCCCTGCATCTGGCCGGGGCGGAGGGGGATGCGGCAACGGTGAAAGCGCTGCTTCGGAAGGGCGCGAAAATCGATGCCCGGGATAAATACCGAAACACCACGTTGCACATCGCGGCGGAATTTAACCATCCGGAAATCATCACGCTGTTGCTGGACAATGGAGCGCAATTGAACTTGACCAACCAGCAGGGCATGACGGCGTTTAATCGTGCCGCCCAATCCGGTTCGGTCGATGCAGGTAAAGCGTTGGCGGCGGCCGGCGTCGATTTTAGGCAGTCCGGTAAGGACGGCTTCACCGCCCTCCATTGGGCCGCCAGAGGGTCACGGGTGGAGTTCGGCCAATGGCTGATCGAATCGGGCCTGAACCCCGACACGCGCGATGCCCGGGGGCGGTCCGCCCTGCACCTGGCGGCGGAAAGCGGCCGCTGGCGATTCGTGAAAATGCTTGTGGAAAACGGCGCGGCGATCAACCCGAAGGATAAACGGGGCCGCACGCCACTGGATGCCGCCAGGCAAATGAAACACCAATCTCTTGCTGAATTTATTAAGAAAAAGGGAGGCGTGGCTGGCCGATCCTCGGGCAAGGGCCGGAAAAAATTACCCGACCTGCGCAGGCAGTTTAAAAAAGCGGAGCGCTGATATGAAGAGGCACTTTAAATACATTGTTTTCGCTCTGGCAATGGCCCTGTGTCCGGCCGGGGCGGGTTATGCCAATGAACCGGCAAAGGCCCCGGAAAGTAAACCTGAGGAACTCAAACCCTGTGACAAGCGCGTGACCCTTACTCCCTACAACTACTGGTACGATGAGGTCTACTTCGGTTTTTCCGAGGTGGAAGAGAAAAACGGCCTTCGCACCGGGCGGATCCACAACCTTCAACACGATTGCTTCAAAATCAAGGTTAAGGATTTAAAGGCCGCGGAAAAGAAGTACTCCATGAGCCGCACGCATTCCTACAAAGCCGCCCTGCATGAACTGTTGCGATACAAATCAATTTCCATCACCATCGGCAAGGAGGATCCCCAAAAAGTGTTCCGGCAGGTCAAGCACGTGACCGGACTGGACTTCAAAGCCAAAAAGGATATCCAGAAATGGTGGTATGAAAACCGCGATTATCTCATGTGGTCGCCGGAGAAAAATCTCCTGCAGGTGGACGACCAGGCCAAAGCCGCCAAAAACCCCGTGTCAAAGGTGTACAGTGAAATCCACGCCCACCGTTACTGGCATTCCCTGCTGATGGGCCGGATCAAAAATGAGAAGCGCCACCAGGGAGTGGTCAAAGCCGACATGTGGACTTACCACGGTTATCGCGGGGTGAAGCTGACGGTCAAGGAACTGGAAGATTCCGGGGCCAAAGAGCAGGGATACCTGATGGCCGCCGGCGAGATCATCCGTTATATGAATGAGGACAGCGACCGGGACTATGATCGCTATGTTGCCCAACTTCAACAGTGGACCGGTCTTCCTTACGACGACGTCAAAAAGTGGCTCCGCTGGTGGAAAAAGTACCGCAAACGCCTAGCCCTCTCCGCCCAGGGGGACCGTCTGATCCCCATCGACTGATGCGGTTCAGGCCCATCGATCGTTACATCCATTTCTGTGCCTTGGGGTGACTATAATCCAGGTGTGTCCAAATCGTTCCTTTGCCGGATATCCATTGTTGGATGGCTCTCCATTCGGCCGCTGTTCCTCCCCCTTGTCCATCGAGGATGAATGCGTGTATTCGACCGGTGTCTTTCTTTATCCTGTGAACTTTCAATCATGGATATACTCCGAATACGGCATTTATTCCTTTGTTCCACTCTTGAATGGTCCGGCGGAGGTTGACGTGCCGTCTATATAGAGGGTCTGGGTAGGATAGGCGAACTGGATTCCTTCCTTTTTAAACCGCTCGTAGATATCGAGATTTATTTTTTCAACATAACTTATATAGGTTTTGTATTTAGGTGAGTTGACGAAATATACGGCTTCATAGTTAAGGGAATAAGGGCCGTATTCCTTGAAATGAACACGATCAAATTGAACTTCTTCGTAAGCCTCAATAATTTCTTTTAATATCCCGGAAATTTTCTGTAATTTTTCCAGTGGGGTCGGGTAGACCACCCCCAGAGTCAAAAGAGCCCGTCTTTTTTCCATGACCTTGAAATTTTGAATTCGGCTTTCCAGAATATCCGAATTGGGCATGATCAGAAGCTCTCCATCCAGACTGCGGATACGGGTGGTTTTGATGCCAATGGCTTCAATGTTCCCCCTGACTTCGCCGGTGATGATAAAGTCTCCGACGACGAAGGGTTTGTCGAGAATCAGGGTGAGAGAAGCAAACAGGTCTCCTAAAATTTTTTGAGAGGCCAAAGCGATGGCGATACCGCCCACCCCTAAACCGGCCACGAGGGTGGTGATATCGAACCCCATATTGGCCAGGCCGGCAAGAACCAGCAGGGACCAGAGAATGGACTGGCCCAGAATTTTTAAAATACCGATGGCGGTAGCCCGGGCGGAATCTTTTTCTTTGGCTTCTTTAAAGGTTGCGCTGGCCCAATACTTTAGCCACCAGGTTCCCCAGAGGCCAATTTGCAGGAGGAGGGTCAGAAAAAAAACTTGATCCACCGTCGCCCTCGCCCGAATGGGAAATTTTATGGTATAAAATCCGATATACAGAGAGAGAATTAGAATAAAATACCAGCGGGTTCGGCGGGTCAACCCTTTGAGTGTCTCTAAAGTCTTCTTTGGCTTGGGGCTTTCCGGCAAGGGTCTTCTCAGAATATAACTTCTGAATATCAGCCAGAAGGCGAAAAGGGCAACAGCCAGAACCCCGTTCAAGGAATAAATGCTCAAATACTGAATAATGTTTGAAAAGAATTCCATAGTGTTATCTCCGAGGTGCGGAAATAAGAATTGATGCTGTTTATTCTTATAGATTATCCTGATTTTTTTCAATAAAATTAATTTCCGAACCTTTCATTGATTATCATCAGCAACAGCAGGAGACCAGCCCATGAAGGTGGCCGTTATTTATAACAAACAGCAGGACGTGGAAGGTGTCATCAACGTTTTTGGGATGCAGAACCAGGAAACCTACAATCCCAAAACCGTGGAACGTGTGGCGTCCGCTCTCGAAAAAGGGGGGCATAACGTCCGGATCATCGACGGAAATATCAAGATGGTCGAACAGCTGGAGGCCTTCATGCCGCGGGTGGTCCAGGGGGAACAGCCGGGCATGGTGTTCAACATGGCCTACGGTATCCAGGGGGTCAGCCGCTACACGCATATCCCCTCGCTGTTGGAGATGGTGGGCATTCCCTACGTCGGTTCCAGTCCCGCCGGACACGGTGTCGCCCTCGACAAGGTGACCACCAAGGTGATGGTCCATGCCGCCGGCCTGCCCACCGCCCCCTACTGGGTTTTTTACGATCCGAATCAGATCCCGGACGACCTGCCTTATCCCGTGATCACCAAACCCAAAATGGAAGCGGTGTCTCTGGGCATTGAAGTGGTCCACAATAAAAAGGACTTGCAGGAAACGATTGGCCGTTTGGTGGAGGAATTTCATCAGCCGGTGCTGATCGAACAATTTGTTCCGGGAAGAGAGTTTGCCGTCGGGTTGCTGGGCAATCAGGATCCCGAGATTTTGCCCGTGGTGGAAATCGACCTGAATGGCGATCCCAATGCGATTCAGACCCTGGAGGACAAACTTCAAAAGCCCAAGGAAAAAATCTGTCCGGCACAGATCGATGACAAGCTGAAATCCGAGCTTTCGCGGCTCACGTGGGAGACCTTTCGGACTCTGGGTATTTATGATTTCTGCCGTGTCGATTACCGAATGGACGACAAGGGGAACTTATATATCCTCGAGCTCAATTCCATGGCCAGCCTGGGATCGACGGGTTCCTATGTATTCGCCGCCAAGACCGCCGGGTATACCTATGCGTCTCTGATCAACCGCATGCTGGATGTGGCGGTGGAACGGTACTTTGGAAAGCAACAGCTGGAAACCCTGGGCGAACAGGAAGATTTCGTTCCCAGCCTGATAAAAAAGACCACCACTCCGCTTCACACCCGGCTTCGAAGTTATCTCCGGGGCAATCTGCCTTCCATGGAGGCCAATCTCCAGAGGATGGTGGAAATCAATTCCTACGTTCGCAATATTGACGGTATTAATGCTTTTGGACAATGGATTTCCAACCTCATGTTACGGATGAGTTTTAAGCGGGAAGTTATCACCCGCGCCGAATTCGGGAACATGCTGTACTTTAAGAACCATGAGGAGGAAACGAACGACCTGCTAATAGTGGGTCAATTGGATAACCCTTCTCCCTTTCAGGATTATGTTCCCTATTTAGTGGACCGCGGAAAAATATACGGTACCGGGGTGTCGCGCGGAAAAGGCGGATTGGCCATTTTAATTTCGGCCCTGCAGGCCTTGCGTTACACGCGAAACCTGAAGAAGGTGAAATGCGGTGTGTTTCTTGTGTCGGATGAGTCCGCGGGGGGTAAGTCCTCCAAGCCCATTCTGCAGGATTTAGGTTCCCGGTCCCGGTGGGTGGTGAGTCTCCAGGGGGCCGGGCTCTCGGGTGAATTGACCCTTTCCTCTTCGGGGCAAATCAAATTCAACATCGAAATCAACCGCGTGGTTCGAAAAGGCAAAGCGGATATGAAAGATAAATACGATCTGGTGCATTTTATTGCCCAGAGAATCTCCAGCCTGCGGAAATTGAATGATGAGATCCAGAACCAAAGCGTGACGATTACCAGCATTGATACCCATGGCGTGGGGGATCAATCGCCGGATCATGCCTCGCTTGTCCTTCATATCCGTTACCGTCACCCTGACCAGAAAGACGCTTTGGAATCCCGGGTGTTCAAATTGTTTGAAGTGCCTTCCACCAGCCCTCTGAAAATTCACCTTACCCGGGGTGCTTTCCGCAAGCCCCTGCTTGAAACAGAGGCCAACAACGGGTTTTATGAACACGTAAGCCGTCTGGCGGATAAACTGGAAGTGCGGGTCCAGAAAACCCACAATGACATTCCATCGATACTTTCCGTCCTGGACCCGGAAATTCCCCATTTGGAGGGCTTGGGTCCGGTGACCGGCGGTTATGGAACCAAAAATGAATATGTGGTGCGAGACAGCCTGATCGACCGGTCCGTTCTCCTGGCCTATACGATTTTTCAATCTTCGAAAGATTTTCCTGCATGAACCTGAATCAGATTGAAGGCCGGTTCTCCCCTACAGACGATGGAAAATGTGCCTGGTCCCCCAACGGTATGGTTTCCACCGCCTTTCCGGAGGCGACGCAGGCGGGGGTGGAAGTCCTGAATGCCGGCGGCAACGCCATCGACGCCGCTTGCGCCGCGGCTTTTGCCCTTTGCGTGTGCGAACCCCAGGCCAGCGGCATCGGGGGCCAGAGCATGGTCCTGCTGCATACTCAGGATAAAAATCTGGCGTTGGACGGATCCAGCCGGGTTCCCTCCCTGGCGCATCTCAGCCGCATGGAAAAGGAACAGCGTTTGACAGGATATCGGGCTACAACCGTGCCCAGCACCCCTGCAGTTCTGGGCTATATGCATTTTACTTACGGGCGTACCAGTTGGCGGACAGTCTTGGAACCTTCCATTCGTATCGCTAAGGAAGGTTACCGCATCACGGAGTTACAACATCGTCTTCAGAAACGGGAGTGTGATGCCTTTCTGGAGGTGCCTTCCCAGTCCGGCGCACGGTATTTCCTTAATGATAAAAAAGAACCCTTTGCTGTGGGAGACAAGTTTGTTCAGGGCGATTTGGCCCAACTCCTGGAATTTATTTCGGAGAATGGAGTCAAAGAGTTTTACGCCGGGGAGCCGGCACGTCAAATCGAAGAAGACATGAAAGATAACGATGGGTTTCTGCGTTATGAGGATATGGCGTTGATTCCCTGGCCGGTGCTTCGGAAGCCCATTCAGCGTAGATATCGAGGACTTTCCATTCACACGCTCCCGCCGCCCGCCGCGGGTCGCACGCTACTGTTGATTATGCTCATGCTGGGCAACCTCCCGTCCAAATTCTTGAAGGAGCGTTCCTCAGAATCCTATCACTTTGTTGCAGAAACATTTCGAAAGGCTCTCTTGAACCGAAAGGAACGGCCTTACGATCCCAATATTTATCCGCAATTGCCGCAGGATAAGCGGATCCTCAGTCTTGATTTCGCAAAAATGCTGGCACAGTCCATTCACGATGATATGGACCCGACCCTTCCCATGGTGGATTTGTTTCCCGCCGTTAGCGATACCACGCACCTGTCGGTGATGGACAAGAACGGTAATGCTGTAGCCATTACTCAATCGATCGAACGGGTTTATGGGGCCCACGCGGCGGCAAAAGGTTTGGGTTTTCTTTACAATAATTACATGAGCGCCCTGGAGACAAAGGATCCTTCCCATCCGTATTATCTGCGTCCCAACGCAATTCCCTGGAGCATGTCGGCCCCTGTGATCGTGTTTCGCAGGAAACAACCATGGATAGTGGCTGGTAGTCCCGGAAGCGAACGCATTTTTTCCGCCGTGGCCCAGTTTCTTTCCCATATCATTGATGGAAATCTGCCGATATCAGAAGCCATGGCGTTTCCGAGAATCCATTGTTCCATTGGCGGCAAACTGAGCTACGAAGAAGGCCGGTTTGAGGGCGGGGTTATGGAATATCTTAAAAATGTAGGATACAAAATGGATCCACGGGAACCTTACGCCTTTTATATGGGAGCCATTCACGCTGTGATGAAAACGCAAACGAGAGAGGGGTTCCAGGGGGTCGCCGAAATCCGCCGTGACGGCACCGCTTCCGGTCCGGATTAACTGTCTCAGCCGCCGGAAAATTATTCGAGGTTGTTTTTCTTGTCCTGGATTTCCGCCCGGCGTGTTTTGGCCAGCTTCCCCAGTTCCGCCAGCGCTTTGCGGGCGCGGGCCGCGGAGGCCTTGACGTTCTTTTGCTCGAAATTTTCGCTTTCGGCGAGGTAGGTGTTAAAAGCGGTGATCATCTGCTCGTGTATGGACATGAGTTTCCTGTGCTCCAAAATGGACCCGGTTTGAAAAAATAATCCGGGGAGTGGAACACTCCCCGGATCAGAACAATAAGGATTCAGCCTGAATCGTTGACGTGATGATAAGAAAGATTAATCCTTGTCATCTTCTTTTTCGTCCTCTTCATCATCATCTTTATCGTCTTCGCTGTTTAAGCGGCCTTTGTCGTCATCGTCAATATCATCGTCATCGTCCTTATCGTCGCTGAACATAACAAAGGCGGTGGAACCGTCCTTATGGCCGGTTGCCTGAGTCTGGAACGCGAAGCCGGCGGTGGCGGACAGCAGAAAAGCGATTAACGTAATGAGAAAAAGCAAAGATTTGATTTTGTTCAACATGATGAATCTCCAGTGTTAAGAATTGTTTAAAATGTGTTGTTTAAAAAAAAGATTTTTTTTCTGCCAAGGCCCCGTTCTGGCAGCGCCCTTCTCCTCAACAATAATGGGATTGGAAATTTCAAACCTTTAAACATAACCGTCAGCATGACTTGACATTCAATTCCCGGAAAACACGGGAATCCAGGGTTCAGGTCGCCGTTGCTTCAACGGGTCTCCTGACAAATCCGTTGAGGACGGTTTAAAGAGTTGTGTTGTTCAGTGGATGAAATCGAGTGGAGAGAAGACTACATGAAGCCTTTGGAAAAATAAGCCTGTTCCATTTTGTCGACGAGGGAGGAATTTTTACTTAAAACAACGGCGGAACAGCGCGAACCTAAATTAAGTGGCATACTGAAAACAAATTCGCTGGTTTCCATAATGTATGAAATCCTTAAAAAGGTTGGTAGTCTTTGGCTCATAAATATCCTTGTTTTTTTTCTCAAAAGCAACAAAAATTGAGCTGGCTCGTTCATTTTTAGTCGCAACCAATTGCCTGTCCCGGAGACCGCCGTGGCGCCTGACCCGATTGAAGAAAAATTACCCGTTCTGCTTTCCATTCCCCACGGGGGCACCCGGATACCCTCGCTAATCAGCGATTTTTTAATGATTTCCCAGCGGGACCGGTTTGAGGACGGCGATGCTTTCACTCGCGAAATTTATGGACTGAAGGACGATGTCTGGGTCCAGGTCGAGGGAGAGGTCGCCCGGGCGGTGGTGGATTTGAACCGGGCTCCGGAGGATCGTCCCCCCGCCAATCCCGACGGCGTCGTTAAAACCCAGACGTGCCACGGTGCAAGGGTTTACCTTCCCGGCCGGGAACCGGACGAACAAATGACAGAAAGGCTGTTAGCGGATTACCATCAGCCCTTTCACCGGTCCATTCAGGAGGCTCTGGATCAAAACCCGGAACTCGCATTGGCTCTCGACTGTCATTCCATGGAGCCCGTCGGACCGGGGATTGCACCCGATCCGGGACAGACACGGCCGCGGTTCTGTCTCGGTACCCGAAACGGTTCCACCTGCCCGCCGGAAACCGCCCACCGGCTGGCCGCCTGTTTGAGAGAAGCCTTCAATTTGGAAGAAGAGGATGTGGTGATGAACCAACCTTTTGCCGGCGGCTACATCACCCGGAAATACGGAGACGGCAGAGTCCCCTGGGTGCAGATCGAGATGAACCGGAACCTGTACCTGTCGCCGCCCTGGTTTGATGCCGAAAGCCTCACCGTTCAGCCGGAGCGGCTCCGGACCCTCAACCGGGCCTTCCGCCAGGCCCTGATCTCATTTTTTCGGTCCTGAAAAGATTCCTGATTGACAGGCGGCCTATTCTTCGTCTTCCAGTTCCAGTTTGAGGGAGAGGAAGGTGAGCATGTCTTTCATCGAAATCACCCCGGCCAGTTCGCCGTTGTCGATCACCATCAGCCGGCTCTGACCGGTTTTGTTCATGAGGGTCAGCGCCTGGATGGCGTCCGCGTCCGGGGCAATGCTGTTGAGGTCCGAACACTCCTGCATGATTTCGCGGATGCTGTGCCGGTCCCATTCTTCCCGGGGGATATCCCGGACATTCCGGGTGGTGACGCAGCCGACGAGTTTGTCGTGTTCCATCACCGGGAACATCTTGTAATGGTATCGGTAGACATGGTCCTCGACAAATTCCCGGACCGACATGTAAGTGGCCACGGTGACGGGCTCGTTATTCATGATGCGGCTCACCGGTTCGCCCTGGAACGTTTTTTTGATCAGCAGTTGCTGGTAAGACATCTGGGAGGAGCTTTTAAGAAACAGCCCGATGAGAAACCACCACAGCCCGCCGATCAGATTGCCGGTCATAAAGGCGAGGATTCCCAGAAAAATCAGGAGATATCCGAAACCGGTCCCGAAATTGGAAGCGATGCGCGTCGCCCGGCGCAGGTTGCCTTTCACGTGCCACAGGATTGAGCGCAACACGCGCCCGCCGTCCAGGGGAAACGCCGGCACCAGGTTGAAGATCGCCAGCAGGCGATTGATCCAGCTCAGATAATCCAGCACTCCCATAACAGGTGCGGTCAGGCGCAGGGTTTCTCCCAGGGCATGCATCTGATAAAAAAGAAACGCCAGAAAACCGCTGGAGATGGGACCGGCGATCGCCATCCAGAATTCCGATTTCGGGCTGGGCGGCTCCTCATCCATTTCCGCCACCCCGCCGAAGATGAACAGGGTGATGCCCTTCATGGGGATGCCGTATCTGCGCGCGACCAGGGAGTGGCAGAGTTCGTGGAAGATGATGGAGACAAACAGGCCCAGGGCGCCGGCGATTCCCATGAGCCAGTAGGTGGACTGGGGCAGATCTTTGTAGTCCACGGGAAAATAACCGGTGGCCAGCGTCCAGGTGATCAACAGGGCGATGATCACCCAACTGGCGTCCAGCCGGACTTCAAAACCTAAAAGTTTGAATAAGGTGATCCGGTTTCCCAACATGCCAAGCCTCCGGGGTCATTGGAGATCAACTCTTGTAAACAGTTTATCGGGTGAGAGAAGGCGGCGGCCCGGTGCCTCGCCTCTGCATTATAAGGGGGTTTTGGGATTCGGAGGCCAATTTATTAAAGACCGCGAATTCTTTTCGCCGCCGGGAAACAGATCGGGCCGGCCCGGTGACCCATCCCGGGACAATGCCGCCCACGTCCTCCGTGGTGCGGCCTCCGGCCTTCCGGCGGTCCCCCGTGGGCCAGGTTAAAACGTTCGCTTTTCACGACCCCTGGATCGCTGAGAGGGTCAGACGCGGCGGGGGAAGCCTGCGCGGAAGAAAACCACATTCCGGTCGCCAGGAAATAAAATCCCGCCAGGACCGCAGGATGGAAAGGAAGAAGCCGGTACCGCGTTTGACGGTTTTTCAAAACCCTTCGTCTCCCTCAGGAGATCATTGTCCAAAAGATCGCACGTACAAAAGAACGTGCCAGGCCTCCTCTTCGGTCAGGATTTTTGGAATAAAGGGAGCCATGGCGGTTCCCGGACTGCCGTTTTTCAGAATCCACAGCAATTCGCCATCGCTCCGCGCGGCCTGCCATTCCTTATCCGTGAAATTGCGGGGCAACGGTCCGCGCAGTCCGGGGATGTCCCCCAGTCCTTTGCCGGTTTTTCCGTGACAGGTGACGCAAAAGGCCTTGCCGTGGAAAAAGGATTTACCCTTGGCAATATTTGCCGGAGTCGAAGGATAGGGGTTCTTCCAGGATTTGGCTTCTTCCATTTGATCCGCGGGAACGCGGGGTTTGAGGACATCGGGGTCGGCGGCCCGAATCGTTTCCGGGCCCAGCCCCATCAGCATCAGGCCTGCCAGGAAAAAAAACATCCACCGGTCATTGATCTTCTTCATGTTCGCCCCCAGCATAAGAATAAAGGGGGCGCAAGGCCCCCTTTAATTTGAACGTGATCACTTCGGTTGCGGAAATTTATGCCCCAGCGATTGCGGGAAAGTCACCGTGCCGTCCGGAAATTCCTGACCCTTCTGCCACAGATGGTAAATCACCCCATCGGTTTTGGAGGCGGCTTCCGCAATCGCTTTCGCCTTGTCCGCGGGGACATCCAGCACCTGCACACGGCCGGTGGCGATCTCCACTTTATGATCGTGGAAAAACCGGTGCCATTGAATCAACGGAAGTTTCCTTGAAAGATCCTTGGCGACAAAATACTCAATGGCCATCAGCGGGGCGTTGTCATCGGTCGTCTCGAACAGCAGGCATTGCAGAATCTTGTCGTTGATGCCTTTGCAATAATGATGGAAGGGGCCACCGACAGTTCCATCGGCCATCATATGAGGTGCTTGTACGTGAATATTATAACCTTCCGCGGGTCCTCCGCTGAGAGCGGGGGTTGCGAGGGAAACCATGAACAGTAAACATCCGGCACTCATCATGAGAGCTGATTTAATAGAAAATTTCATTGCCGCCTCCTTGGGAGAAATGAATCAAGTTTAAAATGAGCCCATCCGCATGATATCCATACCACACGAAGGGAATAGCAGACTGAATCGATACCTTTCCGTTAACCATTGAGTGTCTCTGCTTCAAGGGCGTTGAAAGCCTCTTATTGGATATTAAACACTGTTCCAGGGTTTGGGGTCTATCCCCGTTCCGTTATATTTTTTGTCATAATTTATTTGACAATCCGGCGCCGGGTTTTTTATTAGATTGCGGAACGCCGTCAAGGTTCCAGGAAATTGAGCCCGGATAGTCTATTCCCTCTGAAAAGAGTGGTATTTCCGCCTTTTCTGTTTCCCGTCCGAGTGGGCCGCCCGGAATTATAAACCTTCCGGATATATTAAGGAAGGGCGGTGGTGGCGTTGGGGGGCGGACCGCCCGTGATTGATCCCCCCCGGGAAATGGGTTATCTTAGGTGCGTCGAAATTTAATTTTCCGAGGAGCTTCCAACCATGAGAACCCTACTCGCCTTTATCCTTATTTTCAGCTTTACCGCCTGTTCCGATTCAGACGTTCAAAAGAACGGGGGCGGTCCCTCCGACTCTGAAGTCCAGACGACCGAAGGTCCTCCACCCGATTCTGAAAGCCCCAAAAAAGCGGATATTCAAACCCAGGAAATCGATTACACCGCCGGCGACACCACGCTGAAGGGTTATTTGGCCTGGGACAAAGCCGTCACGGGCAAACGGCCCGGCATCCTCGTGGTCCATGAGTGGTGGGGCCATAACGAACACGCCCGCGAACGCGCCCGCATGCTTGCGAAACTGGGCTATACCGCGCTGGCGGTGGATATGTACGGCGACGGTCAGACCGCCGACCATCCCAAAAAAGCCGGTGAGTTGATGAGTGCCGCCATGAAGGACTGGGAGGGCAGCATGGCCCGCTTCCGGGCCGCGAAGAAGGTTCTGCAGGATCACGAGACCGTCGACCCGGAAAAAATCGCCTCGATCGGATTCTGTTTCGGCGGCACGGTGTCTCTGCGTATGGCCCGCGCCGGAGAAGATTTGGACGCGGTGGTGGCCTTCCATGCCGGATTGCCGGAGGATTCCGCCGCGCCGGGATCGGTGAAAGCCGCGGTGCTGGTGATCAACGGCTCGGAAGACGTCTGGCTGGATCCCAAGGTGGTCGCCAAATTTCAAAAGGAAATGAAAGAAGCGACGGTGGATTTTACCTACATCACCTTGCCCGGGGTCAAACACGCCTACACGAACAAGCAGGCCGATGAGATGAGCCGGAAATTCGATATCCCCAACCTGCAATACAACCAGGAGGCGGACCAAAAAGCCTGGACCACCATGGAATTCCTGTTCAAGCGGGTGTTTGCAAAATAAGACCCGCTCAACGGGTTCCGGTTTTTTCAGCCACCGCCTGGACGACGCAAATGCGGTTTTCCCGAAGGTTGCGGATGACGTTTTGAATTTTGGCCGAGGCCGTGTCGCCCATCAGCAGATGGATTCCCAGCGGTTGCGAAATTCGTTTAAACCACGGGTAAAGTAACTCCAGTCGTTGTAGACCCGGGCCAGCATGAGGGCGTCCTCAAAAACGGTCATATAGGGTTCCGTCACCTCTTTAAAGTAGGGGAGGGGTTCTCCCCCTTCTCCAAAAGCCTGTCCTGAGCTTGCGGAAGGAGGGGCCGGGCGGCTTCTTCCTTCTTCAAAATCAAAACCCGGATTCTTCGTCACTGCGTTCCTCAGAATGACAAGACGTATCGCTCTGTATAATTCTGTCGTTGCCTGATTCATCAGGCGATTTTTAAAACCGCCCCATGAATGGGGCAACACCAAAATTCGTGAAAGAATATCCGGACTCTTCCGGGTTATGCAAAGCTCTCGTCTTGAAGGGGAGGCCATCAAGACGGCCGGGTTTCGGAAAATCAATAAAATGGCCTGACATTGCATTTTTATTGTCTTCATATTAGTATTGGCCCGACCGGGACCTGTTGGAGACCGACGCTTTGTTTCTAACTGTCTAAATTTCAAGAGGTTTTAATGACTAAGGCCTTCCTTTACGAATTGACGGGTCCCTGGCTCTCCTTTAACATAAAAATTGAAGGTTGATTGAACCTGGGATGGAGGAACTATGAAACATTGGATGCTGTTGATGGCGGTTGTGGTATGGGTTTCCGGTTGCGGTGGCGTGGATTTAACGGATAAGGGACGCGAGGTGAAGTTGATGAAGAATGATCCTCCCGGCAACTGTAAGCATGTTGAAGATATTGAAGTCGAAGAGGACGATACGGTCAGCGCGAAAGCGGAACTGCGCAACCTGGCCGCGGAAAAAAACGCCGACTATGTGCGCCTGGATATCCTGACCATGAAACACGGCGACGCCATTGCTTCCGGCGCCCTGTATCAGTGTTCGGGGCCGGCCGCAGACCGGTCTTCCGGCGCATCCCCTTCCCCGGAAAAAACCAGCCCTCCTGAGGATGACGGTTCCGGAGATTCGAATTGAGGGTTTATGGGAAACGCGGTTGCGATTCGGTACGATTTAGCGGTTGAAGACCTGGTGGAGTTCAGCCTGTTTCATATGAACCGGTCCAAATCTCAACAGCATGCCCAGCGCCGGGGATACGTTATTATCGTTATATGTGTTTTGATCGGAATTTTTTCCGCCGGGGGAATCGGGCAAGTCTACCAGCTTTTTTTTTGGTTCGGTATTCTCCCTCTGATGGCCGGGTTTGCGGGTGTCCTGATCTGGTGGTCTAAAAGCTGCCGGCTTCGTGCGGTCCGCAAGGCGGTGCGCCGTCTTTACAGCGACGGGGGACAATCCGGGCCTGGTGGGGCATCATAAATTGACTGTCAGTGAACAGGGATTGCGCGAAGAATCCGAGGTGGGGGAAAGCCGGATCAACTGGAACGGGGTCACGAAAATTATTTCGGCCGGTGATTACACTTACATCTATATCGGCGCGGCCAACGCCCATGTCATTCCCAAATACTCGATTCGGGAAGGCGATTACCATACGTTTGTTGATAAGGCGCAGCATTGGTTTCAATCCAAACCCTTGCCCTCACCGGCGCTTCAGGAAGCCTGAGAGCCGGTGACCCCGCAGGAATGAACGGAACGGGCCGGCCTTTTCTCTTCCTTAGGAAGGGGACCTTTGCATAAGTACCCATTTTCGAACCTTCAAGGGGTCATTCGATTATTTCCTCTCCCCATGAGGGGAGAGGGATTTTGGTTTTTCGCCGAACCGGGAAACACCGGGTTATGCAAAGTTCTCCTTAGAAAGGTTGTATGAATAAAGCCGTTTTGAAAGCCGCCGAATCTCCCGCCGACTCGGCCAAGCCTCCGGTGTGGATGAAAGGCGGCCCTTTTCTTTTTTTCACCATTCTGTTTGTCATTTTTTTTTCTCCGGTTATTTTTAACGGACGCCTGCTGGCGCCGACGGATGGACTGCTCTACGGCATTCCCGCTTTCTATTCGCCACGCACCCTGTGGACTCCATTGATCTATGCCGGTTATCCGGTGGCGGCGGATCCGCAGGTACAGACCTGGTATCCGCTGTCTTTTTTGTGGTCGCTGGTGCCCGGGGGCTGGAACGCCTTCATCGTTTCGGTTTATGTGCTGTCCGCCTGTTTCGCGTACGGCTATGTGCGCACGCTGACCCAATCCCGGATGGCCGGGCTGGTGAGTGGATTGGGATTCAGCATGAGCGGGTTCATGATGGCGCGCCTGGGGCAAACGCCGTTGGCGCATTCCGCGCTGTGGTTGCCGCTGATTTTCTGGGCGATCGAAAAGCTGCGGCGGGAGGAGTCGCCGAGCGGGGTCGGCTGGGGCGCCTTGGGAGTGGCCTGTTTCATCCTGGCGGGACACCCGCAGATGTTCCTTTACGGCATGATGACGGCGGCGGCTTACACTCTCTACGTCGGCTGGCTGGAGCCTCAGCGCCGGCGGTTTTTCGGCCGGGTGGGGTTGATGACGATCCTCGGGGTGGGTTTGACCGCGGTTCAACTTTTGCCCACCATGGAACTGGCGGGTCTCAGCACTCGGGAGGAAATCACTTTTTCCGAGTTTTCGCGTTATTCGTTGTCTCCCCTCCAGAGTTTGTCCTTACTGTTTCCCTTTTTGTTCGGCGGCGGGGGAATCTGGTATTCCACCCGCTATTTCGGCGAGGGCAATTTTGTGGAGATGGTGGGGTACCTGGGGCTTTTGACCCTGTTGCTGGCCGCGGTGGGCGTTGTGGTCCGGCGGGGCGACCGGCAAGTTCGGTTCTGGCTGGCGGTAGTGGGAATTGGATGGGTTTTATCTCTGGGCAAATTCACTCCGTTGGGAGAGTGGTTGTATCATTTGCCGGTGTATAACAAGTTCCGCGGGCAGATTCGCCATTTTCTGGAAATTTCTCTGGCGGTAAGCGTTCTGGCCGGTTTCGGGGCCGCGGCCATTCTGCATCACCGGGCGAAACTGGAGGAGATGAAGAATATTCTCTTCTGCGGATTCGCTTTATTTGGAACGGTTCTGTGTGCGGTTTTTATTTTTTCCGGGGACATCAAAAACCAGGCGGCCTTGAAAGGGCTTACGGATATTCATCTGGCTCCCTGGAACAACCCGGCGGTGGGGGTACCCGTGATTGTTTTTATCCTGTCCGTGGTGTCCGTATGGATTTGGTTCCGGAAACCCAGTTCCGCGCTTCGCCAGTCCTGGGTGTTGATGGCGCTGGTGGTCGATTTGGGGAGTTTCGGGTGGTTTCATCATTGGAATTATCTGTCTCCGCCCGCTCCCTGGCTGAACCCTCCGGGAGCCACGTCCCGTTTTCAGGGATTATTGGAAAAGCATCACCAGCGGATGGTTCCCATCACCGGAGTGAGGGGGGAGAACCATCAGTTTCCCGTTAACCTGTCCCGAATGTGGGGGATACCGAGTATCAGCGGGTACGGTCCCCTGGTTCTGAGGCGGCTCAATAATTTATTGTCGTTAACTTTATGGGGCTCGGTGGAGGCGAATTGGTCCTCCCCTTATTACCGGGGCTTGGATATTCTGGGGGTGCGGTACATTTTCCTTCCGGAATCTGCCGTGTCCAGGTTCCAGGAAAAATCCGGCATGCAATGGTCGGAAAAAGATATGGGGATTCATTTGGGGGGCGGCTGCGGGATGGCCTATCCCGAGTCGGTTCGCTTCCAGATTCCGGAAGGATTCACGCCCACTCAAATCGGCGTGGTGGGCCGGATGATCTGTTCGGCGGATATTGCCGACGGGCAGGATGTTTTGGACGTGGAGATGTCCCGGGGTTCCCGGTCCGCGGGCCGGCTGGCTTTGTCGGCGGGCGGGCATTTATCGGAATGGGCTTATGACTGCCCGAGTGTTCGCCCCTCCGTGCGCCATCAAAAAGCCGAAGTGTATCAGAGTTTCGTGATGCACGATCCTTCGGGAGGGTCCTGTCAGGGCCATCAATACGTGGCCCGTTTGCCGGTGAACGTTTCCTCGCCCGTGGATCAAATCCAGCTGACGCGACGGGGAGGGAAGGGCACCATTCAACTGGATAAAATTTCCCTGGTGGACGAAACCTCGGGCCGCACCCTGCGGTTGGACGGTTTGACCGCCGGGACCCGCTGGAACTTCCAGGAGCGGATCAGCCGTACCCACGTTTATGAAAATACGGAGGTGATGCCGCGCGCCTGGCTGGTCTCCGAAGTGCTGGCGGCGCCTCCGGAAAAAATTCTGCACGCCCTGCAGCATTCCGTATTGCCGGACGGCCGCATGTTCGATCCCGCTCGAACGGCGCTGATCGAAGACTCTTCCGGATTCCCGCCTGGCCCCGTTGCCGGTTCCGGGCAGGTGGAGATCATTCGGGAGGAAGACACCGTGATGGAATGGCGCACCCGGGCCTCCTCGGATTCCTTTCTGGTGATGAGCGATGTGTATTATCCAGGTTGGAAAGCCACGGTGGACGGCCAGGCGGTTTCCATTCTGCGGACGGATTATGTGTTGCGCGGCATTCCCCTGCCGGCGGGTTCGCATGTGGTCCGCATGGAATATGTTCCCCGTTATTTTTATGCGGGATTGGGCGTGACCCTTTTCTCCCTTTTGATCCTCGTCTTCGTTGCCCGCTATCCGGTAAAGGCAAGGCCCTCCTGAAAAGCCTCCCCCCGCTCTTTTTCTTCCGGATTCCGGGGGTTATCTAAACCTCACGGATAAAAATTTGACGGGATGTTGGAAATTGGTTAGGATACGCCCATCCGACATTCATTGAAATTTCTGAATGCCCATGAAGCGTCTGAGGCCGGTTTGCGGGCTTTCGGATGGGTTTTGGCTGATAATGAGAAAATTGCGGCAATGGTATTATTTATTTCGTTATGGGGTCGGGAAGATGTTTTTCCCGCTGATGGAACCCTTCTTTATTCTGCGAGAAAACCTGCGATCCACCATTCGGCGACACTTCGACCAGGCCATTAAAAGCATCGAAAATAAGAAGCTGGGCGTGGCTCTGCTGAATCTCAATATGGTGCTCAGCCACCATCCCGATCATTTTCTGGCCCGGGTTTACCGGAGCCGGATATATGTGCGTCAAAACCAATACCACCTCGCCTCCGAAGATCTGGTGCAGGCCAACCGGATCAGCCCCTATCGGTTCACGCATTACCGCCTGTACCGTGAGTTCCTGGAATCGGTCAGTAAAGGCTCGCGCTTTTCCAATGATCCCAGCCCGCGGCAATGGATCAGCCGTCTGAGAGGGTTGAATCCCGATCCGGAATTTTTTCCCAAAGGTATGGAGCCGAACAGGTTTATGAATTCTCAGGATTTGATGGAGGATGGTTTCGTTCCGGTAGGGGAAAATTCAGAAGATTTGCCGGATATGGATCTGACGCATGAGGAAAAAGAAAAATTCGGGGAAATGGGTCCCATCACCCCGAATGAAATAAAAAACGCGGACTGGGATCAAGGGCTGAATAATTTAACCCATTAAATTCCGTTAATACAGTTTTTCTTCCAGCAATAACTCCCGCATTTTTGGACCGGGTATCGGTTTGCTGAACAGGTATCCCTGGGCTTCGTCGCACCGCAGTTCCTTGAGGAATGTTTTTTGCTCTTGAGTTTCTACCCCCTCGGCAATGGTTTTCATGTTGAGACTTTGTGCCAGGGTGACGATCGCTTTGGTGATGGCCGAATTGGTTTGCAGGTTGAAATCCTTAATGAAGGTGCGGTCGATTTTTAAATAATCCAGGGGAAGGTTTTTCAGATAATTGAGAGACGAAAAGCCGGTTCCAAAGTCATCGATGGAAATTTTAATCCCTCGCTCGCTCAGTTTTTTAAGGATAGAGACCGCCAGGGAGGTGTCCTGCATCAAAACACTTTCGGTAATTTCCAACTCCAGAAATTCAGGCTGGATGGCGGATTGCTCCAGAACTCGGGCGATCTCGGATACCAGGTTGGGATGGGTGAACTGAATCACCGAAAGATTAACGGAAATGGGAACCTGCACTAACCCTTCGTTTTTCCAGGATTTGGCCTGGTTGCAGGCCGTCATCAGCACCCAGTGACCCAGTTGAATGATCAGTCGGGTTTCCTCTGCGACGGGAATAAATTGGTTGGGCATCACCATTCCCAACTCCGGACTTTCCCAGCGGATCAGGGCTTCCATTCCGGCGATTTTTCCCGTCTGCAGATTGATTTTGGGCTGATAATGGAGTTGAAATTCCTCCCGGTCCAGGGCTTTCCTAAGATTTTTCTCCACCGCCAGCCGTTCCATGACTTTGAAGTTCATGGCCGGCGTGAACAGTTGAAACGTGTTCCGTCCTTTCTCCTTGGCCCGGTACATGGCCAGGTCGGAATTTTTCAGCAAACTTTTGATCTCCATACCGTCATCCGGGAAAATGGAAATCCCGATACTGCACCCGATATACAGTTCATTGTCCCCAATCTTGAAAACCGGAGCCAGGGAGTCCAGGATTTTCTGCGCCAGTTTGGCGGTATGGTTGGTTTCCTGAATCTCCGGAATCATGACGATAAATTCGTCCCCTCCCATGCGGGCGACGGTATCCTGCCTTCTCAGGATGCCCTTGATCCTTTGGGCGACCTGCTGGAGCAATTGATCGCCCGCTTCATGTCCCAGAGAATCGTTAATGGTTTTGAAGTGGTCCAGATCGATAAAGAGAATGGCCACTTTCTGATGGTTGCGGGAGGCATGAGCCAGGGCGACGGCCAGACGGTCATTCAACAGATTTCGGTTGGGCAGGCCGGTCAGGGAATCGTAATAGGCCATCTGCCGGATGGTATTCTCCATTTGCTTGCGTTCGGTAATATCCTGGACCCAGAGCAGGATTTCGTTCGCCGGGTCGGCGGAATTGACCAGTTGAATTTTGCATTCGACAGGGTAGGCGGTGCCGTCTTTTCGAATAAAGGAAGTTTCGAAAGAGATCATGGGCCGGGTCTTGTTGATCAGGGCTTCGCACAGCCGGGTCAGATTTTGAGGGTCCATGCTGGGCGCCAGATCCAACAAGGTTTTTTGCCTGATCTCCTCCGGTGAGAAGCCCATATCGGCACAAGCCAGCGAGTTGGCTTTAAGGAAATTGAAATCGACAGGGTGAAAAACCAGAACTTCCCGGTAGTGTTCATCCAGGTAGGGAATGGTGCCCGAAGTGTTGCTGTCCGAGGTGTTTCCCGGTCCGGAGGGTTTGGGGGAAACCAGTCCCGAAAAAATTTTCCGGGACCGCGCGGACAGCGTTTTCATGATGGCCATCAGCGCTTGCGGTTGAGACGCAAAATATTCCTGAAATTGCTGCTCGCCGATTTCCAGTAAAAGAGATGGGGATAAAGTGCGCGCGCCCGCGGTTCGGTCGCTGCCTTCGATCAGGGCCATTTCCCCGAAAAAAGTTCCCGGCATCATGGTGGTCAGCGATTTGCCGCCCTGGTGAATTAATATTTCCCCCTCCAGGACAATGTACATGGCATTGCCGGCGTCGCCTTCGCTGAATATGATTTTTCCCGATTCCAAAGGAATTTCCTTGCTCTCTTGAGCCAGTCTTTCCAAGGTGGATTCGTGAAAAAAACTCAGAAAATCCACCTGTTTGAGGATATCCCTCTTTTTGCCCGGATCGATAAAGGAAGCAGGAAATTGGGCCATTCCGGAGTTCATATATTTAACATTCAAAGTATTTGTAAAATATTTATTCTCAGTTTAGCAGATAAAATTTAGTAAGCCAGCCGTTAAACCCTTTTGGAGTATTTATTTTGTCCCGGTATTCGGTGGGTTTTTCCGGGAAACGTTCCTTCAAATTCTGAATAAGTTATTTAATAAGAAAGGTTTAATGGAATTCAGCGGTGGAAAAGCGCAGCGGCCGGACTCTTTAAAAGTACACCTGAAGCCAAAAAGGGGTACCCGCCAGGGCAAATGGAAGCAACATTGGCAATGGCTTCTCTAGGGAGGTTCAACCCTGACGGGCCCCCAATATTGGAAGTCCGAAAATAAGGATGGAATACCTAGTTTTAAGACCTCCGCCAAGGCAAATTATTCCCTCAAACTTTCGGGATGGAAGCCTGTGTCGAGCAGGAATCGGGATTTTGCGGTTAAAAATAGAGGAGGGAAAGGGCCGCTGGGTCTGATCCGCCACCCCGGAGCGGGGGATTTACCAGTCTTCGGGATACAATTTGAAACCGACTTCAAAATTGTGGAACTCCATAAAATCCGAGGTGAATTCGGAATAATCCGGTCGATACAAATTGACATAGCGATAGCCCACCACAAGGTCCACGTCTTCACTGGTTTCCAGATTGATTCCTACCATGGCCTGGAAGGCCGGAGACACAGCGGTTAACTCGGGAGGGCCCGGATTAAAGTTGAGGGTTTCGATCTCCAGAGAATGGTGAGCCGCTCCCGCCCCTATCCCCAAGTAAGGCGTGACAAAGGATGGCCCGCGGAATTCCCGTGCGAGATTGATGAAGGCGGCGTTGAGGGTCAGGTTGCCGGTGAGCGGAGAAGCTCCCGACGAAGCGGTCACCTGGTCCAGGCCGACCGACCGGTGCGACAATTCAAGCCCGAGGCGCCAGTTGGAATCGAACAACCAGCCTCCATAGGCGGAAATACCATAGCCGGTTTGAGTGACGATCTCCGAGTCGGGAACCAAAGCCGGCACCGCCGCGCCGGTTCCCGAATCAATCCTGGTATCCCTGGCGGCCGCCAACATGCCGCTGACGCCGAAAAAAGGCTGACCGTCAAAGTAGCTTTCGGCCCGCAGGGGGCTGTCCGACAGGATCAGTAACCCAAGGAGGATCATTATTGGACGCGTCGTCTTTTGCAAAATCGAAGGAGGCCTTTCCATCGTTTAAGCGATACCCGCCATCCGCTCCACGGATCCAGGTCTGTTAAATTTTAAAATTACGGATAAAAAGGATAACCCGTTCATTGCCGGAACGCGGTTCCGGTGAAGCGGATCAGGAAAAATGATTTTCGGTGGCTTCGCCTGCATGTTGGTTGAGATAGGCTACCAATTGGGTGCGGGAATTGACCCCCAGTTTCTTATGAATTTTTTTCAGGTGGGTTTTAACCGTGTGCGCGCTGATAAAAAGGCGTTCGGCAATTTCATTGCGTCCCAGCCCGTCATGGATCAAACAGCAGATTTCCATTTCCCGCCAGGTGAGACCCGCTTTTTCAATCAACCGGTTGGACTTGGTGAATGGATCCGCCGCGGGATAGATTCGAAGAAGCCACAGGGACGAGCCGTCCAAATTCGGGTCCTCCAGCCGAATCAGATTCAGCTTGAAAGTTCCCTGAGGCAACGTGAAGAAGGATACTTCTTTCCCCCATTTCCCGGAGTCCTCCGGGGCCGGATCATACTCTTTGGATTGCTCCCGTTCAAGAATCTTGACCAGATTCATGGGCAGCTTTTTGTCGGAATCCATCTCAATGATATCTTTAAAGGCCGCATTAAACTCGACTACCTTTTTACTGCTATCCACCACGGCAATCCCGGCGGGTGATTTCAAGAGACCCTGAACCATGGCCCGGGTTTTTTCCAATTCTTGTTCCAGCATCACCGATTTGATTTTGAAGGCCAGAAAGGGGAAAAGAATATGCGCCTGATTTTCATTCCTGAGATAAATTTGCTCACTGACTTCATTTTGCAGTAACAACAGCTGAGCCAGAGGATCCGAATTTAAATATTCGCGGATAATATTTTGATCCGCCCGGGGTAATCCGGAACAACCCAATAGGGGCAGATGCTCGCCCTCAGGAAAATTGATGACAAAATGCCGGAAATCATCATCAAAGGCAGGATAGATTTTATCTTTGATTACCCTCATCAGGTCATCCTGGTTCCGGCAATCCAGAAGATCGGTAAAAACTTCTTGAATAGAATTATTGCCTATTTTGACACTGGAAGGCGTATCGGTATCTGAACTCATGGCAGACCCATCACGTGAATATTAAAATTAAACCTTTGGTTTGCATGATCATAATGGAATATGGGTGGGATGTCAAACAAACCCTTTTGGGCCACCATGGTCAGGTAAAACTCATCCATACAGAAGTTTTGCCGATATCGGTTCAAAAAGCAGATGGGCGATGAAATATGTTACGTATTCAACTCACTGACGGTTTTCGATTTTCGATGGATTTGCTGATCTCTTCCGTGATGCCGGGATAAATATATAACTAATTAATATTAAATGACTTCATGCTTTTCCAGAGAATGGGCGGATTGGAATTGGATTTTAGGGAAGGGAACAAAAGATCCAGAATGGTACAAAATACCCCTTTTGGGGTATTGAAACCTGGTAGGGGTATCCATAGACTTACATTTTCCACGGGAAGATAATTGCTTCATTAACGGAATTCCAGGATCGGGGTTAAAGGGGGGTAGGGACCCCTTTGCTTCAATGATTCCAATGAACTGATTGATTTTTAAGCTGTTTCCAACGTTTATCCTGTTATTCGGACTCGATAATGAAAAAAAGAAGGTCTTTCGGGTGGATCGTCACTAATCTGATCTTGACCGCGGCCACCTCTTTTGCTTTTAACGCCCAGGACTTTTCTAATAGCGGTGTTTCCGACATATTGGGTGGGCCGACTTCTATTCCTTCTGCCTTGAGTTATGGCGCGGGGGTTGTGGCTTCCGGAAATAAAAAACTGGTCAGTCAAAAAGTCAGGAATGAATTGCATTCGCATCACCAGGACGCCGTGGTGCAGGCCTTGGAGGCTTATCAAAATATATCCCCTCCGGCGAAACCCGAATCCGCCCTTGCTCAGGATACGGCGGCAGAGGTTGTGACGCCTTCTCCGGCCGGGGAATCGAGACCCGCGTCTTGACGCCTGTTGAGAGATTTTCCCCGCCGATTTTTATTCGACCGGGCAATCATCCACGTCTCCGGCAATCTTTATTGATTTCGCTCCCCTAAGGGATCAAAAAGAGAGTTTCTCTTGCCGGAGGCGTGTTACAATTTTTCCATGACAACCCTCAGGTATGAATCCTTGTGGAAAGCCCTGGGATACCTTTATCTTGGGGTGCTGGTCATTATGTCGCTCGTACCCGCGCCCCCTCCCGTTATTGAGTTTCGCTGGATGGATAAGGTATTGCATGTTCTGGCTTATGCGTTGCTGATGTTGTGGTTCGCCCAACTTTACCCCCGGTCCCGCTACGGAATACTGGTCGTTGCCTTTATCGTTCTTGGAATTCTTCTGGAATACCTGCAGTCTCTGACCGGTTACCGCAAAGGGGATTGGGCGGATGTGGCGGCGAACAGTTTCGGTACCTTATTGAGTTGGGGTATGGCCCTACTGGGAATGAATACTCTGATCCACAGGATGGAGACCCGGTTTCTGAACAGGAAAAGCCGGGCCTGATTTTTTGCGCACTACCGGAGGGCGGAGTTTTTTTTCAACACCTCTTCACGATTCAATCCCGCCAGGTTCAAATCGTTTGCCATCATCATTTCCACCAGTTCCTTGAACGAAGTTTTGGGGGCCCAGCCCAGCCGGGTTTTGGCTTTGGTGCAATCTCCGATCAGGGTTTCCACCTCTGCCGGCCGGTAATATTTCGGATTCACATCCACCAGCACCTTGCCGGTGGCCGGGTCGATGCCTTTCTCATCCGCCCCGGAACCCTGCCAGTCCAATTGGATGCCGCAATAGCCGAACGCCAGATCGACGAATTCCCGCACGGTATGCTGTTCCTCCGTCGCCAGCACGAAATCTTCCGGCTGATCCTGCTGCAGCATCATCCACATGCCTTCGATATAATCTCTGGCAAAGCCCCAATCCCGTTTGGCATTCAGGTTGCCCAGAGACAACTTATCGGTTTTTCCCTGAAGAATTTGCGCCAGGGTCATGGTGATCTTGCGGGTCACGAAGTTTTCCCCGCGGCGCGGGGATTCGTGATTGAACAGGATGCCGCTGCACGCGAACAGACCATAGCTTTCCCGATAGTTGATGGTGATCCAATGCGCGTAGAGTTTAGCCACTCCATAGGGACTGCGCGGATAAAAGGGAGTGGTTTCCTTTTGCGGGGTCTCCAAGACTTTCCCGAACAGCTCACTGGTGGATGCCTGATAAAAGCGGGTTTTATCCTTCAGTCCCATGCCGTGGATTGCATCCAGAAGGCGCAGGGTTCCCATCGCGTCCACTTGCGAGGTGTAGTCGGGGGTGGCAAAACTGACCGCCACATGGCTTTGCGCGGCGAGGTTGTAAACTTCGTCGGGACGGATCGTGGCCATCAGCTTGTTGAGGCTGGACGAGTCCGTCATATCCCCGTAATGCAGCTGAAACTGTCCGGTGGAACGGGTTTTCTGCCGGATGTCTTCAATGCGGCCCCGGTTGAAAAAGGAAGAACGGCGGACCAGTCCGTGTACCTCGTAACCTTTATCCAGAAGTAATTCTGCAAGGTAGGAACCATCCTGGCCCGTGATGCCGGTGATCAACGCTTTTTTCATGGTCGAGTTATCCTATGGTGTTGGAGGGCCCCCGCACCTCGATCCGTATCCCTTCATCTATTATTGCAATAACTTCTGAAAATATTCAAGGTCTGCCCGCACCATTTTTCGAACCAGCTCCTCAAACGGGACCTCAGGTTCCCAGCCCACAAACGATTGCGAATCTTTGCCGCATCGCCCACCAGGGGAACCGGCTCTTTCGGACGGAAAAATTCCGGGTCGGTCACCAGGTACGGTTCGTAACTTAAATCCAGTTCGCCGAACGCCGCTTCCAGAAATGCCTTGACCGTATGGGATTGGCCGGTGGCGATGACATAATCGTCCGGCCGGTCACTCTGCAGGCAGGCATGCATGGCGGCCACGTAGTCCCCGGCATAACCCCAATCTCTTTCCGATTCGATATTTCCCAGCCGCAGTTCCTTTTCCAGCCCCAATTTAATTTTCGCGGCAGTGGCCGTGATTTTGCGGGTGACGAACCGCGAGCCCCGGCGCGGCGATTCGTGGTTGTACAGGATTCCCGTGCCGGCGAACAGGTTCTTGTGTTCCCGGCAATAACGGACCAGCTGGTGACTCATGACTTTGGAGACCCCATAAAGGGATCGGGGGTTGAAAGGGGTTTCCTCATTCTGCGGGGAGACGGACGCCCGGCCGAACATTTCAGACGACCCGGCAAAAAACAATCGGGTTTCCGGAGAGTGTCGGGTCATAGCCAGAAGAAGGTGATGGGTCCCCAGCGTATTGGCGGTCAACATATCCGCTTCTTCCTCCGGTGAGGCCAGAGCGAAGGTTTGAGCCGCCAGGTGATAACATTCATCGGGTTGAATGGACTGCACGATGGTTTGCATGGCGGGCCAATCCCCCAAGTCTCCCCGGTGCAGTGACAACCGGTCCCGAAAGGGTTGAATTCTCCATTCACTTTCCTGGTCATAATGACTGGAAACCGGCCGCACCAGGCCGTGCACTGCATAGCCCCGGCCGAGTAAATATTCTGCCAGGTAACTGCCGTCTTGACCTGTGATTCCGGTGATGAAGGCTTTTTTCATGAACGCGTCGCGGTTGGGAAAAGATCAGGGTTCGAATTTTCCGGCTCAGGAATGGTCCGGTTTCCGGCAGATAAACATCTGGATGTCTCCAAAGCTGAACGGAATCATTTTGTTGTTCAGGGAAGTTTTTTTAATCATCTGATTCAGGTGTTTCGCCCCGAAAATCCCCAGAGCCTCCAGCTTATAGAAAAAATATTCCAGGGTAATGATGTGCGTGTAGTTTTGATGATGGATCAGTTCCAGCCCGGATTTCCGGACAATCTGACGCATGGCGTCCAGGGTGAAGTAAAACAGGTGCATGTCCATATACCAGGGCCATCGCTCCTTCAGTATTTTTGGATACCAGTTGTCGATAAAAAGAGTGGAAAACGCGAAGATTCCGCCGGGCTTCAACCGGGAATGAATCAGTTTCATTTCTTCAATGGGATGCGGGAGGTGTTCCAGCACGTCCCACATGGTCACGACATCAAACGGCCCTTCTTCCAGCGGCAGGTCTTTCAGCGTGCCTTGAAATACCCGTTCATCCATGACTTCCTGCGAATAACGGGAGGCCCATTTGGAAGGCTCCACACCCAGCGGCTCAAACCCGTTTTCGCGCGCCACCTTCATCGATACCCCGCAATAGGAGCCGATGTCGAGCAATTTCCCGGAAGCGGGAAGGAAGGGTTTGAGTTTCTCGAAATTGACCCGGAACGTCTGGAAACGGGCCCCGAGATTCTTCAGATAAGTTTCATCTTCCACGTCGGAATAGAAATCCAGAAGTTTTTCCGCATCGTGGTGGGTTTCATTAAACACCAGGCCGCAGACCAGGCATTTGAGGATTCGCCCGTGTGTCCGGTGACTCGCGCTGGTGCACTGGTAGACCCTGGCGTCCTCGTTCTCGGATTGTTTGGCCGGGAACATTTCCATGTGATAAATCGATCCGCAGCTCTCGCAAGGTTGGGACAGGTCTTCCTCCTTTTGCGGATGGTATACCGCAAAGGGAATGACAAACAGCCGCCGGTAAAACAGCCGGGTGATATTGTAAATCGCCTTGAATATTTCCCGTTTGGAAATCTTGGAAGCGCCCGCTCGGCGGTCCTCGAAATGGATGGGAAATTCCGCCAGTTTTCGCGTCGCCAGCCGGACCACGAATATCGATTCCATAAAAAAGGAATAGCCGTCCGACCAGATGGAGTCCAGGTCCATTTGTTTCAGCAGGGGTAGCGTGAATCCCCGGTAAGAAGTCGTGGCCTCATGGGTGGGGATGCCCAGCAGATACCGCGCCAGCATGTTCGCGGTTTTACTGATCATCGTGCGTACCAGCCCGTAATCGCATTGTCCGCCCTTGGCGTAACGCGAACCGATCACGAAGTCGTTATCCTCCAGCAGTTGCTTCATGATGGTCAGGTATTTGGGATTATGGGAGAAGTCGGCATCCATCGTGATCAGGCGGTCAAATTCATGATGAATGGCGTATCGCATCGCTAAAAGGTGCGCGGTTCCCAATCCCAGTTTGGAGGGACGGTGGACTATGTGAATCCTGGGGTTTTCAGACGATAACCGGTCCAGAACTTTTCCGGTACCATCCGGCGAATTATCGTCCACCACCAGGATCTCAGCGTCCGGCAGGGTCAGGAAAATATCCCGGATCAAATTCTCGACGTTGTCAGATTCATTATAAGTTGCTGTAAATACCAGGATGCGAGCCGTGGAATCCATCGCGTTTGTATTTGAATGAGGTTGTTTTGGAATAATGTGTGGGCATTCTCCTCCCGGGGAGAAATGCCTATCTTTTAATTATAGGGCAACTTTTTGATAATAGGGCTTTAATTTGCATTTTCCTGGAAAACCCTATTTGCCGGGACCGGTGGCCGGGGGAGACTGCAGGCTGAGGCAATATTGCAGGGTGGCTTCCCAGGGAGGCGGAATGATGCCGAAGGCGGCTCGCAATTTCTCTGTCGAAAGCACTGAATTTTTAGGGCGTGGGGCGGGGGTGGNNTGGGGGGGGGGGGGGGGGGTGGGGTAGTCGCTCGTCGGTATGGGCGTCAACCGGGTGGCCGGGGCCGGGCTGGAACCCTCCAATATAGCCTTGGCGAACCCAAACCAGCTGGTTTCACCGGAGCAGACCAGGTTGTAAAGCCCCGAGGACTGCTCAAAAAGGGTGAGGTTGGCGGGTGAGTCCGGGGGCAATATCTGGGTCAAAATGTTGAGAGTGATCTGGGAGATGGTTCGACACCAGGTGGGGGAGCCGATCTGGTCGTCGACGATTTTCAATTCATCCCGTTCGCGCGCCAGCCGCTGGAGGGTCAGCAGGAAATTTCTTCCTTCCAGTCCATACACCCAGGCGGTGCGAAAGATCAAATGAGGAAGTCCCGCGGACCGGATCGCCTCGTCTCCCGCCAGTTTGGTTTTCCCGTATACGCTTAAAGGGTTGGGCGTGTCCGATTCGGTATAGGGCCGTGATTGTTCCCCGTCGAAGACATAATCCGTCGAATAGTGGACCAGGGCCGCGTCGATTTTTTTCGCCTCCTCCGCCAGGATGGCCGGCGCCGTCCCGTTAACGGCCATGGCCAGGTCCTTCTCTTCCTCCGCTTTGTCCACCGCCGTATAGGCGGCGGCATTCACAATGATATGAGGGCGGATGGCGCGTACGGTTTCACGGATATCCTCCGGACGCGTCAGATCCAAATCCTCCTCTCCGCAGGCAATCACCTCGCCCAGCGGCTTCAGGAGGCCGGACAACTGTCCGCCGACCTGACCTTCCTTACCGATGAGAAGGACTTTCCAGGATGAGGCGGGCTGTGGGGTCATATCGGTCTGAAGAAAACTGATGGATTAATAGAAAGGGCGGTCTTGTTCAAGCAGGCCCAGCAGATATTGACCGTAACCGTTCTTTTGGAGCGGGGCGGCCAGTCTTTCAAGCTGCGGGGCGTCAATGAGTCCCATTCGGAAGGCGATTTCCTCCGGACAGGAGATTTTAAGACCCTGACGCCTCTCGATGGTTTCGATGAAATTAGTCGCTTCCATCAGGGAGTCATGCGAGCCGGTGTCGAGCCAAGCGTACCCGCGTCCCATGATTTCCACCGTGAGGTTGCCCTGCTCCAGATACTTTTTATTCACGTCCGTGATTTCCAGCTCCCCCCGGGCGGAGGGTTGAATGCTGGAGGCGATCTTCACCACCTGATTGTCATAAAAATACAGCCCCGTGACCGCATAGTGAGAACGCGGGTTCGGGGGTTTTTCCTCCAGGCTCACCGCCTTGCCGTTGGAATCGAATTCCACCACGCCATAGTCCTGCGGTCTCTGCACCCAATACCCGAACACCGTGGCGCCGCTGGGTTTTTCCCGGGCTCTGCGGACCAGGTCGACCAGGCCATGGCCGTAAAAAACGTTATCCCCCAGGATGAGACAACATCCGTCATCGCCAACGAAATCCCTGCCGATGATAAACGCCTGCGCCAGTCCTTCCGGCTTCGGTTGCTGGGCGTAACGGATTTGGATGCCCCATTGGCCGCCGTCTTTAAGCAGTTCCTGGAACAGGGGCTGATCGTGCGGGGTGGTGATGACCAGTATGTCTGTGATGCCCGATAACATCAGGGTCGACAGGGGATAATACACCATCGGCTTGTCGTACAGCGGAAGCAGTTGCTTACTGACCACCTGGGTCACCGGGTAAAGCCGGGTGCCGGAACCTCCCGCCAGAATGATTCCTTTGTTAATCATGTCGGATAGTCCTCATCCTTCGCTCAAGCCCAGACGTTCTCCCCGGTATTCTCCCGATGTGACTCTCTGCGTCCATTCCCGGTTGTCGAGGTACCATTGAATGGTTTTGTGGATACCGGTGTCAAAGGTTTCTTCCGGTTGCCAGCCCAACTCCCGTTGCAGTTTGCCGGCGTCAATCGCGTAGCGCCGGTCGTGGCCGGGCCGGTCTTTTACGAACTGAATAAGAGACGCGTGCGGTTTGTACGGTGAGTCTGGAACCAGGGTGTCCAGCAGACCGCAGAGGGTCTTCACCACCGCCAGGTTGGTCATTTCGTTATGGCCGCCGATGTTATAGACTTCCCCCACCGTTCCCGCCTCCAGAACTCTCAAAATCGCCCGGCAATGGTCTTCCACGTACAGCCAGTCGCGCACCTGCCGGCCGTCTCCGTAAACCGGAAGCGGTTCGCCGTTGAGGGCTTTTTGAATCATGAGGGGAATCAGCTTTTCCGGGAATTGATAGGGTCCGTAATTGTTGGAGCAATTGGTGGTCAAGACCGGCAGGCCGTAGGTATGGTGATAGGCCCTCACGAGATGGTCCGCCCCCGCCTTGGAAGCCGAGTAGGGTGAATTGGGGGCGTATGGGGTTTGCTCGGTAAAGAAACCCTCCTCGCCCAAACTGCCGTACACCTCATCGGTGGATACATGGAGCAGGCGTAGCGCGGCACGTTCTTCTTCGGCAACCGCCCCGTGATATTGGCGGAAGGCTTCCAGCAGTTCAAAGGTCCCGACCACGTTGGTCATGATGAATTCGCCCGGCGAATCGATCGACCGGTCGACATGAGATTCCGCCGCGAAATTAATGACGGCGGAAGGCCGGTGCGTTTCGAACAGGCGTTTTAATAACGGCCGGTCCTGAATGCTCCCCTGCACGAAAACGTGGTTGGGATCGTCCATCACCGGTCCCAGGGTGTCCAGGTTGCCGGCATAGGTCAGCGCGTCCAGGTTGATTACCCTGGCGTCTTTCCGCTTCATCAGGCCCAGAACGAAATTGCCGCCGATAAATCCCGCCCCGCCTGTGACTAAATAGACTTTAGACATTTTGAGCATTTATTGTGGGCAAAAGGAACAAGAATGCCGAAAAACAAGAACCTGAGGCTCTATCAAGGTGTGTTTATATGAAAAAGCGCGAAAACCTCTTCGAAGTATTCTAAACTAAATTTCCGGCACTGTAAAAACATTACTAAATATAATAAAATTAAACCCTCTGTTCTCCACGACCTTGTTTTTTGGAGCGAAACGGTTTGAAAATTGCTTTGGCTCAATTGAATCCCACCATCGGTGATCTTGAGGGAAACTCGCGAAAAATCATCGAGGCCTGTCAGGCGTCGCGCCAGGCCGGGGCGGACCTGGTGGTTTTTTCCGAACTGATCCTGACCGGCTACCCGCCCCGGGACCTGCTCTTTAAGCCGGATCTGATTGACGGAGCGCAACAGGCCCTGGATCGCCTGATTACTCAAATCGAAGGCCCCGCGGTTGTGATGGGAACGGTGGGAAAAACAGAAGGCGGCGCCGGTAAGAGCCTGACCAATTCCGCGGTGCTGTTCCAGCAGGGCCGGGTACTGGCCCGGGCGGATAAGGTGCTTCTGCCTTCTTATGATGTGTTCGATGAGACCCGCTATTTCCAGCCCGGTGACAATCCCGTGTTGGCGGAATGGGAGGGTTGCAAAATCGGCATTACGGTTTGCGAGGATATCTGGAATTTCCCGGAATTTTACGATCAGGGTATTTACCGGCGCAACCCGGTGGCAGAATTGGCGCAGGCCGGGGCGCAGGTGTTGATCAATATTTCCGCTTCTCCCTACCGGGTGGGACGCTGGCAAACGCGTATGAATCTGGGCCAGCACATTGCCCAAACCTATCGCTTGCCGGTTGTCTTGGTGAACCAGGTGGGCGGTAATGACGATTTGTTGTTCGATGGACACAGTTTCGCCCTGTCCGGCAAGGGAGATGTGACGGCCCGGGCCCACGGGTTTCAGGAGGACCTGGTGACGGTGGAACTGGAAACCGGGCGGGGAGACCAGCGGCCGATACCGGCTGGCGAAGCAGACGAAATGTTCCGGGCGCTGGTGATGGGGGTGCGCGATTATCTTCATAAATGCGGCTATAGCCGGGCGGTGATCGGTTTGTCGGGCGGCATCGATTCCTCAGTGGTGGCGGCGATTGCCGCGGAAGCCCTGGGCGCGGAAAACGTGGCGGGCATCAGTATGCCCTCTCAATACACCGTCTCCCAAAGCGAGACCGACGCCGAGAAGCTGGCCAAAAATCTGGGGATCGAATTTTCAACCGTTGCCATCCAGGAATTGTTTGAGGCTTATAAAAAGACTCTGAACCCGATGTTTCCCGGCAGGGCGGAGGATACCACCGAGGAAAATATCCAGGCCCGGATTCGCGGCAATATTTTAATGGCGGTGTCGAACAAGCTGGGGCATATGGTTCTGTCCACGGGCAATAAAAGTGAGATGTCTGTGGGCTATTGCACGTTGTACGGCGATATGGCCGGCGGTTTGTCGGTGATTTCGGACGTGCCCAAGATGAAAGTCTACCAACTGGCGAGATGGATCAATCGGGACGGCGAGGTCATTCCCCAAAGCATCATCGACCGGCCGCCGACCGCTGAACTCCGGCCGAATCAAACCGATCAGGACAGTCTGCCGCCCTACGGGGTGCTGGACCCCATTCTGGAAGGATATGTCGAGCAGCATTTATCGGTGGAACAGCTGATCGCCCGGGGATTTGAAGCGGATATCGTGCGTCAGGTGGTGGCTAAAGTGGAGAATAATGAATACAAGCGCAATCAGGCGGCGCCGGGACTCAAGGTGACCGCCAAAGCCTTCGGCACCGGCCGGCGGAATCCCATTGCCAAAAAATCCTCCGGGCATTGAAGGGATTCCATCCTTCCTTTCCGGCGAACCCCGGCATCAGGAATAAAACTCTTTGATCTTTTCCGCGACGTAATCCTGCTGTGCGGCGGTGATTTCGGGAGCGATGGGCAGGGCCAGTGTTTCCTCCGCGGCTCTTTCCGCTTCCGGCAGATCCCCCTTCCGGTAACCGAGGTATTGAAAGCATTCCTGCGTGTGCAGGGGAACCGGATAATAGATTTCGCACGCCACGTTATTTTCCCGTAGATGATTTTGGAGTGCGTCCCGTTTGCCGTTTTTAACCCGTACCACGTACTGGTTGTAGATATGGCGCGGGAAAATTTCCATGGGAAGCTCGAAATGCTCTGCCAGCATTTCCTTTTGAAAAATTCTCAGATAACGTTGCGCGTTGTTCCGGCGCTTTTCCGTCCAATCCTCCAGATGGATCAGCTTGGCCAGAATCACCGCGGCCTGCAGTTCGTCGATGCGGAAATTCCCGCCCACGGCTTTGTGGTAGTATTTGGGTTCCATGCCGTGAACCCGCAACATCTTCAGCTTCTCGTAATATTCTCTGGTGGAGGTGGTGACCATTCCGGCGTCTCCAAATCCTCCCAGATTCTTCGTGGGGAAGAAGGAAAAGCATCCGAAATCGCCCATGGAGCCGGCCCGCCGTTCCAGATATTCCGAACCGATGGCCTGTGCGGCGTCTTCGATGATTTTCAGATTATGTTTTTCCGCCACTTTAAGCAACGGCGGCATATCCACGCATTGACCGAAAATATGGACCGGCATGAGCGCCCGGGTCTTCTCGGTAATGGCGGCTTCAATTTTTTCCACGTCCATGTTGTAGGTGTAGGGATCGATGTCCACCATCACCGGTTTGGCGCCGACGCGGGCGATCGAACCGGCGGTGGCGAAAAAAGTATAGGGAGAGGTGATGACCTCGTCGCCGGGGCCGATATCCGCTGCCATCAAGGCTAAAAGAAGGGCGTCCGTTCCGGACGAGACTCCGACCGCGTAAGTGGCCTGACAGTAAGCCGCGATCTGCTCTTCCAGTTCAGCCACTTTCTGGCCGAGGATAAAACGGCCGGACCGGGTCACCTGCGCCATTTCCTGTTCCACGTCATTCCAGATTTTGGGGTAGGTGGCGGGGATATCCAATAAAGGAACCTTTTCAACATTGCCCCGTTCTTTGCGTAAAAGTTCATCCAGCGAATCCGGATGTATCAGGCGAATGTCCCCGCCCTCGAACTTTTCCGGGTGCAGGGTGATCAAACCGTCGAGACGGTTATTCTTGACCGCGTGTGCCGCCAGCGATTCCAGGTATTCCATTTCGCCGGAATCCAAGTTTTCCACAATATCCGATCCGGTCTGCGCCAGAAGGGGAATGCCTGCCATGGCTTGCTTGACGGCTTTGCGCGCGGAGGAATCATCCATCACTCCGGAAAGCCGCGAATAGATTACAGGGATGGAACTGGCTAAAACCCACCCGTCGAATTTGTTTTCCCGGAAGGATTTGAGAGCCTTGCTGTAGCGGCTGAGGATCGCTTCCAGGATAATGTCGTGGTGTAATAAAAATTGCATGGTGTCCTTGCAAGATAGGCCCGCGAGTACTCCTTATCGGGCCGGTGAATAAATTCGTCAAAGCCGGTCAGGCCTTTATGATTTTCGGCGAATTGATTTTAGCGCAGGCGTTCCTCGTGTCCACTATCAGTTTAGACTGTTTGACAATGGATTCATAATCATATTCCGAGTGGTCGGTCAAAATCACGACTGCGTCAAACCGGTCCAGATTTTTCAGAGGCACGCCTTTTTTTCCGTAAAATTGAGGATATTCCCGTTTGGTTCCTATGGAAGGGATATAAGGATCGTTAAAATCCACTTCCGCTCCATACTGGAGTAACTTCTCCATGATTTTATAGCTGGGAGATTCCCGGTCGTCGTCTATATTTTTTTTGTAGGCGAATCCGAGGATGAGGATGCGGCTGCCTTTCAGGCTGACGCCTTTTTCATTCAAAGCCAACAATATTTTTTTGACCACAAAATCCGGCATGCCCACGTTGATTTCCCCCGCCAGTTCGATAAAACGGGTGGAGATGTCGAATTCCCGCGCTTTCCAGGTCAAATAAAACGGGTCGATGGGAATGCAGTGACCGCCCAGCCCGGGACCGGGGTAGAAGGGCATGAACCCGAACGGTTTGGTACTGGCCGCCTGAACGATTTCCCAAATATCGATTCCCATTTCATCGAAAATCACCTTGAGTTCATTGACCAGCGCGATATTGACCGATCGAAAAATATTTTCCATGAGTTTGGTGGCCTCCGCCGCCATGGTGCCGGACACTGGAACAATTTGATCGATGCAGGAAAGATACAGAGTGCTGGCGCATTCCATCGCGTACTCGCAATCCGCTCCGATCACTTTCGGGATCGTTCCCGTCGTGAAGTCTTTGTTGTTGGGGTCCTCCCGTTCGGGGGAATACACCACCAGAAAATCCTCATTGGCTTTCAATCCGGAGCCGGTTTCCAGTTCCGGGCTGAGGATTTCACGCGTGGTTCCGGGATAGGTGGTGGATTCCAGAACGATCATCTGGTCTTTTTTCAGATAAGGGGCGATAGTCCGGGCGGTGGAGACGATATAACTCATATCCGGTTCCCGGTTGTGATTTAAAGGAGTAGGCACGCAAATCAAAATACAATCCAGGCCGGCAATCGCGGAAAAATCGTCCGTCGCCCGGAATTGATTTTGCGAGACGAGGGGAGCGATCTGCTCCTGGGGAATATGTTTGATGTAGCTTTCGCCCCGGTTCAGCTGTTCCACTTTGGAGCGGTCGACATCCAGTCCGGTCATCTTGAAACCCGCCCGGCCGAACTGAATCACCAGAGGCAGGCCAACGTAACCCAGCCCGATAATTCCAATATGAGCCTGTTTGTCTTTGATTTTCTGAAGAAGCATAAAGATTTTTCGCCCGATCAGGGGAAGGCCGGGGCCACGCCGGGCAGGTGCCCTGAAACATATTGAAAAATTTGATTTTGACCCAATATCAGGGTTCCCTTCACGGGAACGATGTCTTTTCCCGGATGGCGGGGTCCGCCGCGGAAAATTTTTTATATATACATTATAAAAGCATACTCCCCGGTTTAGGGAAGCGAAAAAACCGGAACCCCCCCCTGAAAAGCTTAATTTTTTCCTAAAACCGCTGAAATCTGGCAAAATAAGGATCAACTTCATCCCAAACGGAAGAAAGGGCGGCCACCTCATGATCGATGAAATCAACTATTTCCCGGAGCGGGAAAATTTCAAGAAAAAGAAAAAGCTGGAAGAGGAATGGAAGGAATTGAAGAAGCAAAAGATTCTGAAAGATTCTAAAAAAACAAACAAATCGGTAGCCTCAAAGAAATCTGAGCCGGAAAAATAATTCCCCCCCGCGATTCATTGAAAAAACACCCCTGAAAAAGGGTTTTTGGGTTTGGATTACAACCTCTTGTTATTATATACTCCCTCATTAAATCATTCATGTTTTTGGTCAACTCAATTCAGGGAGCCGCCGCGAGCGGTCAATTGATACCATGAAGAAATACGTTAGGCATGCAATTTTGTTTTCCTTTTTGCTGGTCCTGGGCGGTTTGATGTGGGGAATGAATGCCTGGGCGAAAGAAAACCCATGGCTGGCCCAGGGCGATCAGGCGGTGATGAATAAAAATTACCAGGAAGCGGAGAAGCTTTACTCCAAAGCTTTGAAAATGGATCCGGAAAGCCCGCGCGTTTTGAGGGCGCTGGCGGAAACCAAAATCGCCCTGAAAAAATACCCGGAAGCGAAACCCATTCTGAAAAAAATCCTCGCCATGCCGGTCGCCAACGGACGCGATGTGCTGGTGTTTTATAAGGGACGGTCTCAGGGGCTGGAGGCGGAACTGGTGGACGAACTGGTCATCTCTCCGCAACGGACAAAAAACAATATGAGGAATTATCTGGATGTCAAAGGCGACAAGCCCATTCCCCACTACCGGCTGTTTTTTAAAAAGAAAGGGAAAATGGAACTGGTGCCGCAGAGCGTGGTCCGCTTGAAATATAAGGGAGTCCTGCGCCGGGTTTATGAGCATATTGAAGTATTGAACCGGGAAGTGGACCGGCAACTGATCGCCGCCGCTGGCAGTGCCAAACCGTCTGAAATGGTCGCGCTCAAAGGCGGTTGTTTCCAGATGGGAAACGCCAAAGGCACCCTCGCGGAGCAACCCGTGCATGAAGTCTGCCTCAAGCCGTTTAAAATCGATAAATATGAAGTGACCCAGGCCGAGTTTCAATCCGTGATGGGTCTGGACAATCCTTCCCATAACACGGGCCCCAACCTTCCCGTCGACAGCATCACCTGGTTCGAGGCGGATCGCTATTGCAAAAAACTGGGCAAACGTCTGCCCACGGAGGCGGAATGGGAGTATGCCGCCCGCGGGGATACCCGGACGGAATTTTATTGGGGAGATAAAGTTAAAGGAAATGAGGCGAACTTCTGCGATAAGAATTGTCCGTTGAATACCAGAATTCAGTCCGTCGATGACGGATATGCAGGCACTGCGCCTCCCGGCCAATATCCGCCGAATCCTTTCGGCCTGCACGATATGGCCGGCAACCTGGCTGAGTGGACCGCCGACTGGATGAATGAGGATTACTACCGGAGCAGTCCGAAAAATAATCCCAAGGGTTCGCATCCCACCACCGCCAAGGTGGTGCGCGGCGGCAGTTGGCACACCACGGCCGGGTTTCTGCGCAGTTCCAACCGCGCCGCCTACTGGGTGAAAATGCGCAACTACGCCATCGGCTTCCGCTGCGTGTCCAATTCGTAGTGGTGGGGTCCCAGGCTATTTCCGGATTTTGAAGGGATACCGTTTCTGTTCCTGGCGGGTGGCGTAGACGATGTCGAGCGTTTTCGCATGAGCGGGAATTGCCACCTTCCCCCACCAGGATTCCTTTTTCTTACTCCAGCGGATAGAAGGGAACGATTGTTTGAGTGCTTTCCCCTGCCGGTCTCGCGGTTGATATTGGACCACCTTTTCCCGCGGCCCCGTAACATCAAATTTCGCTCCATCCGAGGAAAACCCCGTCAATTTGACTTTCAGGCCGGCATCGTTTTCCGCCTGGTTGCCCAGCTCCGAAAGATCTAAAGTCAATTTGGATAATTTCGCGGGAAGATTGATCTGCAGATAGCCTTCAATACCCGTTGCTTTCTCGTCTTTCATTTCCATAATCTCGGAATCCAGATTAACCCCGGTGGAATTGAGATTGATGAATTCTTCAATTTGGACGGGTTGACTTCGAGTCTTTCCGGTTTTTTCGTTCTTAAAGTTAATTTTTGTAATGACTACTTTGGCCCCGGATAAATTCCAGTCTAAAGCCGGCGGATGAGGATGGGGAACATCCAGCGAAATATGGGTCTGCACATAATCGCCCTGGTTCTTGCCGAAATGCCGATACTTGATTTCCAAATCCGATAAACACAATCCCACATTTCCGGTAATGGCGTGCGGCTTTTTCTTTTGCTTGCAATATTTCAGCAGGGGTTTCGGCAACCTCTGGCTTTCATAGGCCGCCAGCGTCATCGTTGGTACGTTGACTTCCCATAAGCCTTGGTTGGGAGGTGGAGAGGGACGCGAAAATTTGAAATCGAAGGGGAAGGTTTCCTCCTCAATTTCTCCGGCTATGATCAGTTCCGCGGCTTCCGGCTGGCCTTTGAAATTCTGGGTGGTCGATTTTCCTTCCGATTGAAACACGGAAGTGGAGGAGGAGCCGGCCCAGGCCAGATATTTGCCTTCGCGGTTGTACGTGCGAACTTCCAGCAGGCGGTGGGTTTCTCCGCTGAGGAAGTAACCGATCGATCGTGGCTCGCTCTTGCGCATTTTGACCCGAACCCCCCGGGTGCTCACCACCTGATCTTTGAACGGGGCCTGGACCTGTTCTTTGGAAATTTCAGTGGGCAGAAGGAGCTTGATACGGCCTTCAATGCGGTCGATGTTGCTGACCTTCGTTCCCGGTTTCAGGCGAACGGTTTTACTGCCGGCCAGACCCTCGGCCCAGATGAAATCCTTGCCGTGGCTCCGGGCGTCAAAATATTTCCGGGTGAGCGGCGAACGGTTGGAATCTTTTTTATATATGGCGATGCTGGACTTGCTCAGTTTGGTGAACCGGGAGTTGCGATCCTGGCCGCAGGTTTCCTCTCTCAATAATTCCCGGCCGTCTTTGCCCCAGACATGGGTGATGTAGATTTGACCCCCGATCGCGTCTTCCGGATCCAGGGAAGTGGCGTTCTCGACGTTGGGAATGATACTGCTGGTCGCGTAGAGTTCCAGATCCATCACTCCGGGCTCTTTGGAATTCATCGCCAGTTTGTTGATGTATAAACCGAACGGTCCGGTCACGGCAATGAAGTTCTTGAATTCATCCGTCTTGGGATCGAAGGGTTCCAGCTCGTCCGGCTCCCAGAGCAGGGTGTAGGGATTGACCTTGTCGCGGGACAGAATCTGTTCCTTTTTGTCCTCATCACCGATAGTAATCGAACTGGAGCCCGTGAAAGAAGAGAAAATGGATTGTAAAACCTGCCGGGCCACGGTTTGAATCTGCTTCAGGAAATCCCGGTTGAAGGAAGCTTTGAGGACCAGTTGCCTATCCGTCGCGGATACATTAAAAAATTCCAGAAGTTCCTTGACGCTGGACATATCCTCGTCCAACTCCTCAAGGGTTTTTTGTTTCCATTCCAGGAATTCCTTTTCCTGTTGACGGTTCCACTCGGCATCGTCGTCATCGACCAGGATTTCCGCGTCGACACCCGGGGAGGTTTTGCTGACCGAAAGCCCGCCGTAAACTCCAGAGACCTTGATCAGTTTTTTGTTCATGGAATGCAGGGCGATTTTATAAATCATATGGCCCTTGATCTTTTTGAGATCTTTGGGAGCGAACACCGCGCCGCTGATCAGTTTGTCTTTTCGGTAAGCCCGCCATCGTTTCAAATCCAGTTGAGTCTCGTGGCCTTTCAACCGGTCCAGGAAGAAGGTCACCCATTGGGGATCACCGACGATCAGGCGGTGGGGTTCGGTGATAATCGTCATGGGTTTGGCCTGTTTGCAATCGCTCACATTGACCGGCGCAAAAGTCCAGGCAGGACTTCCGTTCAATTCCGCTTGTTTGAAGCCGTCAATTTCCTCCCAATGGTCGTGCAATTCCTCCGGATCGAAGTTTCCCAGAACCACCATGATGGAACCCGCGGTTTTGCCGTCTCCCAGAAAACCTCCAATGACATGATCAATATCCTCCTCATCCACTCCCGAGCGATGGAGCACGTTCAAAAAGGAAGAGTCGTCCTTTTTTTCAAAAGTCGGCAGAGCCTCGAGGTCCCGCCCACCGGCGTAGGTTTTGAAGACATCGTAAGAATACGCGGAATTGAAGTGCCATAAGGCGACCAGATTGGGCGCCGCCAGGGCGTCTTCCACCTTCATCAGTTCCTGCGGAGCAGGGGGCGGGGGTTCCATCTTCGGGTTCCGGGATTGATAAGCCCAAAATCCGGCGGGAACCAGAATAAGGATTAACAGAAATTTGACTAAAGTTTTTCCGGCCATAGGTCTTCTCAAAGCAGTGAGTGGTGGTATCAACAGGATAAAGACGGACCGGAGAATGTCAATCATCCGTATGGCCTGGGAGGGCTAAAATGAACTTCAATATCCGTGCGCGGGGTTGTAAGGTTCGGCCCTGTTCAAGGTACGTACATTAATGGAACGGATGATTTCCGGCGGTTTTGTTTGTATTCATCATGTTGATATAAGATAATGAATTATAATCACTTTCCTTGAGACGATGCAGCTTATGACGCGACCTGTTGGGTCTATTAAAGCCATTTTCAGAGTGATCGGCGCCCTTTTGACAGCGCTGGCCCTGTTTGCCGCCTGCGCCCGGGAGGAAGAGGCTCCTCCAAAAGGCAAACGGGATCTGGTTCTGCCGGTTCAGATCGGCAAGGTGATCTTCAGGAATGTGACCGATACAATCCGGACGGTGGGAAACATCGCCGCCGAGCAACGGGTGGTCATCACCTCGGAAGTCGACGGGCGCGTGCAGTCCCTGCCTGTTGCGGAAGGGCATGAGGTCAAGGCCGGACAGGTGCTGGCGCGGATCGACGACCGGGAGTATCGTCTGGAGGTGGAACGCCTGCGGGCGGAACAGATCAGCCTTCGCAAAGAACATGAAAAAGCGTTGAGCGGCCTGCGCCCCGAGGAAAAGGAAAAACTCAAAGCGCAGATGAAAGCCGATGAAAGTGCCCTGGACCTGGCTCTCAAGGAGCAGGAGCGCATGGCGCAACTGGTGAAAGACGGTGTGTTGTCCCAATCCATTCTGGACGAAGCCAACGACAAGGTGGCGCGCGCCCGGGAAACCCTCCGGGGCAGCCAGGCCGCGTTGACCGCCGGAGAAAGCTCCCGTGAAGAGGATATTTTGAAAGCCCAGTCCGATCTGGATTCCCTCACCAAAAGACTGGGGTTGGCCAAGCTGAACCGGACCAAGACGGTGATCCGGGCGCCTTTTGACGGGGTCGTCATCTCCAAGAAAATCGAAGTCGGGGCCTATGCCGGAGCCGGAACCCCTGTTCTGGAAATGATCGGCTCCTCCCGTCTGAAAGCGATTCTGGAAGTCCCGCAGAGTTATCGCGGCAAACTGGACAGGATCAGCGGGGTCGATTTTTATGTGGAAGAGTTGAGTCTCAAATTCAGCATCGACAGCGATCCCAGGCGCCATATCCGTGTCATCCCCGATGCCAATATTTTTTCCGGCAATATCCGGGTGCAGGTGGATATCCCGGACCATCATCCGGAATTGTTTCCCGGGTTATCGCTGGAAGGACATCTGAAATTCGATACCCGAAAAAACGTCAAGCATGTCCCATCGATTTCCCTGGTGATTACCGAAAGGGGAACGGTGGTGTATACCATGGAAAACGGAAAAGCCAAACTGGTCCCGGTCCGCGCCTCCAGGGAACGCGACAACCTGGTGGAGGTGGACGACTTTACCCGCCAGTTGAATCGTGAGACAAAACTGATCCTGAAAGGGTCCGGCGCGGTGTTCCCCGGCGTCAAAGTCCTGCCGACCAATCCGGAGCCGGAAGCCAAACCCCCCTTTAATGCCGCCGACAAAGAAAAAGGCCGGCCCAGGGAGGGTCCCCGGGGTACCTGATGAAACTCGTCGACAGTTCCATCCGCAACTACCATACCGTACTGGTGGCCATCGTGATGACCACCGTGGTCGGCATCATTTGCTATAACACCCTGCCACGTCAATTGACGCCGACCGTGGACAAACCCCTGATCGAGGTGCGGACCCAGTACCGCGGCCTGTCCCCCAACGAGGTGGAGCGCAACATCACCCGGCGTCTGGAAGATCAGCTGGAAACTGTCGAGGGGCTCAAAAAAATGACCTCGCGCAGTCAGCACGGGGAGAGCGTCATTACCCTGGAGTTTGCCTGGGGCACCGACAAGAAAATTTCCACCATAGACGTCAATAACAAACTGCAACAGGTCAAGGACCTCCCGGTGCTGGCGGACAAACCGATCCTGAAGTCCATCTCCACCGACAATTCGAATCCGATCATGTGGGTGATCGTGGAAAAACCCGATCCCAAAATGCCGGATTTGGACCAGAATTATATGTTCAAAGTGGGGGAAGACCTGATCCTTCCCCGCCTGCAACGGGTGGAAGGCGTTTCTGAAGTCTGGCATTTTGGCGGCGAGGAGCGGGAGATGCGGGTCGAGTTTGATCCTTATAAGATGGCCCGCCTTCATCTGACCTACGAAGACGTCATCAAAAAACTTTCCAATGAGAATCAGAATACCCGCGCCGGATTTCACGATGAAACCCACCGGGAATACACCGTCCGCACGCTGGGGGAATTCAGGGACAGCGAAGATATTTTAAAGACCGTCGTCAAGCGGGACGGCAACAAAACCATTCGCGTCCGGGATTTCGCGAAAGTGGTGGACGGCTACAAGCGGACCTCTTCCCTGGTGCGGATCAACGGCCAGCTGTCCAACGCCTTCGGAATCATCCGCGAGCAGGGCGCCAATGTGGTCAGCGCCTGTAATCTGACCACCGAAACCATCGAGAATATCAACCGCGAACTGCTCAACCGCGGCATCCCGATGCGGTTGAAAATCGTCTACAAGGATGTCGATTACATCGACGAGGCGATGTACCTGGTCAAGTCCAACCTCGGGCTGGGCGCGGCCCTGGCGGTGATCGTTCTTCTGCTGTTTCTGGGCTCGGTTCGTTCGGTGATGATTATTGCCATCAGCATCCCCGTCAGCCTGGTGGCCGTGTTTATTGTGTTGACCCTGCTGGGCCGCAGTATCAATATCATTTCGCTGGCCGGAATGGCGTTTGCCGTGGGCATGGTTGTGGATAACTCCATTGTGATTCTGGAAAATATTTTCCGGCATCTCGGTATGAACAAGGGAGTGTTCAAAGCCGCGTACGACGGGACGGTGGAAGTGTGGGGGGCGGTGTTGTCTTCCACCCTCACCACGCTGGCGGTGTTCCTGCCGATCGTGTTCATCCAGGAAGAGGCGGGGCAGTTGTTTCGTGATATCGCCATCACCATCAGCGCCAGCATTGCCCTTTCGTTGTTGGTGTCGATCACCGTGATCCCCACGTTGACCACCCTGATGATCCGTCTCCGTCCGGGAGAGTCCTTCGATCCGGCTTTTTTCAAGCGCGGATTTTTGAAGCCGATTCTGTTGGCCGGCCGGGGAATCGCCCAAATGTATTCGGGGACCATGAAGTATCTGCTGGGTACCGGTCCGGGCCATATTGCTGTTAAAGTTGCCGTGATTTTAGGAATTGGCGGAATGCTGGTGATGAGCGCGCTGATCCTGCCGGAGAGGGATTATCTGCCCACCGGAAACAGTAACATGGTGTTCATGTTCATGGACCCGGTTGCCGGCGTGCCGGTAAAACAGAATATGAAATATATCGCCGACTATGAAAAGGAAATCACCCGGATGGAAGATGTGAACAATAATTTTCTGGTGTTTTCCACGCGATTCAACGGCGGCGGGGCCATCGTCAAACCCGAGTTGGCGCGCGGCCAGCGGGGCGAAGTGAAGATGCAGGTGAAATCCCAGGAAATGGGCGGCCGCATTTTCCAGATACCGGGCTACCGGTTTGCCTTCGCTTCCCAGCGGCCGATATTCCGGTCGGCTTCCAAAACCTTTGATTTGGAAATCACCGGTCCGGACATTTACGAATTGAAACGGCTGTCCATGGATCTCATCAAGGAAATGATGGGAAGCGAGGGAATCCATTCCGTCCGGCCGGAATTCAAAGTGGGCAATCCCGAGTTGCGGTTTATTCCCCGCCGCCTCAACAACGCCCGCCTCAAGCTGGGTATTCCCGAAATCGGCGATATCATCGAATCATTGAACGCCGGGAAATACCTGGGTGAGTACAACGACCGGGGAGAGCCGATCGATTTTGTGTTGGTGCGGGAAGATGCCAAGAAACTGGATATGAACGATTACAATACCCTTCCGGTATGGACCAAGGAAGAAATGATGACCAACCTGGGACACCTGGCGGATATTGAGATCACTTCGGGTCCTGCGCGCATCGACCACATTGAAAAAGAACGCTCGGTGAAACTGCTGGTGCAGGTGGATAAATCCTACCCCATGCAGAAGGTGATCCAAAGGGCGGAAAAGGATTATTTAATTCCGTTGCGTGCCAAACTGACCGAGGAATATGGATTACGCATCGGCGGGACGGCCGACGACCTGGCCTCGACGGAGCGGTCCCTGACCAGCAGTTTCGTTTACGCCGTCGGATTTATTTATCTGCTGTTGGTGGCGCTGTTCAAGTCGTTCCTCCGCCCCCTGATTGTCATGCTGACCGTGGTGCTGGCGGTATCGGGATCGTTCCTCGGTATTGCCGGTAACAATATCCTTCAACGATGGAACATCCGCAATATTCTGGAAGATTTCAAGGTGCCCGATCCGGACGCCATGGTTCGGGGCTGGGATTGGATTACGTTCGACATCCTGACGCAGTTGGGAATCATTATCCTCGCGGGGATCGTCGTCAATAACGCCATCCTGATCGTCCACCAGATGCTGAACAATATCCGCTCCGGCATGGATGAACGGCAGGCGCTTCTGACCTCCTGCGAAACCCGGCTGCGGCCGATCATGATGACCGTCATCTCCTCCGTGTGCGGCATGATTCCGCTGGCGTTCGGCGAAGGCGCCGGGACGGAACTGTACCGCGGCATGGGCACCGCGCTGATCGGCGGGCTCATGTTCTCAACCCTGTTCACCCTGTTCCTCGTGCCCGTCCTGATATCCCTGATGACCGACCTCGGTCTGCACACCCGCCAGGAAGACCTCGTCAAAGAATCCCTGGCCGGCAAAAACTGGGAGAAGGAGTCTCATTCCGGGGTCACCGCCTCATCATAAATACCAGATATTCGCACTCCTGCCCCAGAGGTGGGAACCGGCCTTCAGGTAATTCTTAATCACCTCATCTTTCCGGCCGCGCGCTTCATTGACAACGATTTCCTGAACCCTTAACCTAATAATATCAATAACATTTCCGGGAGTTTGAATTTATGCAGCGATCTACAGGATTCCGTTCGTTTTCCGTGTTTTTCATCCTATGCAGTTTCCTCGCAGGGGGCTGTTCCCTGATGAAAGCGTCAAGTCTGGATAAGGCGGTTCAATATAATAATCCACAAGAAGTCCGCCGTCACCTGAACGAAGGCGCCGATGTGAATAAAAAAGACGAACAGGGGCAAACCGCCCTGCATTTCGCCGCGCAGGATGGAAGAAAGGAAGTGGCGGAAATTCTTCTGGAAAGAGGCGGCAAAGTAAATGTCAAAGATAACGAAGGCCGGACTCCCCTGCATCTGGCGTCGAAGGGCGGCCACGCTCAGGTGGTCGATCTGCTGATCACCAAGCGGGCTCAGGTGAACAGCCGGGATAAACAGGGGCGGACTCCTTTGCATCATGCGGCACTCGGCCGGGGCAACGACGCGGCACTGGTTCTTATCTCCAAGAAAGCGATTGTGGACGCCAGGGATAAGAAAGGCTGGACGCCGTTATACCTGGCCTGCCTGAATAACCTTCCCAAAATGGCGGAACTGCTGATCAACAAGGGGGCCAAAGTCAACTCGCCTTCCGGGCCCTCGCCGCTCATGGGTGCCACGCGGGATGGTTACACGGAGGTGGTCCGAGTCCTTTTGGAATACAAGGCCCGGGTCCATGGACCGGCCAACGCTCCAAAAACTCCCCTTCATATTGCGGCGGAAAAGGAATATCCGGAGATCGCCGAGTTGCTTCTCGACAATAAAGCCAAAGCCAACCGCAAGGACCGCTCGGGTAAAACTCCAATTTATTACGCGGCCTACCACGGCAGTGTCCGTACTCTGGAGTTGCTGATCGAACATGAGGTGGATATCAATCAGAGAATTCCCGAAGGCACGCTCCTGCACCTTGCCGCGGAACGGGACCACCCGGCGGTGGTTTCATTGCTCCTGGAAAAGGGTGTCAGGCTGGATAAAAGAAACTCCAAAGGAAAAACCGCTTTGGAGGTGGCGCTGGGTAATGGCAACCAAAGGGTGGCGGACCTGATCACCCGGGAAAGCGTCAGCCGGAGGGAGGTCGGAAAAAAATAAGGGTTTTCACCCGCTCTTTTCCTTGATCAGAATGTGGTTTCAGAATCGGGCTCCTGGAGTTTCCAGGAGCCTTTTTTCTTATCTCGAGAAGAACCGATCGCGGCAACGTTCTTGCGCTTGCCCCCTGGGCGGGGCCAGGCGCTGTTGTCGTTCGGTTAATTCTCGTAAAACTCCCGTTCTTTTTGAAGTCGCTCGCGTTCCATTTCTTCCCAGCGTTTTTGCTCTTCCCGGTTTTTTTCTTCCCATTTCTTCTGCATTTCCTGTTGATGCTTCATTTCCTCGCGCTCCATCTCCTGTTGATGCTTCATTTCCTCCCGTTCCATTTCCTGCATGTTCTTCAGGGCTTCCTTGTCACGGTCCTCGTTGACAATCACAACCGGGGCGCCATGCCGCGGATGACCTCCCTGGGAGTGGACGACACAGCCGAACATTCCCAGAGCAAAAAGAGCCAAAACAAAAAACTGAATCATAAGTCGAAACATACCGATAAATCCTCCAGATCAAGAACGTTTAAGTTGCCGAAACCGGTCTTAAACAGTGTAAGGGCGCCGGTAAAATTTGTAAACGCGGTAAAGACTGGTTGGTGACGGGTTTATGGGCCGCAGCCCGATGGTGGTCTGAATTCATAAGGTCCGGGGGAGAGCGATCAGGCCTGGTAGTCCCGTTTGAGTTCCAGAATCTTTTCCTGCTTGTATTCCGGCGTGACGATGCCCACGGAAATAATGAACTTGAGGCCCTCTTCCACTGTCATGGTCAGCTCGATGATGTCCTCCTTGGGAAGAAAAACCAGAAACCCGGAAGTGGGGTTGGGGGTGGTGGGTACGAATATGTTGTTCAGTTTTTCTTTGGTGATTTCCTGTACTTCTCCCTCCGTGGTACCGGTGATGAACCCGACGGAATACACCCCCTTGCGGGGAAACTCCACCAGCACCACCTTGCGGAAGGCTTTGGTATCGGCGTGGGCGATGGTGGTCACCACCTGTTTGGCGCCGGTGTAGATACTGCGCACGATGGGAATGCGTTCCACGATCATTTCTCCCAACTGCACCAGCTTGGCGCCGAAAATATTCTTGGTCAGGATGCCTACGACAAAAATGAGGAGGATAATGAGGATTAATCCCAGGCCGGGGAGATGGAAATCCTCCGGAATCGGGGCGCCGGCCTTGACCAGTGTTTTAATGAACCAGGGGACGATCAGGTCATCCAGCAGTTTCAGCAGGAAATGAAAAATGAAAAGGGTGAACGCCACCGGGATGGTGATCAGGATTCCGGTAATGAAAGTGTTGCGAAGGCGGCGTTTGATATCGCTGAGCACAGTGGCTATCCGGAGTTGAGTGAGTTGATGAAGCGTCTCTCGGTTAAATCGCCGAAAGGATGACCCCCGGGCAAAGCGGTTTGGGAGAGATCGGCGTATCTAATTATTATAGAGGGATTTATAACGAAGGCAAGAGGGAAGGGCAGGCCGGCGGGCCTTTGGAAATAAACTTGAAACAGGTGTGAAATCTGCTAATATCGAGAAACGAAAGGTTGCAAAAATATTGAAAAATTGGGGCTGTGGCGCAGCTGGGAGCGCGCTTGAATGGCATTCAAGAGGTCAGGGGTTCGATCCCCCTCAGCTCCACCAGACCAGCGGCTGGACGCAATGTTTCACGATTTTGTGTTCCGGCCGCTTTTTTGTTGAATTGAGTTGGCCGTCCGCCGAGGACCCCCCTCAGCTCCACCAGACCAGCGGCTGGACGCAATGTTTCACGATTTTGTGCTCCGGCCGCTTTTTTTGTTGAATTGAGTCGGCCGTCCGCCGAGGACCCCGTCAGCTCCACTTTTGCTTATAAGGGGTTACGGTGTCGGCCGAAACCCCTTTTTGTATAGATTCAATTTCTCTTGTGCGGGATCCAAGGGGTCGGTTTTCATGAAAAACCGGGAGCGCTTTGAAAGAGAAGGTTTAGCAAACTCATTTTCCTCGAAAATTTACAAGTGCAGCGGAATCGTAACCCATGAAATCGAAACCGGAGGTTTGTGAGACCCGCCCCCGTAATAGTCAGCCGGCAAATTTAATTCATTAGGTAATACCTTGTGGTTATGTTAGGCTGAAAATTCAACCGGGGTTGTTATATTGTAAGTGTTTCTCTTATAGTTTCTCGCCAAGAGCAAGCTTTGGTACGTTTGCATTTTCTCGAAGTGGTCATCTAAAAGTCCTTGCATCAAACCAACCCTACACAGAAATAGGAACGCCTTTGGCTGAAAAATTTGCCGGCGTGCCCTGATTAATAGTGGGAGAGTAAATATTATGACTGTAGGAACGGTAAAGTGGTTTAATGAGAGTAAGGGTTTTGGATTCATTGAATCTGAATCCGGCAAGGATGTTTTTGTTCATTTCTCGGAGATTCAAGGCGATGGTTTTAAAACCCTCATGGAGGGACAGACGGTAGAATTTGAGGAAGGAGTTGGCAAAAAAGGTCCTCAGGCTACGAAGGTAGTGCCTAAATAGGATGAAAAAAGGCCTCCGGTAAAATCCTGATTCTTCCGGAGGTTACTATTTTCCATTTATACAATGGACTATATTCCGCGCCACCTGTTCAATATATTCCTTTTCCCTGTTCCGGTTTGTTCTCGCTTATCGTTTGAATTTATGATAAGATGCTTTGTAAAATAATAAGAATATAAGAGAATTAGTGTTCCCAGGCTGATAGAGCCTTTCTTCCGGGTTCAGAAATCTCGGATGCCCTCCTCTTCGCATTTCTATTTTTTTGACTTCTTCTCTTAAACATATCCATTCTTCTGTCAATTGGCTTCGTTGAAGATGTATGCGAATGCAGGCATCGGTAATGTAAGCATGCGGTTGATACTGTTCATGAAGGAGGGTATGGGGTCAATCGGTATAAATGGTTCGCGCCTTCCTTGCCAATCCTCGCTCTTGAAGAATTTGTTCAGGGTGGTGTGGGAAAAGCGCGCGATAAAGTTTAAATATAATTTCTATAGAGGTAAATAAAATGGGAAAAGCAGTAATCGAACAATGTGTTTTATGTGGAACTTCTTTTCAGTATGGAGTGAAACAGTACGATGGGCAGTACCTCCCTCATTATGAAATGTTTCTGTGTGAGGGTTGTTACCGGTCTAATCAAGGAGGATTTGCATCTTATTTTGAGAAAAAATTCATTCTGCATTTGGATAGCAGGGGAATTTCAAAACCAGAGCGCAACTCCAAAGGGATTTATCCGCGCTAAAATCATGATTGCGCCAAAAATGAACCAGGGATCTGGATATGGGTTTGGCCCGGTTCTTTTTTGCCTGTAAGAGTACCCTTAACAAAAGGTAACTGGCACGTAATGCTCGATGGGATATAAATGGAAAATTATGCTTTCTATGTTTTAGTGGCTTCCATGATTCTTAATTTCTTTGTGTTAGGGATTTCCTTGAACCGGCCGGCTTCTTTTATTCCGGTAAGCCTTTCTGCCGCATCCATTGCGTTGCAAGGTTACGCTTTACGGATGATCGCAATGAATGCGGTCCTTTAAAAGTGAAGTTGAAATTCGGAATAAACCGGTAATGTGGAAAGGATGAAGACGCTTCCCAACAAAGGCCCTTTTGGCGTATTCGATAAAAGAGGAAACAATTTTTGGGAATGTGTGATATGCTGATTTAGTTAGTTGTTCATCCGCTTTTTATGAGCCTGCGTATTTTGAGCACTCCTCCTTTCAAGCGGCCCCAGCCTTCAAGTTTGTTCGGGGATGGAAAATGCTGCGTAGGCACCCGCCTTTTTCTGCAATCAACTAAAATTAACCGAATAATTGCGTTCGTTGCATTGTCATTGAGTCTTTAGTCTTTTAAATGACCGGCAAGTGGCCGAGACCATTCAAAGGGCTCGATAACACACAAACGAGCGCTCTGGAACGGGGTGCACCATGCGCCTCGTATTTTTTTCAAAAATATTTAAAGGATTATTATGAAAGAATTTCAGGAATTAAAGCTTCAAAAACCGATTATCCGGGCTCTTCAGTTCAATTCATATGAAAAGCCGACACCGATTCAGGCTCAATCCATCCCGGTGGCTCTGGAGCGCAAGGATATTATTGCCTGCGCTCAAACCGGAACCGGCAAAACCGCCGCCTTTGCCTTGCCGATTTTGCAAATGCTGATGAAAAATAATAAAGCCCCTGAATCAAAATCAGCAAGGGTCCTTATCCTTGCTCCCACCCGCGAACTTGCCGGGCAAATTGATGAAAGCTTTCGTGTGTATGGACGTTATTTAAAAATTTCCCGCGCGCTGATTTATGGAGGTGTTAAGGCAACGGGCCAGATTCGCGATCTAAGACGGGGGGTGGATATTTTGATAGCTACCCCGGGAAGATTGCTGGATTTATTCAATCAGGGAAAATTGCGACTCGATAAAATTGAAGTGATTGTTTTGGATGAGGCGGACCGGATGCTGGATATGGGATTTCTTCCGGATGTCAGGAAGATTTATTCTGCGATCCCGGAGGACCGGCAGTCGATGCTGTTTTCGGCGACGTTTCCCGACGAAATCCGGAAGCTCACTCGGAAATTTCTCAATAATCCGGTTTATGTGGCCGTCTCACCTCCGGCAAAAACCGTGGAGAAAATCGATCAAAAAGTATTGTTTGTCGATAAAAAAAACAAAAAAGCCCTGCTTAAATACCTGCTGCAGGATTCGGCCGTCGAGCGTGCCCTGGTGTTCACCCGAACCAAGCATGGCGCCAATCAGGTAGCGAAAAGTTTGAATGAAAAAAGAAAGCGGGCCGAAGCAATCCACGGCAATAAATCTCAAGGAGCCCGGTTGCAGGCATTGAAAAATTTTCGTTCGGGTAAAGCAAATATTCTGGTGGCCACAGATTTGGCTTCTCGCGGGCTGGATATCGACGGAATCACCCATGTGATCAACTTTGAATTACCCAATGAAGCAGAAAGTTATGTGCACCGGATTGGAAGAACGGGTCGTGCAGGGGCCGTTGGAGTGGCGATTTCATTCTGCGATTTCGGGGAGCGTTCCAGTCTGCTGAAAATTCAAAAGAAGATCGCCAAAAAATTGGATGTGATTACCAATCATTCTTTTCATTCAGCCAGCGCCGCGTGGTGAAGCGGTCCATTAAATGGAAAAAGAAAACCCGGCGAAAACGGGAACACAATACAAAAGGTGTCCCGATTTGAATGCTGGAAAGAAAAAATAATAAAACGGAATATTGAATTGCCTTAAAGCAGGCAAAGAAGCCAGCGGGTAACCCAGAGGTGATTGAGAAATTTCCATGAAATAAAATATTTGAACCCTTAAACGGAACAATCAAATTGTTGGTTAACGTCCATCAAAATCAAATTGATAAAGCCCTGCGGACTTTAAAGCGTCAGATTATTAAAGAAGGATTGTTCAGGGAGCTGAAGCACCGGCGGTTTTATGAAAAGCCTTCTGTTAAGAAGAGAAGGAAAATTAAGGAAGCCAAGAAAAAACGTAAGCGGGCATTACGGCGTTGGAACTCCCCTTGGTAATTTAATAAAAAATAAAAATTGAAATAAAAAGAATTGATTTTATTTTTTATGTCCTTTGTTTTTTATTTGTTCCTCCTCGGACCCGGCGTTTAAAAGCGTTGGGGGCCGGGGGCTTTATTTAGGGTTCGCATTGGCCGCCGGCTCTACCCTCACGAAACGGCAGAGACTTTGCCGCTCGCCAGTTCGTAAACGCCACCAACCACCCGCAACTCACCCGCTTGCATCCGCGACTCAATGATTTGGCTCGATTTCGCCAGGTTGACGACGGTCAAACGCACGTTCTCATACACGGCGTTCGTCAAGTGATCTCCGGTCTCCGACTCGGTGATTTGCACGGCACGGGCGATCGATTCAACCAGCCCCGGCAACTCCCCGGGAAACTCCGCACCGTCCTTCACCACTTTAATCGCCGCACCCACCGCGCCGCAGGAGGTGTGGCCCAGGACGTAGATCAGGGGTGTTTTGAGGTATTCGACCGCATACTCGAGCGACGCGATCCCGTAAGCCGTGGCAATGTTGCCTGCCACGCGCACGACAAAAAGTTTGCCGGAACCCTGGTCGAACGCAAACTGCGGCACGACCCGGGAATCCGAGCAGCTGAGCACCGCGGCGATGGGGTGCTGGCTTTGAGCCAGCTCGGCCCGATCCGCGTGGAAATCGTGTTTGTGGGTATTGCCGCTCAGGTAACGCCCGTTTCCCGCATGCAAAATGTCAAGCACCTCATCCGGTTTCATAACCGTCCTCCTTCATAAAACTCTGGATAACATCAAAGAATAATACCCGGACCTCACTAGCCCACCCCCTCAAGAGAGAGGTGAAGTTCGCTCACCTAAAAAATAAATGTATCCAATAGAGAAGGGAAAAGCAATCTTTGGCTTTGGGACAGGGGCGTCGTCAGAGGAGGGTCTGTCAAAGGGCGGGTGAATAAAAATATAACCACGACGGAGAAATGGTTTTGTACTGCAGCCGGTGAATGAGTTTTTCAGAAAAAGAGGGTGGGCATTTCATTTTTTCGAAATATTTGTTTTATAAAATGAAACCAACCTGGGCGATTGGAATTTCCCCTTTGGAATTTTAAAAAGAAATTATTTATAATGTCTTTCTTCAACAAGAGGGGGGTGTCCGCTCCAGAAAGGGAGGAGGAGGGCGCGGATTAAATTTGCGATTTGGTGCGCGAATTCTTTTACCCCTTGGAACGGTTCATCTGAAAATGAATTGTAATTTCAAATTTAATGAATTGAATGGGAAGAAGATTGCTATGAACTACGTCTTTGGAGTTGTCATGGCCCTTGCGGCTCAATTTCTGCTTGTTTCTGCCGCTTCTGCGGGTAAAAGCAGTGCTTACAGCATGAACGAGGACTGGCAGGCGTGCAGTACTTCTGGTATTGCAGATTCTCAGAAATTTGAAAGTTGCGTCACCTACCCTGAATCCGGGAAGGATTTTGAATCCTGCGAACATCCGCCCAAAGCGATTTATTTTGCCCGGCACGCGGAGAAACGATTTCGGGATATCACGGGACAAAATAATAAATCAGAATACATTCTGAGCAGGGTCGGCCAAAAGATGGCGCAACACCTCCCAAAAGTCTTTGAGCCTGTACCCGTGAAAGTGATTTACACCAGCCATTATACCCGGACCCGGCAAACCGCGTGCCCCCTGATGACAAGCAAGGGAGTGGACCGTCATATCGTCTGTAAAACAGAAACCAAAAGCGACCGGTTTCTTCAGGGCGCCCTTTGCAAGTCTCACAAGAATGAAGTGGTTGTGGTCATCGGTCATTTCGATACGGTAAATGAAATGCTCATCAACCTGAAAGCGGTCGGGCCCCGGGATGGACTCGAGATAAAACTGGGAGAGCTTTATAAAGTTACCTTCCAGGGCGGGAAAGCCACCCTGGAAGAACCTCCGCTTCGTTACTGGAACTGTGACGCCTCCGAATGCCATAAAAATGGCGCTTTGAAGGTGAAACTGAAGTAGGGGGGTCCGGATTCGGGCGAAAATCCTTCCAGCCCGGAAATGGAAAACCCTTATCCGCAAAGGGCAAACGGGCTCCCCAACGGTCTAGGCCAACCATATCCCCCCTATGAGGATGACGAATGCAGGGACGAAGCGGAAAGCGCGAATTCCCTGATTTTTTTTTGTTGACTCCTGAAATAAATTTCATGTAATCTAATTCACAAATTGGATATCGTGTATTATATTTCTTAAAACGAATAACGTATATTATTTTTCCGATATGTCGAAGCGCGAGATAAGCTTTCATGGTGTTGCGTTTCCCCATTGGGATTGAGGATGAATACGGAAAAAACAGCTACCCCATCATGGACTTTTTTGACCAATCATGCGCACGTCTTATTGTGCCTGGCTCAAAACCCCTCGGAGCGCATTCGAGATATAGCTGTGGAGGTTGGAATCACCGAACGCGCGGTTCAGCGTATTATCGTTGAGCTGGAAGCTGACGGGTATTTGGAGCGCATTCGTGATGGGAGGAGGAATGTCTACAAGGTTTTCAGTCGCAAGCCTTTGCGGCATGATATTGAGAAACATCGACAAGTGCACGACTTGATTAAGCTGATTAAAAAATGAATTGAATCAAGCCTTGTGGCGGGCATACGACTCGTCCCCGACGAGGCTTGAAACAAATTAAACTTATAAAGATCGCGAAATAATAAATTTTATTAATATGAAATATAAGGATTCGGGCAATAAGAACAAGCCGGGCCAGGTGTTCCCGTTTGTGGGGAGTCCGCTGAAGAATCCGTGGCGAAAGGTAAATCTTTCTATATGAGTACTGTCTCAGAGAAGCCCTTTTCCCTGGAAGACCGTGATCAGGTTCGGCAAATGGTTTTGAGCGCCAGCGAACCCATTGCGCCGTTTTGGCCCATGCGGACCATGGTCGCGCAGAATCCCATTCATGGATTGGAGTATCTGCCGTTTGATCAGGCTGTTCGAAAAGGCAGGGAGCTCCTGGGTGGAAATGGCTATCTCTCGAATGAGGAGTATCGTCAATTCCACCGGAACGGCCGGATCACCGCAAAAAATTTTGAGCGCGCTTTCTCCAGGGTGGGGCCCAGCGCGGATGAAAAAGATTTTGTTGAAGTTGGACGTCGAAAGGTTACTCCCGAGGATGTTTGGCAATTACATGTCCTTTATGGTTTCGAGGAATT
>JABAHQ010004306.1_pt1 | contig 59442 bp, 59 predicted proteins | sample 7062091 | NCBI WGS metagenome assembly JABAHQ01 (sample SAMN14534359, study PRJNA622989) | marine sediment metagenome | biome: marine biome [ENVO:00000428]; feature: marine pelagic biome [ENVO:01000023]; material: deep marine sediment [ENVO:00002113] | place: India: Gulf of Kutch | collected...
CGGGTTCGAATCCCGGCCGGAGCACCATTTCAGGGGGCTGTTCTCAGTTTGTTCGGGACTGGAAGGCATAGATGATCTTTTATACAGTTGTGACTAGATAATAATCATTTAAGAAGAAGCAGTTATGCGGAAAAACTTGGCCCTTGACAGTTTCTTTATCTTTATGACTGGTATAGCTTTTGGCTTCTAGGCTTCTCAGCGAGATTGCCTAATTGACTTCCTTACCCAAAGTTGAATTGAGTCTCTGGATCAACATCGAATCCTAACTGGTTCGCTGCCCTAGCTGGCTTGGTTATTTCCTCAATTGGTTTCTTTATGGCAAAGTAACTCTTCGTGCATTAATCTGTTAGACTGGCCTTGGTCATCTGTGCGTGTTCTCTCGAAGCTGCTTTCTCAGCTTCTCGATTTTGATAGAAATTCTAGACAACCTGTTCTGTAGATCATCCAACTCCTTCCTGAGTTCTCTTGTAGCGAGGTGAGTTTCGGTCATTGTCTCTATAAATTTCCATCGGGAGGCTTTCTCTATTCCCAGAGTCCGCCAGAAGGCTTCTTCCAAATCCTTGCCAACAACAACTATCCCATGATCCCCAAGAATTACGGCATCCGACCTCGTCAACTTCTGGGACGCCTTTCTGGCGAGGGCTCGTGTTCCAGGTCTAATTCTTTGTAGATACGGTACCATTGAAGATCCGAGTCTAAATTCTGTCACCCCTCTCAGTTTCAAAGGCTCCTTCAAAGTTGAAAACAAGGCGGTAGCGAAATCTGGATGAGTATGGATTACTGCGTTCACATCCTTCCTCTTCTTATAGATCTCTGTATGCAGACGATGTTCGCTTGACGGAGCCTCTTCTCCAGAAAGCCTTCTCCCAGAAAAGTCAATTATAACAAAATCTGAAGCCTCAATCGATGCCAACTCCTTCCCTCTCGGCTTGATCAGCGCCTCATTTTCCGCTAGGCGCACACTTAGATTCCCTTCTGAGCCTTCCACTAGGTGATGGCGTGTCAGCCGTCTAGCGATGGCCGTTAGTCTTTCTCGGCCTTCAGTCTCATCCATTGTAGTCCCATGTTAGAGCTAAATGCTGTTGATACTTAAAAGATAATTCACAGTACTTCTCCTATGCTCCCAGAGTTGAAAACAATGTACATGCAGCTCTAGACAAAATTTCCAAACAGGAAAAAAGGCCTTCATACAATTATAATACTTCTTCAAACGATGTATGATTATGATCTTGAACGGGGAGAAAATGAATGGGTAACAATCTAGGTGAATCAAAGAATATCTTCTACTTTGATGTGTGCGGTCAAATCAACACTGAACAGGCGTTGAAACTTGCTATTAAACGGGCTAGAACCTTGGACATAGATAAGTTGGTCGTTGCCTCCGAGACTGGTCTCAGCGCGCTCAAAGCGACCGATATGCTTCGAGATTCCGAGATGGACCTTATAATTGTTACTTCCGCTGCTGGTACAAAGATTGAGAAGACAGTAATCGGCGACTTGAGAGTAGGCATTCCAGACAAGAAGATCTGGGATAAGCTCGAGAGAAGTGGGGCCAAAATCGTTAGAGCGACTGATCCGCTTTACAGTATTGGAGCAGTTTTGGAACACAGAGGCTTCCCAACATTAGCGACACTGGTCCGCTTATGTCTGAGGATTATTAGTTCTGGAACTGCTGTCTGCGTTACGGCTACATTGATGGCCACTGATAACGGTTTGTTAAAGGAGGGAGAGGATGTGGTGGCCGTTGCAGGGTCGTGGGTAGGCTTGGATACGGCGCTTGTTATGCGAGCGGCAAACTCTGTGAATCTTTTGAAGTCAGGAGCTATACAGATAAAAGAGATTGTATGTAAACCTATAAATCCAGCGTACAGCTGGCCGATTGACCAAAAGAACTGGGTTGGCGATTTGAAACTCTATAAAGCGTTTGCAGAGTGATGTCAGCTGCCCCCTCTTTTCTGTCGTTGCGCGCAACGGACCTATGCATGCGCTCACCTTTTTTATCTGGTCAGGTTGTCTTGCGTCTCAGCCGTGCGGCTCTCAGCATGGATGCTTAAACATTTTATCTTTAATAGTTCTAAGTATGTGTGTGGTTCTCCTATTGGGAATCTTTCATTCGAAATTCTGTGCAAGATATGTATAATTGAGCTGCTCTTTCCCTGTTTTCTTAACTCCCACTTGCGAAAATTTCAGCATATGGATCTTCGGCTTTTCTGGGGAACTCAACTTGGCGCTCTCCATGTTTGATCATTCGCTCTTTTCCTTCAGAGAAGACCCCGACGATATTTGCGAATCCTCCTTTTGAGATTACTTCGGTTACTTCATTTTTTTTGTAAGGAGACACAGCGGCCAGCAGAGTTCCCGTAGATGACATGGATAAGGTTTGCTTCCAGGTTAGATCGAAATATTGTGCCAATTTCTTAGTTTCTGGAGATAGGGGGAGTTTAGCGAAATCTAGTGAATAGCCTAGATTGGAGGCATCAGCCATCTCATTCAGAGCCGTAACAAACCCCCCTTCCGTGGCATCATGCATGGCGGATACACCACCAGTTCTGGCCAGCGCAAGTGCCTCTCCTACACAGGTCTGCATCCTAACCTGGTCTGCGAGCTGTTGGGTTCGTTCAGAACCAAACAGCTTTCTTGCCAATCTTCTGTGAGTTAAGACGAAGTTCACCAGGGTCTCAAGACCTATTGGCTTGGTGCACAATATCTGATCTCCAGGTCTAGCTCCGGCAGGGGTGATCAGTTTATCTTGATGTATGAAACCATACGCTGTACAGGTTCCGACCAGCGTAGATAGGCATTCATAGGTGCCAGTGTGCCCCGTGACAACAGTCATCTCGATTTCATTAGCTGCGCTACAAGCTTGACTCATAGCTTTCTTGAAGAGTGTATTCTCTGCACCTAGAGGTCCTAAAAGATTGATGGTGCAAAATCGGGGTTGAGCCCCAAACAAGGCGACGTCGGAGGCTGAATAGTGGATGAGAAGCCATCCGAACCACTCCTGTGGAACACCTAAGCATGGATCAGTGGCTATGACAACATACCTGTCGGCTCCAATCTTGTGAACACCCGCATCGAAACCTGGCGCAGGAGGAACTATCAATTCTGGTGTTTCTTTGATGAAGCGAAGCACTTCTCGTAAGGCCTCGGTTGAGAGTTTTCCCAACTCAGTCTCCTCAGAAGCAAGCTTGCCTAGAGGATCATCTCTTCAGCATCTTAATACCTTCACCTGTGATCTTGAAGGGCAACCATCCGAGCGGATGGGGGCAACCTTCCATCTTCACGATGCGCATCTCGCGCTGGAAGGTCTCTTGGTTGGTGCGGAAGAGAATTAGGTTATTGGCGGTGCCAAAGTCTAAATCTACAGCTCGCTGGGTTGCAACATCCTTGTCTGTGGCAGCTGTCATGATATCCAGGTTAGCTATGTCATCGAAGTAGGACCAGTTGATGGTCCAGTTCTCGACGGGAAGCATATACTTGAGCTCGTAGAGAGAAAACAGTTGTTCATTGAAATCTCCTGCGGCGAATCTGGTAACGTCGCTATCAGATAGTAGTCTGTCTATGCGTTTCATCTCCTGAAAATCGTCTAGACTGAAGTAAATTACATGAGGGTCTTTAGGATAGGGTTCAAAATGAGGAAAGGCCTGTATGGAGATGAATCTCTTCCTCTCCTCATAGGGCTCAATGTTCCAGCCAAAGGTTTTGAAGTACCATCTCAATCGCGGAAAAGGCTTATCCATGACGTCGAAGGAGACAGTCTCGCCCTCTTGGAGACCTTGCCATAGAAACTGCATTGCAAAAACGGTTTTTCCAGTACCTGGCAATCCATAAAGAACGTTCCGCGAACCAGACTCGATTCCGCCTCCTATCAGCTCGTCAAAGCCTTTTATTCCAGTTTTAAGTCTCCCCATCTTGTGTTCGCTCTTACAAGAAAATATTCAATAGCTTACTTTCTTGTAGTAAATATGCTATATACACGCTTATCACAAGCTCGGGCAACAGATAGCTTCCGTTATAGATTGTAGAGTAGACTATTGGATGCATTCCTTTAGGTGCATAATCAGCAAAGTAAACTAAACCAGAAATAAAGTGTGCTAAGAAACGTCCAACTATGCCTACGTTTACACCGAGGAATGGGCGATTTTGAAAGAAGCCTGCAAGCCCAAGCATACCGAAAGCAATTGGATAATCAAGCAACACTTGAGCCGGATGGACCATGAATGGCTCAAGAACTAATTGCACACAGCCATAGACTGCGGCAGCAGACAAGCCTACTTTTGCCCCCCTTCTAAGTGCCAGCCAGAGAATGGGCACCATCGATCCAGCTGTTACTGATCCGCCTTGTGGAAGACTAAACAGTTTGATATAACTTAATGCGGTTGCAAGGGCAACAAAAGTCACGATTTCTGCAATTATCTTAGTTGAGGATTTAATGTTGCTTGCGTTCATGTTTTTCCCTCCGCCAGTATTGTCTGGATCAGGTTCTAAGGGTCGACGGTGATCCAACCGTCCTCTCAGCCGAGGTCCCCAGCTCCCCGTAGTTACCAAGGGAATATGAGATATATAACATTAACTGGCCGTGAAGTCGCTTTCCTAAATGCCTTGCCTCCTCGCCCCCAACATTAGCCTACTTGGGTTATGTAGCAATCAGTTGTAAGCTTTTGGTGATACACTGTGGAAATGGGTGTGAAAAATGGTGGTGATGATTAGTAATCTTTAAATAAAGCGCTACGTGACTCGGCAAGGGAAAGTTTCAATTCTAGCCCTGAGCTGCCTTTTAGGGCAGCTTTTTACGCCTACTTGAGGGGAAGAGAGAAAGATGAGTGAGGAAAAGCTCAGTTCAGAAAGTCAGCCTGTCAATAAATGCCCAATCTGTGGAAACTCGCCACTTGTCCACGACTACGAGTGTGCAGAGCTTGTATGTAAAGAGTGTGGCTACGTAATCTCCGAAAAACTTGTGGACCGGGGGCCCGAGTGGCGGGCTTTCAATCCGGAGCAACGTGCTAAGAGGGTGCGGGTTGGCGCTCCCTTCACCTTCACTATTCATGATAAAGGGCTCTCCACCAAGATTGACTGGCGCAACCGGGATATCAAAGGTAGGAGGCTGCCCTCAAAACAGAGAGCCCAGATCAACCGGCTTCGAAAGTGGCAGAGGCGAGTTCGGGTTTCTGGCTCCATGGAGAGAAACCTCGCCTCCGCCTTATCCGAGATGTCTAGGATAACAGACCAGCTTAATCTCCCGAAGAACATCTTTGAAACCGCCTCCGTAGTATACAGAACGGCAATAAAAGAGCGCCTTATCCGTGGAAGATCCATAAAAGCGATGGCCGCCGCTGCCCTATATGTGGCCTGTAGACGATGTAAACTGATCAGAACTCTAGATGAGGTTGCCGGGGCATCTGAGGTTGATAAGAAGGAACTGGGGCGTAGTTACCGATTGCTGGTTAAAGAATTGGAGTACTTCGTGCCTCCCGTGAAGAGTTCCATGTACGTGACAAAATTGTTGAACAAACTGGCTCTGAAGGGAACGGGTGAGGAGGTTGCTCATAAGGTGCTCAGAGCTGCGAAGCAACTTAAACTCACCTCTGGTAGAGCTCCTAAGAGCATAGCCGCCGCAGTAAGCTATATCGCCTCCAAGATAACTGGAGAATACCGAACTCAACGAGAGATAGCTGAGGCCGCCCAGATCACGGAGGTCACCATAAGAAACAGGTATAAGGAGCTCATGGAACAGGTCCTAATCACCACGAGCCTCTAGTTAACTAAACTAGACTTCTTGAGAGAATTCACTCTTCCAACTTTTCTGCTTCTTCTAAATACTTCTTTAATCGTTCTTCACATTCTCTCTGGAACCACAACCATGCTCGACGATACCACTTACTCTGCCAGAATTCCTGCTGTTCTTCAACCCATTTCTCTTTCCCGATGCTTCGTCTTCTCTTTAGGTTATCAATTACCGGAAGATGGTGCATCCAGACCGGATTGTAACAGAAATGAATCAGTTGGGTGCATGGGAATTCCGAGCATTCTGAGCAGTCAGCCAGTTTTTTCTCATCTACGCAACATCGTTAGATTTCACATCGCTTATGGTGTTCAGTTGCGTCACATTCTCCACAGAGACAGCCACAGCCATGACAACTCTTGTGCACGAGCCTATCAATGCAGGCTCCACAGTATAGTCCGCAGGGAGCAGCAAGATCTGAAACAGTAGTAGTACTCATTCAAGTCTCACCTCTTCTTTAATGGTCTGAAGTATTCAATCATGATGTTCACTAAGCAGTCCTTCTCTAAGCTCCCTAGTGGCCTCCCAGTCAATCTCTGCAGTCTCTGTATTTATTACCAATCCATAATTCTTCTCTGCACAATCTTTGGAAACCAACCCCTCCACCACATCTTCAAGGACTGCTTCTGGCTCACGCTCTAGCGGATTTCCATAGCCACCTCCACCAGGGGTTTTGACACTGAAAACGTCGCCTTCCTCCATCTTCACGGTGCATTTCGACTTCAACCGGATCTCCGTGCCGTCTGCCCTGCGAATTAAGAACTCTCCCCTCCTTCCAGATTCACCACCTTGGAGCCCCCAAGGACCAAGTTTTGTTCTTTCAGCCAGAATAGATAGCGTGGCTGAGGAACCCAGCAGTTTCCAGCTTCTTTCCACACCCACACCGCCTCTCCACCTACCGCCACCGCCACTATCCATTCTTAACTTGTACTTTAGGAACCGTATAGGATAGACGTTTTCAATAGCCTCTATAGGCGTATTCATAGTGTTGGTCATATGTGTATGCACAGCATCGATACCATCCAACCCTCTTCTGCCTCCGAAGCCTCCAGCTATGGTCTCGTAGAAGGTCCAAGAACGTCCAGTTTCCGGATGAGTTCCGCCAACAGCAACGTTGTTCATTGTTCCTTGACCAGCGGCACACCCCTTCTCTGGAATAATCTGTGCGAAGACTTTCAGCAACACATCCACATTTCTCTGGGAAGTCTCCACATTTCCTCCAGAGACTGCGGCTGGGCGTCTAGGATTGACCAGTGTTCCCTCAGGTGCGTAGACTTCCACCGGTCTGTGACACCCCTCATTCATAGGGATATCTGGATCTGTGACGCAACGTAATATATAGTAGACGCCGGAGAGTGTAGCCCCATAGACGGCATTCACGGGGCCCTCCACCTGTTCACTTGTGCCGCTGTAATCGAATTTCAGACTGCTTTTTCGCACGATGACCACGGTCTTTATCTTCACTGGCTCTTCTCTCACTCCTGTGCTTTCAAGATAGTCTTCTGCCTCGTATCGTCCTTCAGGCATCTTCTCTATCTCCCTTCGTATCCTGCTCTCCGAATAGTCTATCACCTGAGCCATTGCTTCACGCAAGACTTCCACACCATGATTATCAGCCAGCTCTATCATTCGACGTTCACCCAGAAAGTTGGCAGCCATCTGAGCCTGCAGATCCCCCATACGTACCTCCGGAGTTCGGACATTGCTCATCAAGAGCTCCGAAAGCTCCTGGTCGAATTCCCGGTTCTTCACGAACTTAAGCGGAGGGACTATGATACCCTCCTGATAGAGCTCTGTGGCGTCCCCTGCCATGCTTCCCGGAGCCTTTCCACCCACGTCAGAGTGATGGGCCTTGTTGGCTGCATAACCGATGATCTCTCCCTTGTGAAAGATAGGTGCAATGAGTGTTATGTCTGGAAGGTGAGTTCCACTGATGTACGGGTCGTTGAACATAAGCATCTCCCCCTCCTCCAACTTCCCTTCAAACCGTTTCAACCCCTGTTTAACCGCCCAACCCATCGACCCCAGATGCACAGGTATATGCTCAGCCTGAGCCACCAATCTCTCTTTATAATCGAAAAGCGTGCATGAGAAGTCCATCCGCTCCTTGATGTTTGGTGAATAGGCCGAGTTCCGCAAGGCGATTCCCATCTCCTCAGCAGCGTAGATCAACCCCCCTCTGATCACCTCCACAGTCACAGGATCAACCATCAACCCTACTCCTTTAACCTCCTCAACACAAGATTACTAAACCCATCCACTTCAGCTTCCCATCCAGGATGCACCACGGTGGTAGAGTCATACTGCTCTACCACTGCCGGACCCGAGATAAGATTTCCACTTTTCAACCTCTCCCTGAGATAAACATCGGTCGCTCTAAAATCGCCATATTCTTTAAAGAAGATGTTGCGACTGGTCGATAGAGCCTTCCTAGGAGTCCGCTCTTTCTGAGCCTTCCGTCTCTTCATCTTCGGTTTCTTCACCAAACCCACCGCCCTCAGCCTAGCATTTACCATCTCAAGGGGTTCTTGTTTCCTGGAGTAGCCATACATGGTTTGGTGTTTTTGGTGAAACCTGTCCAAGGCTTGCTGGAAACTCTCTTCGGTCAACTGATGAGGCACAGGGACCGAGAGTTCATAGCCCTGTCCAAAGTATCTCATCTCCAACTGACGTGAAAACCTCATATCCGGTGGTTTGACTCCTTGGGCGGCCAGTATCTTCCTCCCTCTTTCCTGCAGCCCGTAGAACGTCTCTTCTAGACTACTGCATTCAATCTTTTCAGCTGTTTCCATTATGGCTTGAACTAAATTGCAGGTGAAGTCAGCAGCCAGTAGACCATAAGCGGAGAATAGTCCTGGGTTGGGAGGCACCACGATCTTAGAGATATGCAGCTCTTCTGCCAAGGCGCAAGCATGCATGGGTCCCGCGCCACCGAAGGATATTAACGTGAACCTCCTAGGGTCGAAGCCCCGTTCCACGGAGACAATCCTCAAAATCTTAGCCATCTGAGAGTTCACAATCTTGACGATTCCAGCTGCAGCCTCCTCTAGTTCAAGATCAATCATTTCGCAGATCTCTTCCTTCACAGCTTTTCTTGATGAATCAGCAGACAGTAGCATCTCTCCGCCGAGCATATACCTCGGGTTAAGTCTGCCCAGTAGCAGGTTGGCGTCCGTCACAGTGGGTTCTTCTCCTCCTCTTGCATAGCAGGCTGGTCCTGGATCGGCCCCGGCGCTGATGGGACCAACTCTTAGAACTCCACCTGCATCAATCCACGCAATGGTTCCACCTCCCGCGCTACATTCTGCCAAGTCGATGAAGGGAAATCGAACCGGATAACCACTCCCTTTAACGATCCTTCCACTATGAATCTCTCCAGCAACTTCATATTCCTTAACAACCTGAGGCCTGCCACCCTGCACAGCACCAGCCTTTGCGGTTGTCCCACCCATGTCAAAGCTTAACACATTCTGGATGCCTAATCTCTCTGCATAGAAGGAAGACGCTATCACCCCAGCTGCCGGACCTGACTCCACCATGCTGACAGGTCTCTCAATCACGGTTCCCTTGGTAGCCAATCCCCCATCAGACCGCATCACACAGAGCGGAGCGGTTACTCCCAGCTCTTGAATCTGATTGCCTAGACTGACAAGGTATCTCGAGACGATAGGCATCAGACAAGCATTCACCACCGTGGTGCTCGTTCTCTCATACTCACGATGTTCCGGAGCCACCTTGGAAGATGGAGAGACAAAAACCCCCGGAACCCGCTCCTTCAGCAACTTCTCAATCTCTTGTTCATGTTTTGGATTTGCATACGAAAAGAGCAAGGTTATAGCTACGGCTCTGGCTTCTTTTAGTTTCAGCTCTTCTGCAAGAGTATACACATCATTCAGATTTAATGGTTCTAGAATCTCCCCTTCTGCGTTTATGCGTTCGTTGACCTCATATCTGAGTCGGCGAGGAATCAAGGTTTGAGGCTTCTGAATGAAGAGGTTGTAGAGTTCATGGCGGCGTTGCCTCCTTATCTCCAGTACATCTCGGAAGCATTTGGTGGAGACTGATGCAACCTTGGGAATCTCTAGGCCCAATTGCCCCAACAAGGCGTTTACAGCTATGGTGGTGGCATGGGTCACAACCGAAACTCTTGCGGGTTCAGCGTCTTTGAGAAACAGGTGCATGGCTTGTACGACTCCCTCTGCTGGTCTTCTGGGTGTGGAAGGAACCTTGATGTTGACTAGCTCTCCGCTTTCTTCCTTCAGTGCTACCAGATCCGTGAATGTGCCACCGACATCGATGCTAACTCGATAGGCTGACAAGGCTTGAGCCACCTCTATCAAAGACTACTGATATCCCGGCTCAGTCAGATAAGTTTTGGAATCGGCAGATACCTGTAAGCACCTGGTCATCTTTGATGGGTTCTTGTTTTCTCTACGTATCTCCTCATGTCTTCTGGTGTGGCTGATGGTATGGGCAGATCTTTCATGGTCACCAAGCCAGGTGGGGCGTTGATCACTTTCGGGATACAGTTTACAATCATAGCCACGGTGGAGATGTCACCGTGGAAACAGGGCGTGTTTTTCAACCTAACGGTTGGCAAACCCTCTATGGTATAGAGCTCGTATTCCTCTGCGCCCATGTACATATGTATCTCGAGTGTGATCACCGTCTCACCGTTCCTGACGGCCCACCCCTTCTGTTTCAGGCCTGCCACTTGTCCGGATTCAACAGTCACGCCTCCTTCTATTCTGCTTGCCACCCGACCTTCAGCTATCACCGGCTCGACGGGAGCTACTTCCACTCCATCAAGCTCCCAGCCTAGAGCACTGGCTATCAGACTCATAGACTGCTCAAGCCCAACATGCCCAGTTATCTCTCTTCTATCCAATTTCTGCTGTAACTCCTCTGGAATCAGTCCAGCCCCAATCTTCTTCTGGAACGGCACCCTACGATTGGCGGCATTCAACGACCTGATGACCTTGATGGCTTTGACTTTTTGACATGCTCCAGTGAGGGTTATCGGCAGGATATCCATCACGAAACCCGGATTCACACCAGTCCCCAACACGGTGGCTCCCTGTCTCTTAGCCAATTTATCAAGCCTTCTGGCCAAATCTGCACCTACTATGTAGGGATAAGAAAGCTCCTCGCAGGACGACACCACGTTGACTTTATGCTCTATAGCCTTGGTTATCTGAGGATGGACCTCCTCCAGGAAGGATGTCGTTGCGTGAACCATCACATCCGCCTTGGCCCTAGAGAGAACAGCGTCTGCGTCGTCCGAAACTCGAACTCCCAGTCTCTTCCCAACTCCCAGCACTTCGCTTAAGTCTCTTCCAATAATCCCCTCCGCGACCTCTATAGCTCCCACGATCTCCACACCTTCTTTCTCTAGCAAGAATGTGGCGATGCGTCTCCCTACCGCACCCAGACCACAGAGAACTACTCTAACCTTTTCCATCTCTTCCATCTCAAGGCTCTATGGAAGAGTGTTCAGATATAATTTTTTGGAAAAATGTCCTTCTTATTACTCTCCGACCAGTGAACAGTTTCTGCATGCGTTATTGTCGACTTGATGGTCGAAGCAGCGGCATCGGTGAAAAAGGAGAGTACCTGCTATTGTAAGTCAGAATGGCTTCGAAATGTCGCTTGGTCAAAGAGGTTAACATCATACCTCCGTCTTTTCTTGCATAAGACGAGGTGTGATGTATTGTGGTGTGCTCGATCCAGTGATCATATGAGACTTTTCCTTCCTAAATTTTTAATATAAGTTGAAACAGTCAACCTACCGTATAACAGAAGGAGGTGACAGTTGTATGTCAATGGAAGAAACTGTAAGGCATAAGAAGAAGGAGAGCACGTTGAAATGGTTCATTATGGCCATCATTCCCTTTGTCAATCTGTATGTTTTATGGAAATTAGCAGAGCTGGTGGCTTCCCACGAGAAGATCCTGAAAGCAGAGAAAGAATGAAGAAGACCCGTGGCGCGCTTTCTAGGAGTGGTTAGTTAGCATTCAGCCTCTTTTTCTCTAGGTTTCCTTATCTGACAGCTCTATCATCGAAGAATTTATGTCAAAGTCCAATTTTTGGTGACACAAAAGTTCAAAGAGTAGACTTTGCCCTTGGTTTCGGAGCCTGTAAGCGATTTCTGTATTTCATTTGCGGGGGGTATTAAGTGATGCCGACTAAGATCAAACCCGTGCCTAAACTAAAGAGGAAACAAGGGATCTCAGCGAATATGAAAACGCCGATCAAGGCTGTGGTGATGGGTTCCAATAAGGCTAAGGTAGCAGTCTCAAACGATTTGAGGTTGGAGAGCTAAGAGAAATAGAATGTGTGAGCCATAGCTGTTGGCAAGATGCCCGAGCCTGAAAAGAAGAGTACAGCAGCTAGGATCAAGAAAGCTATGACTAGGCGCCAAAAAGCTATAGCGAAGATGTGCACCTCTCTGAGAAGCTTTATGAACACAGCCATTGTACCGAAAAGCGCACCCGCTAACTCTCCTTCAAAGCGTGCTCTTTTCCTAGTAAACTTTGACTCGTCACTCAGAGCCCAAAACCTACTTCCTACTGGATACGCTCTGGGCATCCGTAATTATAGTAGATTTGTTTTTAAGTGTCCCATGCTATTTTAAGTCTCTAAACCAATGGAAGATTGAGTTACTGGGGTCCTATAGAGAGGTTTCCCAAGGCTTTGAGAGGTATCAAAGGAGCGTAATCTTGGAATGGCACTTGAAGGGTTGAACGCCCTTAAGACGCTGAATTTCAACGTTTGTATGCAATGTGGAGAGTGCACAGGTTCGTGTCCGGTGTCCACGAAGTCCAACCTTAACATCAGGAGACATGTCCGTGAAATCGCCTATATGATCTTTCCCTTGACTATGCATCCCTCGTTGAATATCTATGAGCGAAGTGAGATTTGGGATTGCACCACCTGTGGCACCTGTGCTTACCGCTGCCCAAGAAGTGTGGATCTAGTCGAGATACTCACCGGTATGCGCGGGCTTCTGATTGAAGAAGGTCGTGTTCCGTCCACGCTCGGAGAGGCTCTGGAAGGAGTTTACAAGTACGGGAATCCTTGGGGATTAAGTAGAAGTAAGAGATCTGACTGGGCGAAGGACCTACCAGTAAAACAGGTTTCCGAGAGTGATGATGCCGGATTGCTATATTTCGTTGGATGTGCTGCCTCTTATGACTCCCGTGCACAGCAAGTGGCCAAGGCAACGGTTAAGAACTTCACTAACCTAGGGATAGATTTCTCGATACTAGGAAATAAGGAGACCTGTTGTGGAAATGAGGTATACTCCTTGGGGGAGAAGGGATTATTTGAGATATTGGTGGAGAAGAACCTGGAGCTCTTCGACAGGTATGACATAGATAATATCATCACCACGTCACCCCACTGCTTCAACGCCTTCAAGAACAGATATGGAAAAGATCTCTCCGTACAACACTATACGCAGTATTTCGCGGATCTAATCGACAAGAAGAAACTCGAGTTTTCTAGGAAGTGCGAAAAGGTGGTAACATTCCAAGATCCCTGCTTTCTTGGCAGACACAATGACATCTATGACGAGCCTAGGAAGATAATTGAAAGCCTTCCAGGCGTGGAGTTTCTGGAGCTAACCATGTCTAGGAAGAGAAGTGTCTGCTGTGAAGGTGGAGGAGGAAGGATGTGGCATGATATACCAGGAGAGCGCCTTGCTGAAGCCCGTGTCAAAGATGCTATCGAAATTGGAGCTGAGATAATAGCTGTGGCCTGCCCCTTCTGTCTCCTAACTTATGATGACGCCATCAAGACCACAGGCACCGAGGATGAAATTCAAGTCATGGACATCATGGAGCTTGTTTCTGAAACACTGTGAGTTTGGCCGAGTTTTTGCTTCTTACGGAATTCTTTACTTCCAGTTGATTAACCACCGTCTTTGTCATACTCCACTTGTGATCCAATGATAAACGGCCAACATAAAAATATCCAGTCACCTTAACCCTAAAATGTTTACGATTGATAAACTCCCAAAATGAAAAGGACTTTTCAAAGAAAGCCTGTACGTAGAGATCTGGACTACGTTCTAAAAGAGTTAAATATCGAAAAAACTATCTTTTTGGACTCTGCAATTCGAACCGAGAATGATAAAGGTAGAGGAAGCAAATGGACATAATTGTCTGCGTTAAGCATGTGCCAGAGACCGCGGAGGCGGAGATCACAATCGACAACAGCGGTGAGAGAATAGAGATCGAAGATCTCGTCTTCGACATCAACGAGTGGGACGACTATGCCCTAGAAGAGGCCGTGTTGCTGAAGGAAAAATTCGGGGGATCCGTCACTGCCATAACAGCAGGTCCAGAAGAAGCTGAGAGCACACTAAGAAAATGTTTGGCCAGGGGAGCTGATGGGGCAATAAGGTTGACGGATGAAGCCTTTAGAGACTCAGACGGATATGCCACCGCCAAGATCCTCCACAGTGCAATCAGAGACATACCCTACGACCTTATACTAACCGGGACCCAAGCCGGAGACGACGGCTACGCTCAGGTAGGCGCTACACTGGCTGAGCTGCTCGGGGTTCCCCATGTCACCATGGTGAAGAGTGTAGAGGTCAGGAATGGAAGCTTAAGGGTTAACCGCGAACTTGAGGGCGGCTTGGAGGGGGTGATGGAAGTCAAATTGCCGGCGCTACTCACCATCCAAACAGGCATAAACGAGCCTAGATACGTGTCAATAATGGGCATCAGAAAGGCCAGAAAGAAGGAGATAAAAGTCTTCAATCTGGACGACCTCAGCTTGAAAGAAGACGAAGTGGGGAGATCAGGATCCTGGCTGAGGGTGGAAGAGCTGTTTCTGCCACCAGTAGAGAAACAAGCGGAGATTCTTGCAGGTAGCCCAGAGGAGGTTGCTTCAAAGGTTACCGAAGTGCTCAAAGCACGGGGGCTGATTTAGATGACAGAGCTTTTCGTTCTAGCGGAGCATAGGCAGGGTGAGATCAGAGACATAACCTTCGAGATGCTCACCAAAGGTAGAAAGTTGGCGGAGAAGACAGACGCGGACTTGACAGCAGTCCTGCTGGGCCACAATGTTGAAGAGCACGCCAAAAGACTCTCGGATCATGCCAGAAACGTTCTTCTAATCGAAGACGTCAAGCTGGATAATTTCAACTCAGAAACCTATCAAAGAACTCTATCACATTTAATGAAACAGCGAAAGCCAGCACTTACACTCATAGGACACACATCTTTCGGCGTAGAACTGGCTCCCAGCCTGGCAACAGAACTGAATATACCGCTCGCCACGGACTGCATAGATGTAGATTTCAAAGGAGAAGAATTAGCTGTGATTCGTCAAGTCTACGGCGGAAAAGTAAACGTCAGGGCACGACTTCGAAAATCAGAAAGCTACATAGTGACCGTTCGCCCAGCTACCTTCGAAGCCCAGGGAGCCCAAGCCTTAGGAGGTAACATAGTCAAGATCGAATCGCCACTTTCGGAGGATATTGAGTACAAAAAATTCATAGAGTATGTGGAACCCGCCGCCGGAGCAGTAGACATAACAGCCGCAGATGTCCTTGTGGCAGTTGGTCGTGGGATCAAGGATGCCGAGAATATGTCTATGGTCAAGGAGCTTGCAGAGCAGCTGGGAGGAGCGGTTGCCTGCTCCCGTCCCATCGTGGACAAAGAGTGGCTTCCCACAGACCGCCAAGTTGGCACCTCAGGAAAAACCGTGAAGCCCAAGCTCTACATCGCCATTGGCATCAGTGGTGCCTTCCAACACGTCACTGGAATGAAGAACTCCGACCTCATCATAGCCATAAACAAAGATCCCAAGGCACCCATCTTCAGGGTGGCCGATTATGGAGTTGTAGACGATCTGTTCAAGGTGGTGCCTGTACTTAAAGAGCAGATCCTTGAAGCAAAAAGTAGCACCTGAGTATTCCTATAAGTAGGGAAAGGAAATGGATTTCGAACTGAATGAAGAGCAAAGAGACATAAAGAAGGCCGCCCAGGAATTCTGCGAACAGGAGTTGACTCCAGAATTAGCTTTGGAGTTCGACAAGAAAGAGGAGTTCCCAACCGAACTTTATCAGAAAGCCGCAAAGCTCGGGTTCACCAGTATGAGATTTCCGGAGAGATACGATGGTCAAGGGTACGGGCTCCTCGAAGACTGTCTGGTGACGGAAGAGATGTGCAGAATCGATCCTGGATTGGGGATAGCCATAATGTCCGCGACCTTTGCGCTACCTGATATAGTATTAGCCCATGGAACGGAGAAGCAGAAGAAAAAGTATATTCCGCCCCTCTGTAGAGGTGAGAAGATATCTGCGGGAGCCTTCACCGAGCCGGAACATGGAAGCGACTTATCACTCATGGATACCACCGCTGTGAAGAATGGAGAAGGATGGGTGATCAACGGCGATAAACAGTTCATAACGAATGCCCCAGTGGCAGACTGCTTCTGTGTACTCTGCCAAACAGACCCGGAGGCGAAACCCACCTACAGAGGTGAGAGTCTATTCCTAGTTGATAGGGATAGGCCTGGACTGGATATTACCCAACTGAAGGATAAGATGGGCATCAGACCGGCAGTGACCGGGTCCGTCGCACTCAGCGACGTTGAAGTTGGGGAAGATGACCTCCTAGGCGAGCTAAACAAGGGTTTCTATTATGTACTTGAGTTCTTCGACGGCAGTAGAATACCGGTTGCTGCTCAAGCCGTGGGAATGGCTCAAGGGGCCTTCGAACGTGCATTCAGCTACGCCAAAGAGAGAAAGCAGTTCAGATCTCCAATTATAGAGTTCCAAGGCGTATCGTTCAAGCTGGCTGATATGGCGACAAAAATAGAGGCCGCAAGACTACTCACCCATAAAGCAGCTTGGATGTTTGATCAGGGAAAGACGGACCCCATGCTCACATCCATGGCCAAAGCATACGCCAGCAAAGTAGCCATGGAGGTCACAGACGAGGCTATTCAGATACATGGTGGGTACGGTTATCTAGCAGACTACCACGTGGAGCGCTTTCATCGGTGTGCGAAGATAACAGAAATATATGAGGGAACAACAGAGATGCAGAAAGCCACGATAATGAGGTACCTTCTCAAAAGATTATAATATAAATGAGTTCCCACATGTACAAATCTAGACTGCTACACAAAATGCCAATAGCGTTCTTAGCACAAATTTAAATGAAACACCCTATCAGTAAGGTAGACAAGTGAGTTGGTACATATGGGCATCCTTGATATATTCAGAAGAGAGAAAGAGAAAGAAGCAGAAATGGTAGAAGAAGAGGAAGAGATGAGCGGTCTAGAAGAGATATGTATAGATGATAAGGAGGTCTACCAAGCCCTTCGCGGGGTCATGTTTTTGGATCCCAGGAAGATTGACACACCGATGAAAGAGGCTGTTGAGAAGGCAAAAGATTTCGAAAAGGAAGAAGATAACCTTCGAGCCACAACATGGTACGAGATCGCGGGTGGGCTGGCCCTCTATGAAGGAGACGTAAAGAAGGTGAAGAAATACTTCGGTAAGTGCGTCGAGCTGTCACCAGACAGAGAGTATCCTATCTTAGGAGTTCCAGAGAGAGCAGTCAATAAGGCTCAAGAATATTATCAAAGATATCTGAAGGAATAGACGAGAGAATTCTAAGGATCTCTGCCGCAGAGTTTTGAATAGTATTTTTCCACCTGATCCAGCAACTCAAGGGTCTGGAATCATAGGATTTATGGTTGAGCTACTATAGCATATAAAACGTACATTCAATACCCTTAACCACACCGTGGGATATACATGCATCTATTGGAGCTAAGCACAGCGGTCCCAAGCTATAAGTATACTACGGAAGAGATGCTGCAGTCTTTTCCCTGCGAGCTTCAGGATAATATCAGACAAAGTATTTTTAACCTTGGGGTGTCCACAAGATACCTGGCAAATCCACTCGATTCTTCCCATGACTCCAGTGAGAGACTAGATGATGAGGAACCAGCGGCTGATACTTGCGCTGACGCTTGCGGCAAAGTTCTACGGAGACTGGGTCTAGGCCCCGAGGACATCGACTATCTGATAACCACTTACGACGCCAGCAGCTTTCTATGCCCTGGACTCAGCAACCTGTTGGTTCACAAGCTTCACTTCCCTTCGGATGTTAAACATGTCAGCATTCAAGGCATGGCGTGCACAGCCTTTACCAAGGCTCTCGAACTGGCTAGGGACCATTTATCCAGGTTTCCTAGCAGCTATGTAATGATCAGCTTGTCAGGTGTGAACTCCAATTGGTTCTGTGGTCAAGTTAGAGGGTTGAAGAACGTTAGGGGGATCAGGGAGATTCAGGAATTGAAGGATGAAGAGAAGAAGAGGCAAGAGCTCAGACGGTGGATCGCGACCATAGAAGCCTTTCTCTTTGGAGACGGCTCAGCAAGTCTCGTAGTAACTGATGAAAACGAAGGTTTACAGATCACAGACTTCGTTCATGTCACGAACATCAGAGGCCCAAATTATCTTGCGGGCTACGCTAAGCTCAAAAGTCTACCAAGCCCATTCTGTTTCGAGTTTCTCTCTTACTTGGACAAGAAGATACCAGATTTGGGCATTAGATATACTACTGCTGCTCTGAAGATGTTATCCGGGGGTGAAGTGTCCAACTTCAAGAGTAGGATGAAGAAATGGGCAATGCATACAGGTAGCAAAAGAATACTAGACAATACAGCGGATTACCATGGCATAGATCGAAAAAATCTTAAGGAGTCCTATGAAGTCTTGGCCAATTACGGCAACTTAGCGGGAGCAAGCTTACCCTTCATACTTAGAAGAATAATGAGTGGCGGCGAGGTAAGTCAGGGAGATCCTGGGGTTGTACTGGGCTATGGATGGGGCTTCAGTGCTGGCGCCGCTGTAGTGAGGTTCTAATGTAGCCCCGAAACAGCTGGTAGGCTTCATTTCTGCTAGCTTGATTCGCCGTTTCGCTCGGCAAGAGTCAGGTGGCGGACAGTTTCAGTTAGACCGAACATAGATTGAAGGATTAAAGGTAGGTAGAAGCTTGCGCCCCTTCATTCGCTGTAGCCCAGTAGTTCTTTGAAGGATTTTACTTCCTCCCTGAGAGAGGAAACCTCCTCTTCAAGCGCCTCTGCCTTCTCTTCCGCCTCCTCCTTCAGGTCTTCTATCTCCTTTAAAAGATCAGCCCTGTCACTCTCTAATCTTTCGATCCTTTCACGTAATCTCTTCAGCGTCTCCATCAGTCCTTCCTCAATGACCTTAATCTTTTCTACCATACTTTTATCAGTTATCATGCGTTTCCCCGATGTACCTCACAATCGGCACTCACAAATTTCCGTGAGGTTACAAGATATCTGGACTTATTAATACAACGGAAGCACAGATCAGAGAGAGCTGATGAACAATAAGCGTTCAACGAGTTCCTTGTAGCGGTTTCTGATTGTAACTTCCGTAACTTGAGCGATCTCAGCGATCTCCCGCTGGGTCTTCCTTTCACCCATAAGCACCGAGGCGATGTAGCTTGCGGCCGCAGCTATTCCGGTGGGCCCCCTTCCAGAGGTGAGCCTAAGCTTTCGAGCTACAGCGAGGATCTTGTGAGCGATGTCCTCGGCCTTCCCTGGCATGGTAAGCTGGTTAGAGAATTTGCTAACGTATTGACCGGGTTTCACGGGTGGAATGAAGTAACCCAGCTCCCTGACCAAAAAACGGTAACTGCGCCCAACCTCTTTCTTGTCGATGCCTGAGGCCTCAGCAACCTCATCGAGGGTTCGTGCCAACTTGCATTGTCTGCAGGCTACATATATAGATGCGGCAGTCACACCTTGTATGGATCTTCCTCGAATAAGATGCTCCTTTACGGCTTTTCGGTAAGTGACGGAGGCTGTTTCAAGTATGCTCTTGGGGAGATTCAGATTATTAGCTATCTTTGAGATCTCAGATAAGGCGAAGGCCAGGTTTCTCTCGGTGGCATCTGAGACTCGGATCCTTCGGTGCCACTTACGAAGTCGATAGATCTGAGCCTTCTGACCCTGGGCCAACTTTCTGCCATGAATGTCACGGTCGTGCCAGTCTATCATAGTGGATAGTCCTTTATCATGAATCGTATAAGTGACTGGAGCGCCAACCCGCGCTCGTTTGGCACGCTGTTCCTTATTGAAGGCCCGCCATTCAGGCCCTCGGTCAGCAAGTTTGGTGGCTATTACGAAACCGCAATCCATACACACGATCTCAGCGCAATCGTAATCTCGCATGAGTCGAGTGCTCCCACACTCCGGGCACTGTTGTACCCCTACGGTCTTGATGGAGGTCTCTTCACTCATCTTCCCTTCCTCCCTTTCTTTCCGAATTTCGAGGAGCGGACAGAATAAAGCACACTGTCAACCAAGCGATCGGGGTCTTCCCTCCTAGTTCTTACCGAGACATAGGGGGATGCCACTGGTCCAAAAATGTCAAAAACTTCTCCAACCGGCTCCATCTCTTCATCCACAACCTTGTCGCCGATCCGCGGAAGTTTCTCTGNNCTGCAAACTCACCTGGTCCCCTCACAAAACGTGAAGGTTCAGAAGCAATCGCTTTATTTAAATCTTTTCGTGATTCTAAATCTATTTCTAGAATTCTGAGGTTTTCTGAAGGTTTTCAGAGATTTTAAGCCTATTTAACCTTTTTATCAACTGTTTTCTAGCGCAATGAGGTAAACTCCACCGCTCAGCAAACAACTGAAAGTTTCTTTGGCAAAAGGAAGGGGCTGTTCTGTTAAAAACTTGGAATAGGTAACAGATTGAATCAGCTCTCAGCAGAGATGAGGCGAGAGTTCACTACACCATCTTGGCCGGGTCGAGAGGTCACCCGAGCCGCTCCCAATGGAGTTTCGATGATGGTCCCTTTTGTAATCACCCCTCTGCGATCGTAGTCTACATTGGCATAGTTCTCTTTTACGCGTACAATTTCGACTTTCTCGGTCTTCCCTGTAGAAGGGTCAGAGACATTGGTGTGGGTGGCATTCAACAGTCGAGCCTTAACATTCCCTCCTCGTGTACGAGTGAATCGCCTTTTGGTTGGACCTAGAGTTGTCTCTGTGGGGAATGATCCTCTTTCGAATTTTCTTTTCATCCTGTATGATCTTCTATTCCCCCCTGAGCCTTTCTTTTTCTTCTGATTTCCATGCCAAACTGACAATTGTACCTAACCTCACGATCTGATAAGACTCCAGAATGGTAGAGCCTTTTTAAACGTTATCTTTACCCCCACAAAACCGTTGTATCTAAGGGATCGCCACCGACAGGATAGGGTAGTAGATTAAAAAGAGGCATCTAACTCTACTTTTATTGGTGGAAGGGTTGGCAGAGAAGGTCTCAAAGATTACTAAAAGGGATGGGCGAACCGTAGACTTCAAGCAAAAGAAGATAACCGAGGCTATTCTGAAGGCTCTGAACGCGGTGGACCAAGGGGATAGGCAGCTAGCGAAGGAACTTTCAGATCCAGTTGTTGAGCTCGTTGAGGAACGATTTGTTGGAGAGATTCCTAGCGTGGAAGATGTACAAGACATTGTTGAAGAGGCGCTGATCAAAAACGGGTATGTTGATGTTGCTAAGGCCTACATCCTGTATCGTCAAAAGCGGACGGAGATTCGGGAGTTTAAGACTTTCTTTGATGTGGTTGACGATCTGAAGCTGGGAATCAACGCCATTAAAGTGCTTCAGAAAAGATATCTGATGAAAGATATGGAAGGCAGGGTAGTTGAGACTCCTAGCGAGATGTTCCGTAGAGTCGCCAGAGCCGTGGCCAAGGCCGACGCACTCTACGGTGGAGAAGAGGAGGATGTGAAGAAGATCGAGGAGGAGTTCTATGATGTCATGGCGAATCGAGAGTTTGTTCCCAACTCACCGACACTGATGAACGCTGGCACCAGGCTAGGACAGCTCTCCGCCTGCTTCGTTCTGCCTATAGGAGATTCGATAGAGGACATATTCACTTCACTAAAACATATGGCGCTGATCCACCAGTCGGGGGGAGGTACAGGTTTTTCATTCTCCAAGCTGAGGCCCGCTGGGGATATAGTACAATCCACGAAGGGCATCGCCTCTGGACCCGTATCTTTCATGACCATCTATGATGCTGCCACCAATGTGATTAAGCAGGGAGGGAGAAGAAGAGGAGCAAACATGGCGATCTTAGATGTTAAGCACCCCGACATCAAAAGATTCATTGAAGTGAAGTCTAGCGAAGACGCTCTGACTAACTTCAACATCTCCGTGTCAGTCACCGATGAGTTTATGGAGGCTGTGGAAGAGGACAGCGAATACGAACTGGTGAACCCTAGAAACGGGGAGGTGGTAAAGAAACTGAAGGCTCAACACGTTTTCGATCTTGTAAGCATGAACGCCTGGAAGACCGGAGATCCCGGACTGGTATTTATTGACGAGATAAACAGACACAATCCAACCCCCCAAGTAGGAGAGATCAGGAGTACCAACCCCTGCGGAGAACAACCTCTATTGCCCTACGAATCATGCAATCTGGGATCCATTAACTTATCTAAGATGATTGAGGACGGAAAGATCGATTGGGACAAACTAAGAAGAATCACCAGAACTGCCGTTCACTTCCTAGACAATGTGATAGATGTGAACAAATATCCTATCCCAGAGATCGCTGAGATCACCAAGGCCAATCGGAAAATAGGACTGGGGGTCATGGGTTTTGCAGACATGCTTATTCAGTTGGGCATCCCCTATGATTCAGAGGAGGCTTTGGCTATCGCCGAGAAAGTCATGAAGTTCATCAGTGAAGAGGCTACCAAGAAGTCGGTGGAGATAGGGGAAGAAAGAGGTGCCTTTCCGAACTTTGAGGGTAGCCTGTGGGAAGAAAAAGGCCACGAGACAATACGCAATTCAACTCTCACTACGGTAGCACCCACGGGCACCATCAGCATAATAGCTGGCTGCTCAAGCGGCATAGAACCAATCTTTGCAGTGGCTTTCGTCAGAAACGTTATGGAAGGCACAAGATTACTGGAAACGCAGCCTACCTTTGAGAGAATAGCTAGGGAGAAGGGCTTTTACAGTAGGGACTTGATGCTGAAGATCGCCAAGACCGGGTCATTACAGAACTTGGAGGAGATTCCCAAAGAGATCCGGAGAATCTTTGTCACCGCCTTAGACATCGCCCCGGAATGGCACGTGAAAATGCAGGCGGCCTTCCAGAAGTATGTAGATAACGCAGTGTCTAAAACAGTAAATCTGCCTCCAGACGCCACTGTGGAGGATGTGAGAGAAATCTTCTGGCTAGCTTACCGACTGAAGTGCAAAGGCATAACCGTATATAGGTACGGCAGCAAAGAAGAACAAGTCCTGTATGTAGGTCCATTGTTGACCAAGCAGATTACCACCGAGAAACATGTAAGCGCAGATTCAGAATACTCAGGTGGCTGTCCTACGGGAGAATGCCCCTTCTAACCCTAGTATACCCTCTAATCCTCCTTGGGGTTCTCATCTGTCAAATCCTTGAATATATTCTTGAGCTGCCCCTTCATAGTTCGAGTATTATGACTTAAGCCAAAATAGTCAGCGAAGAACTTTGTTGTTCGCAGCATTTTCGTTCGTCCAGCCTTCTCACGGAGGATCAACCCCCTACTCTCCAATTCTTTCAGATGACCATAGGCATGAGACCCTCTCACTTCGATGACCTTTGTCTGGAGCACCGGTTGTCTATAAGCTATATAGGACAGTGTCTTTAATGGGCCCTTGGTGAGTAGGGGTCTTATGGAGAGTCTTCGAACTTTCGGTGTATATTCTGCCTTCAGCTGCAACACGAATCGTCGATCCTCAAGTTCTAATACCTCCAGGGCCGTCTCCCGGTTTCTATACTTTTTAATCAACATCCTAGCGAGTCTACGGGTCTTCCGTCTGGAACGGGTTCCAATAACCGAGCCCAAGGCCTTCAGATCCAAGGGCCGCCCTGCCACATAGAGTGCTGCTTCGAGCAGAGCCAAATTATGGCTTAGTTTTTCCCCCTCTTGTTCAGCCTTCTCTCTGGTCTTCTTCACTGGCTGATCCCTCAGCGACGGTCAGGTAGATCTCCTCAGAGTCCTCTTCCTGCCACAGACTCACTTTACCTCTCTGAGCGAGGAAAAGTAGGGTGATGAATCTTTTTATGGCTTCCAGTTTCTCTAACCCGGATGTAATCTGGGAGAAGACGACTAACTTTCCCCTCCTGGCAAGCTGAAGGAGATGTTGATACATTTTGTTCATCTGGTCCTCAATCTCCATCAGATATCTGTCGATGGGCGGAAGAAGCTCTGGTGGAGGTTTAGGGGGAGCAGGAGGTTCTGGAAGTTTTAACTTGGACGGGTTTTCTCCCTTCAATGCCTCGTCCAACACTGTTAAGAGATGCTGGATTGTGGTGGATGTCAACTCGTAACGGAGGGGAACTAGTAGCGGCGGGGGGAGAAAATCTGGTAGAGGCTTGGGGGGTGATGGGGGTTCTTCCAGTTTCAGAAGAAGTTCGGATTTCATGAGGTAGATGGTAGCCGAGGAGTCAAGCGCCATCCCTGAGGCCCTAAAGTCGATCTCTCCCCTCTTCTCCATCTCATCTAGGAAGGAGGTTAAAAGAAAGGAGATGTTGACGTCCCACGGAAGCACCTTCTGCAATTTCTGCAGTTCGAAGAGGATGTTCCAAGGGGGCTGAAAATAGAAGGGTTTCTGGACAGGGGACACTATGCAGCCTCCTCAAACTTAGCGGATATCACATGCGAAACTCCATTGCGCTCGTAGACACCATAGACCTTCTCAGCTTTGTTGACCATCTCAGCTTTCAAAGTGACAACCAAGAACTGGGAGTCCGCAGATTCTTCGGCCAACAGCTGGCCCAGTTTAGCCACGTGGAAGGCGTCCATATGAGCGTCAACCTCGTCCATCAAGTAGAAGGCTGCTGGCATGAAATTTTGTAGAGCGAAGATGAAGGCAACTGCGGCCACAGATCTCTCCCCGCTACTGGCCCCGCTGACCAGGATGGGAGGCTTATCGGGAAATTGAACGACCATCTCTACGCCGCCGGCGAAGGGATCATCCGGTTTCTCCAGTTTAAGCCAGACTTCTCCGCCCCCTGTGAGTGTGGAGAAGTACTTGCTTAGCTTGTTATCTATTTGGTTAAAGGCTTCCATGAAAACTCTGCGTTTTTTCTCTTCAATATCATCCATGAAGGAGAGGATTGCCTGTTTCTCTCGCTCTAGTTCATTCATGCGCAAGGATAACTCCTTATATCGTGAGATCTGTTGCTTATAATGTGAGATAGCCAGTTGGTTAACGGCTCCTAGGCGTTCAAGCTCTAGCCGCATTAGCTTAAGGGACGACTCCGCCAACCGTATCTGCTCTTGAGTAACCTCGAAGGGACTCTGGTAGCCAAGCTCTTCCAATCGGGTGCGATGTTGATCCAACTGTAATTGGAGTGTTTGACGTTTAAGCTGAAGTTCGTTAAACAGTCTATCTGCGCGCTCGTACCGGGCATCCAGTTTTTGGAGTTTCTCATCAATGTCATCTATTTGAGATGAGAATTTCTCTGCCTCTTCCTTCGCGGTCAGAACGGAGTGTGACAGCTCTTCCTTTGATTTCTCAAGTTCTAGAAGCTCTGTCTCGAGGGCCGTCTTCTGCTGAGTGGCCTCTTTAACATCGCTTTCAAGAATTGAGATTTGTTTCTTCACCTTTCTGAGTTGAACCTTAATGTTGTTTGCCCCAACTTTTAAGACGTTCTCCAGCTTTGATCGGTGGGTTGAAAGTTTGGTCTCTAGACTGCCGAGACGTTGCCTAAGTTCTATTATCTTGTCTCCTAATCTCTCTCGTTGGATCTCCATCTCCTGAATCCGAGATAGGTCCACTTTTCGCCGTATGTCTACTAGTCGTCTGCGTAGGCTTACAATCTTTTTCTGGACGGCCTTACGTTCCGCCTTCTGAAGACCGATCTTTGTCTTCTCTTTTTCGAGGTCCTTCTTAACCCTTTGAATATACTTGTCGACACGCTTGATGTTTTGCTTGGTATGCTTGGTGTTTCTATTTATTCGTGCGATTTCTCCCTCCAGTGTTGTAATAGTTTCTGATAACCGAGTGATCTCTACTCGGGTCTCATCTATGTCTTCTTCGAAGGTGGCTATCTCGTTTCCCTGTCTCTTCAGATGGTCCTGTAGAGCCTTTACCGCTTGATCTAGGCTTTGGATAGCGGATTCGCTTGGGATTATAGAGGAAAAATCTATTGGAGCCCGGTAGTAGCCGCTTTCTATTCCTCCCCCGGTCTCATAGAGGTCACCGTCAGTGGTGACTGTTCGATGACCATCCTGAGATACCGTGAAGGCCATCTTGTCATCTTCCGTTATCAATGTGTCTCCTAGGACGAACGATACAGCAGGTCTGTGTCGTTTCGAACATTTTACGAAAGCAGAGGCAACTTTGGTCTCCTCCTTAGCCTTTGGAGGACTAACAGACTTTACGCCTGGCAGCTCTTTGAGGGGGATCATCTTGACTCTGCCAAGTTTCATGCGTTTTAACGTTTCAGTGCACGCGAAAGCTGAATCAAAATCTCGAACGACAACCGAGTCCAGCCAACCAGCGGCCGCAACCTCTATTGCCTGTTCATACCCGCTTTCCACCTTGATCAGGTCTCTTAATCGTCCATAGACACCGGAGAGCACGCCTAAATCTGCCATTTCCTCTATGTTTCTCAGCGCTCTCTCTTCTCGTGTAACTTCTTCGGCCAGTTCCCGTTGGGTGGCAAATTCAACTACCGCCTCTCGGGCTGATTCTGCGATCTTCTCAGCCCTTGCAATCTCTCTTTTTACAGATTCCTTCTGTGCAGTTCTGCGGTCTAAAGTTTGTTGAAGCTTCTCTAATCGATCTTTCTGCTCCCTCTGCACCTCTCTCAGGTCACTCTTAGATTTTTCAAGTTCATCCAGGTTGGAGGCAAACTTCTCTTTTCTGGTCTGGAGGTCTTTTAGTCTACGGGTGAGAACCTTGACTCGAGCTCTGCTTCTGGCCCGTTTGCCTTGCAGTGTCACCAACCTTTGACCGTGCTTGTCCAGTCTCTCTTCCAACTCTTGAATCTTCTTGCTGTTTTCGCCTAGATTCGCCCTCAGTTCAGCGGCCTGTTTCGAAATATTGTCGTGTTCGGATCTCTTGGTTGTGATCGCCTTAGATTTCTGATCCCGCTCTTTTGTGAGTTTTCTGATCTGCTTGCGGCTGTCTTTGATCTCATTCCTTATCACCTGGAGCTTTTGCTCATTGTTGTTTCTGACTTTCTTTAGCCCCTCTAGGCTCATGGATCCGGAATCTATCTTTGTCTTCAGCTCAGTTAATTTGGATTTTATGTCTCCTATCTTTACTTGAACCTCGAAGACTCTTGTTCCCCCTTCCTCAACTATCTCAGAGCTGAGCCTTCGCCATTCGGTCTCGATTCCGTGACGCTGTGCCCGAAGCTGCTCCCTCGCCTGCCTCAGTTCCTCAACTCTGTTTTCAGCTTCCTCTGTTTTTGAGGATAACTCCTCGATTCTTCTTTGGAAGCCCCAGGTCTCGTAGGAGATTTTCATGGCTTCGAATCGTTCGATCTCCCTCTGAATGAAGTCGTATCGGCGCAGCTGATTCCGCTCTCTCTCCAGATTGTCAACTCTTCTCTGCACCTCGTCTATCCGACCGGTGGCGGTCCGGATGGATATCTCAGCCGCTTGGAGCTTCTCTTCGGCTTCAGCTTTCTCAGTATCATACTGAGCGATGCCAACTAAGTCCTCTATCATCTTCCTACGTTCCCTGGAAGACACTTCAGCCATTCGAGTTATTGTTCCCTGCACGACAACGTTGTGTCCAGCAGGATCGATTCCAGCCATGGAGAGCATATCGATGATGCGGGATCTTGAAGATCGTCTACCATTGAGACGATAGACGCTGTGCCCGTCCTCATAGACCTTCCGAGAGATAGTCACCGTCTGTGTGTCGACGGGCATGCGACCGTCATGATTGTCAAATTGAATGGTAACCTTAGCGGTCTTCGCCTTTCTCACCTCAGCATCCGGGGCACCGTGAAATATCAGTTTGGAAAAACTTTCGGCACGAAGCCTTCTAGCACTTAGCTCCCCTAATCCGAATAGAACCGCGTCTACGATGTTTGTCTTCCCGCTTCCGTTAGGTCCAGTCAGAACGGTAAATCCTTTGTCTAAGGTTATTCTGGCCTTTTTTGGACCGAAGGACTTGAAGCCTTTTATCTCGATCTTCTTGATATACGGCATCTCTTCAAGATCGCCTACTCTCTTGGGCTGGCGGGAAATATCAGAAGTACCTTAAATCTTTCTATAAAATCATTCTATAACTAAGGAATATCTCTCAAAAATATGCTCGACTATTCTGCAGTGGAACCCTCTGAGCGTTTTCACTGAGTTCTTGAGCTGCGAAACTTTTTAGCCATCTCTTTGACAAAGGATTTTATATTCTCATCCTTGCCATAAACAAGTATATATCCGTCCTCTTGCACTTTGCAGGACAAGCTGTTTTCTTCAGCCGCCCTTTCTATTTCCTTCCGGGCGGTCTCCTTTGATGTTTGAACTCTCACCCAACGCTTTTCACGTGGAATCCCAGAAACAAATCGCAGTGTCGTTTCTTCTTCTTGAACTGTCTTTCTAGCCCCCTCCAGTCTCTTCATCCATCGCTCGGCATACTCTGATCCAAATGCTTCCTGCGCCTCAGAAATCAAACGAAATTCAACGTTCTCCAGATACGTCTCGATTCGCGAAAGGTTCTCAGTGTGCGTGGGGTCTGCTTTGAGAACCTGTATCATAGTCTTCGCTGAGCGCAGGTCCTCCATCACATCAGCTGGGACTGCTTTACCCTTCTTTCTCAGCTCGGTAACCAGATCAGCCAGCGTCCCCCATACTTCTTGGTATCCCATTTTGCACAACACTAGGCTCTTGATTGTAACATGGAAGTGACGTACTTTAAACTTTGGATTGAGAAAAAGATCTTGTGCTCCTATCCTGCGATTCCGAAGGTGCCCAAGTCCTCAGGGAACACGTTTAACCTTCTTAACTCGAAGCCCCGAATCTACAACGAAATGGTTTTTACGAGGGAGACTGGTGATCTCTCCGCAACCCTATTTTTTTAGCGCATGCGCAATTATTCTCGCTCGAATCGTGGTTTATCCAAACAAAGGCGCCCCTGATGCGTGAACGCGAAAAACTGTCAGTATGGTTAAGGCGAAGGAACATTTGAGTCTCTGAAGTAGGTATACAGGCTTTATAAGATGCTGTCTACCCGTTGAAGTAGTGTTTATGCGGTGTTGAAATGACGACAAGTAAGGTTTCTGTTAAGATTGAAAATGTCGTGGCGTCTGCGAATTTGGATCAGAGGGTTGACTTGAATGCGGTTGTGAAGGGTAACCCCGGGGTTGAGTATCGCCCGGAGCAGTTTCCAGGATTAGTCTTACGTTTGAAGAGGCCTAAGACTGCTACTCTGATTTTCAATTCCGGGAAGATGGTCTGTACTGGCGCCAAGACTGAGAAGGAGGCTAGAAGAGCGGTGATGAAGGTAACAGAGAAGTTGAAGAAGAGTGGGATCATCATAATTGGTAAGCCTGAGTTCAGGGTTGTGAACGTTGTGGCCTCAGCGATCTTGGGTGGAAGTGTAGATCTGGAACAGGCGGTTTTTCAGCTGAGGGGGACCATGTATGAGCCTGAACAATTTCCAGGACTAATATACCGGATGGATGACCCAAAGGTTGTTATCCTGTTGTTCGCCAGCGGAAAAGTGGTTTGCACCGGTGCCAAGCGTGAGAAAGACGTTTATGATGCTGTTGAGAAACTTCATGAAAGGCTGGAGGATCAGAATTTAATGTTTAAGGGGAGTGATTAAAAGATTCTCCAGCGTGGAGTACACCGTGAAATCTCCTCTGTTTATAGGTTGTCTCTGAATGCATGGGTCTTGACGGAGGATTCCGTATCATCATTAGAAGAACATACTAACCTTTAAAGAGTGTCCATTTGGGAGGTAAATTCTGGTTATCGCACCTCATCGTGTAAAACTACATTATCTTCTCAAATGTTTGTGACTTCAACAAGAGAGTTTTCCATGCTCAAAAGAGAAGGCCTAAAAACATGCGCGCAACAGAGTTCGCCTATTTCATGGCGTACTTGTAGATTAAGATGCTCCCAAGGCTCACACTTAGATATACTAAAAAGTTTGCTAATGGAGCGTTGAAAAATATTGCAGGAGTCCAGCTGGGAATCCAGGTCCACCACCCAAGATGGAAGGCCAGGAATTCTATTGGTAGGTCGATCATTACGCCTGTTACAAGCCCTGCGATCCAACCGAGTCTCGTGTAAACGATCCACGACGTGTGACCTATTATCACCCAATAGGCGATGACTATTAGGGGCACATTGAAGATATGGAATGAAGTATCAGCATAAACGTACATTCTCAGTGAGAGTCCTACTCGTTCTATGGCGATGGCAGCAACAGCGAAGATGGCGTTTACGAGTAGAATCCGTATGGACCGGTTTTCGCTAATCATTCTCCTGGCGTTCACCCTCTTTTTCCTCTAGGAAAAAACCCATACTTATATTTAACATTCAGTTGACAGCTTCATCAAAAAGGAAAACAAAGCAAAAGCCAATAGCCAAACCGATTGGCGCGTGTGACGATGTTGCTGGTTGAAAATTAGGACCAAGTATTTAAGTGATTCAACACGTGTAGAAACGGAAGAGGTGAGTCTAGTGGGCAAAAAGAAGGTTCTTAGCGAGGAAGAACTCAAGAATATGATGCTACCCGCAGCAACTGATGTTCTAGGTATAGCAGAGAAGATGTTGGGTGGTGATCGAGTCATGGTGAAATGTCAAGACGGTCACGAACGGCTCTGCAGAATACGTGGCAAGATGAAGAGAAGGAATTGGGTAAGGCGGAGAGACATCGTACTCGTCTCACCGTGGGACTTTCAGTCTGAGGAAAGGGGGGATATTATCTGGAGGTATAGGAGGAATCAGGCTGAATGGTTGAGGAGGAATGGATATCTGAAGATTAGCCGCTGATCCTGTTATTGATCACGTCTACTTCGGGATATCCTTAAATAGGTTAATGTGGAAGTGGGGAGGGTGTGGAGAGGGTTTGGGTTGTCTGGACGATCGAATGTGGTTTATGTGGGGAGGAAGCCCCCTATGAGTTATGTGACGGCGATTATAACCAGTTTCACCAGGTCCGATACTGGGGAGGTTACGTTGAAGGCTAGGGGGCGGGCTATAACTACGGCAGTAGATGCTGCGGAGATAACCAGACGCCGATTCATGAAGGACCTGAAAGTAGGCAGCATCAACATAGGGACCGAGGAGCTGCAGCAGAAAGAAGGAGGCACCAGAAATGTCTCTACCATGGAGATCACCTTAGCCCGCACCAGCCCCAAAGAATAACCGGCGCCAAGCAGAATTTATATCCAAATAAAAACCCTAAGAGGGCGCAGATTCTAGGTTTTTTCCTATGCGTAGTGTCTGGATTTCAACCAAGCGTGTGTTTTGCGCGCCAGATTTTTCCAGCATCATGTTGAAAACTGGAAACGTCAAGAACCACACATGTGGAAGCTTATCGATTGAATTATTCACGAAAAAACCGCCAAGGTCGTCTTGCCTATAAGCAACAACCTCGAGGTTAGTTCCCGATTCTCTACACCTAAACGCATCCTTGAAGAAAGCCTCCGCTCAAAGAATTCGACCATAAACTATCATCTGAGAGCAGTCTAGGTCAAGAGATCGAATCAGATGATTTTCAGACTATGTATCTAAGGCTTGGAATGGGACACTCAATCTAAAGGTGAGGGGAAGCTGAAAAGTTAGTGCCATCAAAGATAGTTAGTAGGCGGTTATTGACGATCTGCGAAGAAGGAGTCCACTCTCACACAGTGTCCTTATCAACCGTGCAAAATTATAAGAGGCAGGCCTTAGCATAACACCGCTGAGAGGTGAAAAGCTTGGTTAAAGGCAAAGTGGTCAGATGGCTTAGGGGATACGGCTTCATAGACTCCGAGGAGCACGACGAGGACATATTCGTGCACAATTCAGACATACAGGGCAGGAACACCCTTAGAGAAGGGGAAGAAGTGGAATTCGACGTAGAGAGCACATACAAGGGTCCAAGGGCCGTAAATGTCAAACCAGCTTCTGAATAGAAACTATCAGAAAAATCAGACATAGACTAATCTCAAAATACCCTTCTTAAAGTTGGCGCGTTCAGACCGCTATGAGAACCGGAGAGAATCCCTTCATCTGAAGTGGGAGATTCATCGATTCAGGAACAACAGCATCATCCTTAACAACCAGAGAAAAAGGGCCACCTACGGAACTTCAAGCTCTCACCAGAACTGATGTTAAGGAGCTTGTCCAGAAAGTGGGGAAAGATCTCTTGAAGCGCCAATAGACAGAGTTTAGAGGGAGGAACACTCAATCTTCAGAAACGGTTTGGCAGAAAGCGGAATAAGCCGCTATATCTGAAGGTCATCTTCCACACCATAGGCATTTGGAAGGCCACAATGTTTTATCATCGAACCAAATATATCCTAAACGTCACGAGGTTCCCAGGCTAAAGAACATCAATGACACCTTCAAATAAACCCAGCTGACCGAATTTGAAGCCGAAGAGAAGTACCAAGTCAAGGTTGCGAGGACATTAAGGGAAGCCTGTAAACTCACCAAGGCCGGCTTCCAGTACTTCACAGAGATTGATGGAGCCGAGATCTTCAGAAAACGGAAGTAAACTGTTTAACAAAAAATGCCAAAACTTTAACGAAAAGGTTTTTAGTCCCAGCTCCACAAGAGAACAAGACAAATATAAGAAACATGAGGGTGATAGATTGTCTGTATTTGCGGCGCCTGGAGCTTATGATCGGGCAATTACAGTATTTTCGCCAGATGGGCGCCTATTTCAGGTTGAATACGCTGTTGAAACGGTGAACCGTGGGGCAACCATATTAGGTATAACCTGCTCCGAAGGAGTGGTCTTGGGAGCCGAAGAGACCTTGGAAACGAAATTGGAGGATCCAGATTTTTCATGGAAACTTTATAAGGTGGATGAGCATGTGGGGGCAGCAATTGTTGGCCTAAGCTCTGATGCTCGCGTCCTCATAGACCAGGCCAGGGTTTATGCACAGAGCAACCGATTAATGTATGATGAACCTATCGACATAGAGGTAATCACAAAGAGAGTAGGAGATCTGAAGCAGCTATATACACAGCATGCGGGTGTAAGACCCTTTGGAGTTTCCATCATCTTCGGCGGTGTGGACAAGATCGGAAACAGAGCTTTCGCAACCCACCCAAGCGGCTCCTACCATGGCTACAAAGCCGTCGCGGTAGGCGTCGGCCGCGAACAGGTGACGGATATGCTGAAGAAGGAGTATCACGACGACATGAAACTTGAGGAAGCAGTCAAACTGGCTATAAGTTGCCTGATCAAATCTCTCGAATCAAGGGGCGAGCCCAAAAGGGTGAAGATAATCACGGTCCCTTCCGAAACTAAGAAGCTTAGAATCCTCAGTGACAAGGAGATCGAAGCCTACCGGAGCGGCCTCGAGAGCAGTGAAGGTCCATGAGCCAGCAGTACACCGTGGCACGGATAACCCGAGAAGGCGAGCACTTCGAGATACTTGTGAAACCTGATCCCGCGTTCTCCTATCGGACAGGAAAAACTGACTCAGTCTCCAAGGCCCTGGTCACCGATACCATATTTACCGACGCTAACAAGGGCTTGAAGGCCTCTGAAGATCAGTTGGAGAAGACTTTTGGAACATCCAATCCAATCAGAATCGCCAGTGTTATCCTGAAGAAGGGAACATTACAGTTAACCGCTGAGCAACGGAAAGAGATGACGGAAAGAAAAAGGAAGCAGGTACTTTCTTTCATAACCCGTCACTGCGTCGATCCAAAGACGAATCTTCCCCATCCCACCCAGCGTATAGAACAGGCGATGGGACAGGTGCACTATCCGATAGACCCCTTTAAGGACTCCGAAGAACAGGCCAGAGAGATCATAAAGCTTCTGCGGCCTATCGTGCCTCTCAAGATGGAACAAGTCTCTGTGGCGGTGCATATACCTGCCGAGTACGCTGGCAAGATATACGGAACAGTTAAGGGCTTCGGTGAGATCAAAAAAGAGGAGTGGAGGACGGACGGATCTTGGTTCACGATTGTAGAGATGCCGGCAGGCCTCTACGGTCCTTTTCTAGAAAAGATTGGAGAGCTGACGAAGGGAAATCTTGAAGCCAATTTGGTCAAATGAAATCTGGTTTGATGTGATAAGATTGCCTACTTTCTATGAGAATAAAGAACTTGTGACTCCCGGGGACCTGTTAGCTGAAGGAGATTACTCAGCTGGTGACAACACCTACAAAAAGAATGACAAAGTGTACGCCACACGAGTTGGATTAGTCAATTATGAACATAGAAAGATCCATGTCCTTGCTCTGAAAGCCTTTTACGCTCCACAGGTCGGGGATACTGTGATCGGAAAAGTGGCTGAAATCACAAGTGGAGGGTGGATGATCGACATAAACGCTCCCTTCCCAGCTGTGCTTAGAGCTTCCGACGTTCTCGATCGTTCCTTTAGACCGCAGAAGAATGATCTGTCGTCCATGTTCGATGAGGGGGATCTTCTCATCGCTAAGATCGTAGCCTACGACCGGACGCGAGATCCCATGTTAACAGTCCGTGAACCGGGTCTAGGCAAGGTGACCCAAGGATTGGTTACGAGGGTCACACCCTCCAAAATTCCCAGGGTCATAGGGAGAAAAGGATCGATGATAAAAATGCTAAAAAGAGAGACCAATTGTCGCATTACCATAGGTCAGAACGGATTAGTTCTCATAAACGGAAAGAGCCCCGAGGATGAACAGGTGGCCGCTATGGCAATCCGCAAGGTTGAGAAGGAGTCTCACACAAGTGGGCTAACAGACCGCGTAACGGAAATGGTTCGAAATAAAAAAGGAGGTGTTTAGTATATCGCCTAAGAAGAGTGAGAGATTAATAGATAAAGATGGACTTCGAGTGGACGGAAGGAGACTAGACGAGCTGAGACCGATGAAGCTTGAGATTGGTGTCCTGGGCAACGCGGATGGCTCTGCATATCTCGAACAGGGGAAGAACAAGGTTCTGGCTGCCGTGTACGGGCCTCAAGAACTCCATCCCAAACATTTAGCTATGCCCGACCGGGCTGTGATTCGTTATCGTTACCATATGGCGCCCTTCTCGGTGGATGAGAGGAAGCATCCCGCACCCTCAAGGAGAGAGATAGAACTCTCCAAGGTGGCTCGAGAAGCTCTTGAGCCCGCCGTCTTCGTCGAATATTATCCACGAGCCTCCATTGACGTTTTCACAGAAATCTTGCAAGCTGACGGAGGAACAAGATGCGCCAGTATCACCGCGGCTTGCCTCGCATTAGCAGACGCAGGGATCCCCATGCGGGGCTTGGTTGCAGCCTGCGCCGCGGGGAAGGTAGACGGACAGCTGGTGTTAGATCTAAACGATATCGAGGATAAAGAGGGTGAAGCAGATGTTCCAGTAGCCTTGATGCCTAACTTTAACGCCATAACACTGATTCAGATGGATGGTCAGCTAACGAGCCAGGAGTTTGAGAAAGTTGTGAATCTAGCCTTAGATGGTTGCAACCAGTTACACACTCTGCAAAAGGAAGCTTTAAAGGCCAAATATGTTGCTGTAAAAGAGGAGGTTGAAGAATAATGTCTTCAGTTATGATCGCTCGTGTAAAACAGAAGCGGATCGCGGAACTCATCTCCAAGGGGAGAAGGCTAGACGGCCGGGAGATAACAGACCACCGTGAAGTCAACTTGGAGATGGGTGTAATTGAGCGTGCCGAAGGTTCCGCTCGCGTCCGTTTGGGCCAAACGGAAGTGATGGTGGGAGTAAAAGTGGAAGTTGGAGAGCCCTACCCTGATACCCCAGACCGGGGAGTCCTTACAGTAAACACTGAACTCGTACCGCTTGCCTCTCCTACCTTTGAGCCTGGACCACCAGATGAGAACGCTATAGAAGTGGCTAGAGTGGTTGACCGAGGAATAAGGGAGTCCAAGGCTATTGTTCTAGAAAACCTGTGTCCAGTTCCAGGAAAGAAGGTATTTATCGTCTTTGTTGACGTTTACGTCCTGAATCATGATGGAAATCTTATCGATGCCTCAGCGTTGGCGGCCCTGGCTGCCCTACTTAACACCAAGATGCGGAAGTTTGAGGTGGAAGAGGGTGAAGTTAAGATGAAGTCGGGGTACACTCAGCTTCCGGTGAGAAACCATCCAGTGCCAGTGACCTTCGCCAAGATAAGCGATAAGCTTGTGGTGGATCCTTCGCTGGAAGAAGAGCAGGTGATGGATGGCCGTCTGACCATAACCACGGGGAAGGAGGGAAAGATCTGTGCCATTCAGAAGGGCGGCTACGGATCTTTCACCCGAGAAGAAATCCTAGAAGCTACGAAGATTGCTAAGGAGAAAGCGGATGAGTTACGAAAACTTGTGGTCAAGGACTGATGCCTGGGAGAAAGCGGAAAAAGAAGGCTGACCCCACCAGGGGACTTGGAGCTCGCTATGGCTCGACGGTTAGAAGGCGGTATGCAAAAGTCGCCTCAGAGATGAAGAAGCCTCACAGATGTCCTCAGTGTGACTCCAAGTCGGTTCAAAGAGAGAGCGTAGGAGTTTGGACCTGCGAAAAATGTGGGCTAACCTTCACAGGCGGCGCCTACACTTCTGTCACGAAACTCGGGGTCGTGTCGAAACGGGCTGCCAAGGGCTTGCCGCCAGAAGCCTCAGAAGCCCTAATGGAAGAAGAGGGCGAATCCTGACAGTTATTTAGGGACAACTTGAACATTATTTCTCCTCAGCAAAGCCGTCAGTACCCCGTCGCCCTGCATTAATCCTCCTGAAGTTTCGTAATTGAGTCTGTGGCAACCACAGGAGGGACTTCCTCTCTCTAAAATAGCTTCTTTAACATTCAGAATTCTTGCGATCTTCAGAGTTTCCTTCGCTCCTCTGATGAAGTTCTCAGTAACGTCTTCATTCCTTTGGTTAATGACGTGCGTCTTTCCATCAAGAACATTATATCCATCTCCATCTACTATCCTGGATGGAGATCTAGGAGTAGGTAAGCCCCCAAGCTGTTCTGGACACACAGGAATTAACTCCCCTCTCTTAAAGGGAAGCATCAATTCCTCGCGAAATTCGCTCTCTCCATCAAACCTGCAGTCTATTCCAACTAGACAAGCACTCACAATTCTCATTCTAATTGTGTGAAGTCGATTAAACTAATAAAGTATTTTCCAGCTCCTAAATGGCATCCATATATCTCCTTTCCGCAGAGGATTGAAATATACCTTTGGAGAACAGTCTCACTAGATAAGGGAAGGGGATTCGGAATGACGCGGCGGATTGTGATTCGGATCAGTTTTGAGTCTGAGGAATACTTACAAACTGTGCTGAAGGCATTGAAACCTGAGACCAGAAGATCACCCAGTAACCGCTCTAGAACTGAGATTAGAAAGGATGATGGTAACCTGAGGATAAGTATCGAAGCGACAGATACATCTGCTTTGAGAGCGGCTTCAAATGCATTTCTCCGATGGATTGGTTTGACACATAACGTGTTAGAATCTATCGACAGTCTCACAGTCAACCAGAGCGAACAATAACCTCTGATCTTAAGAAACTCTTTTGGAGATTTCTACATAACTACAAGATAGGCCAAAGGTCTCGGCAATTGTAGCCATCTTGTCATCCTAGGGGGCTGGGAGGCCAGTTTCTCCGTCATCTTTAAGCCTTTGAAGAAGAGGAACCCTGTTCTCACTAGAAACAGAATCTCAATTTCTTGTAGTTCATCAACTAGGATGATCTTGGGGGTGATTGATCTGTTCTTTAGTAATGACTGCCCTTCTCCTTTCTCCTCTAGATAAGGAAGAACGGATTTTTATCAATAGGGAAGAATGGCCAAAGAACCCTTCAGCGTCTCCGAACTCTTGCAGTATTTACTTTCATGAGTTCTATTGTTGTTAATTTGCACGGGGTGAAGGTTAGGGGCGGGAACCGTATGCAAGTTTAACTTCATCAGTGGATGAACGTCAATAATTGATGAGCTATCCCGCCGATGAGTATAGCAAATATAATCTCGAAAGCTGTGATGAAAAGTGATTTCTTCCAACCGAACTCTCTAACCAAGACAGCGATAGTGGATATACACGGTATGTAAAACATTGCCACCAACGTGAACACTATCATCTGCGGATAGGGACTCATATGCTGCGCAAAATCTGTGGTCCATCCTGGAAGAGTGGACAACATCACTAACGTCAGCTCTTTTCGCAACACTCCGAAAACCAACGTTATACCGGTCTCGAGAGGTAGCCCGAGCCAAGTAACAGTTATGGGGCTTAGGATGTATGCGATGGGCATTAATAAGTTAAGAACTTCTATAGCTCTGATCACCAGACTACCAACAATTATGAGTGGAAACGCCATCTTAATGAATTCCTTTAACCTGAACCATGTCTGCTTCAACACCGTCTCCAGATGAGGCGCTCTATAATCGTGCATCTCCATTATCAGGGCTGTTGGTTCCCCTGGCAGGGTTTTGAATGCTATTCTTCCGAGAAGGAAGATGACGAGTAGATCCACAACGTAAAGCCCCAGCGCCCATTTAACACCAACGAATGTTCCTACCAGTCCGAGAATGATGACTGTTGTTGCTGCACAAGGTACTAGGGTAACTACAAAGGCTGTTAGAAGTCTCTCCCTATCCGTCTCCATAATTCTACATCCTAGACACCCTGGGACGTTGCAACCGAAACCCAACATTGCCAGGATGAAAGCTTTCCCGTGCAATCCTATCTTATGCATTAAGTTGTCCATCAAAAACGCGACTCTACTGATATAACCCGAGTCTTCAAGGAGGTAAAGGATGATGTAGAATGGAATGATGTAGGGTAGAGCTATGGTAATGCCGGCCACAATTCCCTCCATAACACCCCCCCAAACCAGTTTCCCAATAATCCCGGTTCCAAGCATACGTTCAAAGACGGGTTCCAAGCCGTAGAGGATGTAGCTCAGAGCCTCGGAGGTATAATTTCCAAAGGTGAAGAGAAAATAGAAGATTGCGAGTAAAGAGATAGCCATAATCGGATAACCCCAGATTTTGTGGGTTGTTAAGCTATGGAGCCTCTCTCTCTTGGGCGGCTTTACGGGGGGCACTATGTTTTGAACTTCTCTTGCTATGCGGTTTGCAATCTCATATCGTTCAGAGGTGATAACCGTAGAGCAAGCATGTCCATGAATCTCTTCAAGCTGTCTTGAAAACTCTTCAGCGGCAGATAGAATCTGGGGGCTTATCTTTCGAATCTCTCTCTTTACCTGCTCGTCTCCTTCTAAGAGCTTTATGGCAGCCCACCTAGCTGGATAGGGATAATGGACCCCTTCGACCAATTTGCTGAGGGCCTCAATTCTCTCTTCAACCTCCTCTCCATATCTCATTTGAGTTGGTCTTTGTTCTCCTCTCTCGATTATCTTAACAGATCGCTCCAATAATTCGTACACCCCGGCTCCTTTCGTTGCCACCGTGGGAACTACTGGGGTGCCCAACATCTCTTCCAGTTTCTCATGGTCAATCTTTATGCCCTTCTTCCTGGCCATGTCCACCTGGTTCATAGCGATAACCATCGGGTTCTCAAGTTCCATCAACTGTAGCGTGAAGAAGAGATTTCTCTCCAGTACGGAAGCGTCTACAACATTTATTACCAAGTCTGGCCTTTCAACCGCAATGTATTCCCTTGAAATTATCTCTTCTATTGAGAAGGTGGATAGAGAGTAGATTCCCGGCAGGTCAATGACATCTGTCGTATGGCCGCCAAAGTGGAGGGTCCCTTCCGCCTTTTCCACTGTCTTTCCTGGCCAGTTCCCGATATGTTGGTGTAGGCCGGTCAGCTGGTTGAAGATTACTGACTTTCCCACATTCGCATTTCCTGCTAAGGCTATGATGAATTTGTTCTTTGTCACCTATCTACCTCCACGAAGATTCTCTCAGCCATTCCTTTACCCAGGGCTAGTCTGGAGCCCCTAACACGAATTTCCAGAGGTCCCCTAAAGGGCGCTGATCTCATTACTCTCACCTCGGTTCCAGGTGTCAGACCCATATCTTCCAACCTTTTTCTGAATCCCCACCCTCTCCTCGCTCCCCTTCCTCCTCCACCGGCTCTTCCATGCCCCGTCCTAATGGAGGTTATGATTCCACTCTCCCCCTCCCTAAGGTCTGCCAGAGGCAACTCCATGCTAATTCATCTCCCTTGAATAGTCCTGTCTCCGCTGATTCTGTCGATAGCCATCTTCTCAGACTTCAGATTTCTGGATGGGCCCTCTTGGGCCTTTTGGATCTGTGCATTTTCGACTATCAAAAGCAAATATAACCTTCGGCGTATTTGTAGACTATCCTAAAAAATCTAGGTTCAGCTCCCTAAACCTAATAGAACTAGGATCCCTGTTGAGCAGCCTTATTCTCACAGTAACGTCTGAACTGTTCTATCCATCTTCCCACAAACTTTGGATGATTCGGAGCGCTTGTTATGAAATCAACGAATCTTGTGAATTGCAGTATAGTCTTAGGGTCAAGTCTATGCTCAAGCACATGAGCGTCCTTAGCCGCGATCTCCCTTGGTACCAAAATAATCTCCAAGAACTTCCTGAACGTTTTATGTCTCTTCCTGACCGCCTTCGCGATCTCTTCCCCCTCTCCAGTAAGAGTTACGCCTCCGTACTTCTCATAATCCACCAGTCCTTTACTGTCCAGTTTCTTCATCATCTCAACCGCCGAAGACGGCTGCACACCTAGCTCCTTGGCAACATCCTTAATCCGAGCATACCCTTTCTGTTCTACAATCCGGTATAGGCCTCTCAGGTAGTCCTCGCTCCTCCCCGTCAGGAATTCGCTCATTAATTTTCAACTCCTAATTATCCTAAGGGAGCGGGAAATATAGTTTTAGTGAACCATCAAACGAGCAAGTTCTTAATCAAGTCAGATTGACATAAAAATCAACCGCAACACCCTGGGTCTAGAAAGCCATTACATGAGAATACTTAATTAACAGGATGCAATAAGCCAGAATAGCCTGTAAAGATTTGAGGAATCACACTATGAGTGACGAGATCTCCAAGCTTCCACCCCAGGTTCAGCAGAGATTACTCCGCCTTCAGCAACTACAGCAGACCCTCCAAGGGGTTCTAACTCAGAAACAACAGCTTGAGATGGAACTCAACGAGGTGGATCAGGCCTTGGACGAGATGGAGGGCTTGACCGATGATGCCACCATCTACAAATCTATAGGCTCCCTCCTCGTGAAATCTGAGAGAACTAAAGTGACCACCGACCTAAACGAGCGGAAAGAACTCATCGACATGCGGATTAACGTTTTGGGCAAACAGGAAGAACGGCTGAGAAATCAAGTAAAGGAGCTGCAGACCAAGCTACAACGCGATCTACGTCCACTCTCTTCTTCATCTTCCTCGGTGTGAAATTTTGAAAGAGCTGGGGCTACCAGAACTTACTTCTGAGCAGGTTGAAGAACTATGCGAGATCGCTGAGAGGTCGGCAAGAAAATACGTTTTATCAGAGATCTCTGTAAAAAAGATATCCACCCTCAACATAACTGTCGACGCCAGAGGAACGAAACCCGTCACAGTGAACGTTGACGTAGATCTCAATCTGGCGCCCAATATGCGGGGTTATAACGTGAAAAAACTGGCAAACGAAGCTACCCAACAGGCCTTCAATTCTATTGAGAAGCACCTGAGGAAGATCTCATGCCGATCCACCAAATAACCTCCCTCCTAGATGAGATCCACGCTGAACGGACAGTTCTGCTGTGTCACCACAACGCTGATCCAGACGCTATATGTTCCGCCTTCGCTTTCTCCAGATTGCTGAAACGAATGCAACCCCAACTGAGGGTAGAGATTGCAGCAGCCCAGGGCCCAAGCAGACTCTCCAAACATCTATTAGAGTATCTCCCCGTAGAGTTGACGCCTGAACCTCACATCAAAGAAGCCGAGGTTATTGTACTCCTTGATACTAATACCATTCAGCAGTTGGATGGCTGGAGCCAGCAAGTCGAAGCATCTGACTCCCCACTCATAGTCATTGACCACCATGCAAGTCACCCAGAGACGGAGAGACTAGCCAATATTTATGTGGCTGAAGAGGACGCTTCATCCACTTGTGAGATAGTTCATAGGCTGTTTAAGGAGGCAGGAGTCGAACCAGATGAGACCGAGGCTAAAGCACTTTTCCTCGGGATAGCCTTTGACACCCGACACTTCATCTTAGCCAACTCAAATACTCTCAAAACCCTGGCCGAGCTCACGGAAGCCGGAGTGAAACCTAAGAAGACCCTGCCCCTGTTGGCCCTGCCCAAGAGTTATCCTGAGAGGGTAGCACGGTTGAAAGCAGGGCAGCGAGTCAGACTAAATAAGATCGATGAGTGGCTGATAGCACTGTCTCAGGTGGGCGCGTATCAAGCTTCAGCCGCTAGAGCGCTGATAAAACTTGGGGCTCATGTGGCAGTAGTTGCTGGCAAGAGGGATAGCATGCTTCGTATAAGCCTGAGAGCAGACGGCAAATTCCACAAGAAGACACAGATACATCTGGGCCGTGATATAGCCAGACCCCTAGGTGAATATCTCCAAGGGATGGGCGGAGGACATTCGACCTCTGCTGGAGTTAATGGGGCAGGAGATTTAGAGGCTGCCTTTAAGTATTGTATGGGGCTGTTCAGAAGCCAGCTCCTGAAGAACTCCAATTAATGGTGGTTATTGAAGAGCCCTACAGAATCGGTATCTCAGCCCAGAGATTATTCGTAGCGTAACGCTACCACCGTATCCAACTTGGATGCCTTCCTTGCTGAATACAGGGCATATTGGGACACAGATAGCGATTCCAAAAGTTATAGCAACGAGTAGCTGGGGCCACGAAAACATGGTATGAATGATTATATTTAATTATAGGTAGATTGGGGTTAGAGGCCTCATAATGAAGTTTAGCAGTGTCGCTAGCACAGATACCATGATAGCTTTCCTCCAGGTGAAGTTGTAAAAATTTCGTATTGCGATGGCGCAAAGGGCTGCCATCCATACGTCTGTGACGAGGCTGAAGAAGATTATTGTTTGGTATGGTAATGAGGTAGGCCATATTTGAGACAAGTTTTCAAGGCGTGCTCGGGGTAACATTGACACCGAAATTATTGCCACTAATATGTGGACTATTTTGACCGAGAAAAGATATCCAACAACGATAAAGAGGGCCTTCCAAGAGCCTAGTTTTTCGCCTAACACTTTGATAACCAGTGATAAGGTGCCTCCATAGATCCCCCACTGAAGGAAGAAGCTGAACGCCGATGTGGCCAGCCAATCGAACCATATAGCGAGGAATCCTTCCGTAAGTGGAACAAACTTTGCGAAGTGCAGGTCATCAATCTTCACTGTTAGATTTGCCGAGGTAGACCAAGATAACTCAAATTCTAGACCGGTTATTCTGTTCCAGTCTGCGGAACCCACAGGTCTCCATTCTTCACTCGTAGGACTGATATCGACTCTGACCTCCCTCCATTCATCGCTGGAGTTTGATGACTTGTGGCTGAAGTCCAGCTTGAAATGGTTATCGCTGCGGTCAGAAAACAGTTTCAGAGTTGAGGTCGGAGATTCCAACATATCGTTTTGCCGTTTCCATTTTATCCAGAAGGCCAGTTCTTCGTAGCTGGTTTTTCCCGAAGAGTTGTATGGGCCTATATCCGTCAGTCTCATCCAAATATAGGTGCGATTGGTGACGGAGGATGCTATACTATAATTGCTCACAGTGGTAGAGTTGTCCCTGTCTTTTGTGGGATGGCCATTGGAAGCCCAGATCTGTGGGGTTGATTCTGTCCATTCGTCTCTGTTAGGCATCGGTTTTGCCTCGAAAATTTTCGAGGCGCTAGCGTATTGCAGACCTGCGTTGAGGACCAAGATCAGCAGTAACACGAGGAGGGGGCCTTTTATGTCTGGTTCCTTGACTATCGTTTCGAATGCTTGGATTGGAGAGTATATTGTTTTGAGAACGTCATGTACAAACAACTTTCCGATTTTTCTCCGGGCATAAGACTCTGTAACGAGGTCTGATCCCTAATTTCAAGGTGTGAACTAATAAGTCTTCCATTCATCTCTTATGGATGCTAGAGTCCTGTCTTCAGTGTTCTGTAAGTGTCGTAGTCCACGTATTCTATATGCTGGTTTTCAACCTGATGTTTTAGAGTGAACTTCTGGTGATGTCTCTTATCCTTTATCTGGTTGGTTGTTATCAGAGAATAGGCGTCGCTCCCAGCTCCAGAGCCGTAACTGACGACTACGATCCTCTCATGGGGTTCAGCCTTATCTAGGACGGCCGCCAATCCGATTGGTGAGGCGCCTGAGTATGTGTTGCCGAAGTCGGCAACTTTCAGCCCTAGCTCAAATTGCTCCGCTTTGAACCCTAACTGCTTTGCTACCTTAACTGGAAATCTGATATTTGGCTGGTGAGAAATGAAATAGTTAACATCATGAGGCTGGAGGTTTAATCGCTCTAGGAGTTCTCTACATGCTTTAGTGACATGCTTGAAATAGGCAGGTTCACCTGTGAACCTTCCGCCATGTCTTGGATAGGGCTCAAGATCCCTTCTCCAAAAGTCAGGGGTATCTGATGTGCAGGAGTACCAGCCCTCCACCTCAGCAATAACATCCTGCATGCCGAAGATGAAGGCGGAGCCACCGTAACCGACGAAGAGGTCTAACTCTCCTCCCAGCTCGTCTCTGGGTGCGGCTTGAGAGTTATCTGCCCCTATCACCATTGCGTTGGTGGTGTCAGCTCTTGGATAATATACAAGTGAGGTAGCGTCCTTGAACATGCTTGTAGCTGCCTTGCAAGCAAACTCTGTGTCTACAGCGTCCACGCCCTGCACCCCCTCCACCTTCTCTTCCTCACCCAACTCCAAAACCTGCGCCACTTTGGAGGCTATAGGCTTCACCGCGTAGGGGTTGGACTCGGAGCCAACGTAGATCTTTCCCACGAGAGAGGAATCGACACCGGAATGGATCAAAGCCAGCTTTCCCGCTTCGACTGCAGCCGTGATAGCGTCTTCGTCCATAAAGGGTATGGATCTCTCCAACGCTCCATCTTTTATTCTGAATTTGGGCACATAGACACCATATCCAACGATCCCAGGAGTGTCATATTCTTTTTTGGCTTTGGCCACCTTATACTCCTGATGTGGATAGTACTCATCTGCAAAGGTAAAGGCCAAAGATATGGTTGGTATTATATCACTCTTCTTCACGGCGTGTCTCCTCCTGAATCTGGGCACAACCTCTCTGTCCTCAAAACTTGACAAATCTATCCCCTCGCTGCTCAGGATTAGATCTGTCAATCTACCAGGAACCCTCACGTTTCCGCCATGAAAGGAGATGATCCCGTAGATGTAGGACCCCAACTTCTTGAATTTGTTTGTAGGCTGATCAATTAAAGTGCAAACTTCCAGTCTTCCTTTGTCGTAGAAGAAGTCCACCTCTTCCATCCTGCCAAGACTCTTCCTTCCACAGTTTCCACAATAATCCTTGGTTCTGAAGTACTCTCTGCCGCAGAGGGGGCAACGACTACCCCGCAGCCGATCACCAACGTAAGAGACCCTTCTCTCGATCGGTTCACTGGTCATGCTAATCCCCCCCCAAAAATATGAACGTAGGCTTTGGTTCCAAAACCTTCCAGTTCTAGGGCGCATCCGTACCTTAAGTCCCCATCGGCCTCTACCTGTCTATCACCAGCCTCTCCACTCAACTGACTCACGATCTCAAAGATCTGAGCGCCACCCGTTGCTCCCAATGGATTTCCGTCTGCCTTGAGCCCACCATTCATGTTCACAAAAAGCTGGTTCCCCCCAATCTCGTAAAAGCCTTTATTTTCCACACAGCTATCGTGGACATCAAGCCAAGCCTGCCCTCTCTTGGAAAATCCTAGGTCTTCCAGAGACACCATCTCCAACAGCGTAGATTGGTCATAGAACTCAGCTATTCGTATATCATCCATCTCCAAATCCGCCTTTCTAAGCGCCTTTTCCATTGCTATTGTGCTTGAGATGAATCCTGTTCTAGTCTCCCGTGCCGGGAAGGTTACATAGTCAGTGGCTGATGAACAGCCTACAACATAGACTGGTGAGTCTGTATACCTCTCGGCCATTTCAGAACTTGCCAGGACCAAGGCTGCTGCGCCATCTGATATGGGGGCAAAGTCATAGAGTCCTAGAGGCCGAGATGTTTGAAGTCGCTTCTCAAGCACCTTCTCTACAGTTATCTCTCTGTGATACTGAGCATATTCATTCTTCACTGCATGTGCGTGGTTCTTGGCTGCTATGTAAGCCAAAGCGGTATTGACGGTTTGGAGTGATTCTCCAGAAAGCTTGTAGGTTTTGATGTACTCTCTAAGCATCAACTCGTGGTTCGCTTCCGGGGTACACCCCGCATAGTAGCTCCATGGGTCTTCCAAAAGCATCAGATCGTCTCTGATCTTGTCCCAGCGGTCGGTCATCTTCTCCACGCCGCCCACCAGAGCAAGTTGGTACCTTCCTGATTTAACGGCGTTGCACGCGTTATTGAAAGCGGAGCTGAATGACCTCATCTTTTCCATAGGAATGTGCAGTTCAGAGAGTTCCGATAAGAAACCTTCTTCAATGCCTATTTTGTTCGTGAGTTGAAGGAAGTAATCTGAGAAATATCCGGCTTCTAGATTCCTCCTCTCTATCCCAGCCGACTCTGAGGCTCTCAACCAAGCCTCTTCAACAAGTTTATCCGGCGCTATCTCATAATGCTCACCAAACTTTGTTCTACCAACGCCGATTATAGCCGGACATCTGTGTTTCATGAATTTATGATCTCCCAGTCCTCAAAACCAACGGTTCTTAGGTTATGGTTTTTAAATGTTACTTTTCTCTGCCAGAGGCCGATATAGTTTCATCTGTATCCTTCTCAAAGTCACCATGTATCGAAAGGAGTTCAATGGATGAAACCTCTGCCTCCACATACATTGGTGAAAGGAAATTAGGGCCAAGAGATGAAAATAAACCAAGTAAACCAACTTCCCTGATCGTTGTCCTAGGCCTAGGTATCAGCTTTAAGGATTCTGGTCTGGACACAGAAGAGGATTTGGCTATGTTTAATCTGCTGGTTCAGACCTCGTGGACTTCAATGGGGAACTGGGCTTTCTTGAGATAGGAGGCCATACGCCTAGGAACGATTTATGAATGTAAAGTAATTAATAACCTCTCCAAACGAGAAGTATATGATCTGGAGAATAGGAGTATGCGCATTTTCCATTACGCGACCGACGACGAGATAAGAAATGGAGAAACAACTGATGTCTACTTCGCCAGAACCAAGGAGATTCTGGAGGCAAAGAACTTAGCAGATGTGCACGCGATGGCTGAAGTCACCACCAGTACACTGCCGAGTAACTGGCCTTGGGGAATTCTCTGTGGAATCGAGGAGGAGGCTCACTTGTTTAAGGGATGCCCGGTTGACGTTTACGCTTTCCCTGAGGGGAGCGTCTTCTACCATAGGGATCAAGCTGGGAACCGAGAACCAGTCATGTTTATCGAAGGACCTTATGGAGAGTTTTGCGTTCTTGAGACCCCTATGTTGGGCTTGATGTGCCAGGCATCGGGGGTGGCGACCAGAGCTGCTCGGGTAAAGAAGGTAGCCGGAGAGAAGTTGGTCGTTGCCTTCGGGGTGCGCCGAATGCACCCAGCTATCTGTCCCATGCTGGCCCGCAGTGCATACATTGGAGGCTTCGATGGAGTTTCCAGCTTAAAAGGTGCCAAGGCGGTGGGCATCGAGCCCACTGGGACGATGCCCCACGCACTCATAATCGTATTTGAGGATCAGGTGAAGGCTTGGAAGGCCTTTGACGAGGTGATGCCGCCACAGGTTCCTAGGATAGCCTTAGTGGATACCTATTTTGACGAGAAGAGGGAGGCAATAATGGCTGCTGATGCACTGAAAGACCGATTATGCGGCGTGAGACTTGACACCCCAGGATCCAGGAGAGGAAACTTCGCTGAGATAATACGCGAGGTCCGATGGGAACTGGATATCAGAGGATACAAGCATGTAAAGATCCTAGTCTCTGGAGGGCTAGATGAGGAGAGCGTGGGTCTCCTCAGTCGTGCAGGAGCCGACGCCTTCGGTGTCGGAACCTCCGTCAGCAATGCACCAGCTGTCAACTTCGCAATGGACATTGTTCAGCTCGAAGGCAAGTACGCAGCCAAAAGAGGCAAACTGGGGGGCAAAAAACAGGTTTGGAGATGCCCTGATTGTCTCACCGATGTTATTCTTCCTTTCAAGTCTCCTCCACCAGACTGCCCAGACTGTAGGGGAGAAACTGAGGCGATGCTGAGACCCCTCATCAAGCATGGGGAAGTAGTGAGAGAGCTNNCAAGCATGGGGAAGTGGTGAGAGAACTCCCTGAGCCCAGTGAAATCCGGGAGTACGTAATGGACCAGGTGGAAAAGCTATCCGTCGAAGACAGTAGCTGATCAGGCGGGGATTTCCACCTATTCAGGTAGCATTTGCTACCTAGTGGATCTTCTTTCTGGGAATGGTTGAAAATTTTAAATAGGCGGCAAACAATTGAAATGGTGAGCGCTATGGCGGAAATCTGTCCAATCTGTGGACTGCCACAAGATATATGTGTCTGCGGAGAAATCAGCAAAGAACAACAGAGGGTCCGATTACGTCTGGAAACACGGAAATGGGGCAGGGCTGTAACCATTGTTGAAGGCTTAGATGATAAAGAGACGGATCTTGCCGATCTGGCCCAAGAATTGAAGACTCTTTGTGCCTGCGGAGGAACAGCGAAGAACAGCCAAATAATTCTGCAAGGCGACCATCGCGAGAAGGTCCAATCATACCTTGTCCAACTTGGATACCCAGAGGAGAATGTTGAGCTACAGTAGGTTCCACGGAAAAAAGGAATATGGGTTTACTTGAAGATGTCCGGGAGGTACTGAGGGGACTAAGGCGAAGAGAGCCAGGTCAAAAGTTTTGCCCGAAGTGTGGGGCTCCTCTCCAACTCTCAAGCAGGTTCGACATCTGGTTTACACCCGAGAAGTATGTATGTAAGAAATGTGGTTACTGGGGTCCGATAGCCATGGAATTGGAGAGGGCTTCCAAAAGGGAAGAACAGTCTAAAATTGGCTCCAGCACAGATTAGGCTGTCAATCAGGCAATTCTAGATCCAAGCGTCTCTTCAGAGCCTTGTAGCGATTTCTTACAGTAACCTCTGTGACTCCAGCAGCCTCGGCAATATCCTTTTGTGTCTTTTTCTCATCCTTTTGCAGACAAGCTATGTACAACGCAGCGGCTGCTAGTCCCATAGGATCCTTACCTGCGGCGGCATGTTTTTTCTTGGCCTCCCGAAGAATTTTGATGCCAACCCCCTGAGTCTGACCAGAGATGCCCGTCCTCTCCGCAATCTTAGAAACGTAGGTGAGAGGATCAGAGATAGGCATCTGGATATCAAGTTCCTTAAGTAACAGCCTATAGCAACGAGCTACATCCTTTTTGTCCACCAAACTGGCCTCCGAAATCTCGCGGAGACTCCTGGGGGTCTCAGTCCGGCGACAGGCAGCATACAAGGAGGCGGCAGCAATAGCAGCTATGGATCGTCCACGCACCAGCCCATCATCCAAGGCTTTACGGTATATGACCGCAGCCTTCTCTTTCACAGAGCCGGGAATATAAGCCTTGTCCGATAGGCGGTCTAGCTCAGCCATAGCCTGAGCCAAGTTGCGATCCACAGATGAGTGAACTCGCGATCTTATCTGCCATTTTCTCAGCCGCCACATCTGAAGACGTGTAGAGAGGGGAAGCTTGCGTCCGAAGGCATCCCGATCAACGCGACCGATAGCTGTGGACAATCCTTTATCATGCACAGAATAAGAGGTGGGAATACCCACACGACTCCGAGATTGCTTCTCCTCTTGTGTGAAAGCTCGCCATTCCGGCCCCTTATCCATCATCTGCTCACTGACAACTAAGCCGCAATCTCCGCAGATCGTTTCTCCAGTATCATAATCGTGAATGAGGTTAATGCTACCACATTCAGGGCATTTATTTTTTGATGTCTGCTTATGCTGTGCCCCTTTTCCTTCCATATTTTTCCCCCAGAGGGTGAGCAGGCGATCTAACCGTCACAACCTGGTTCTTCATCAGTTTCAGAATCAGAGACTGTTCATCTGGCCGCCGATAAGTCATGAAATATTTTAATATATAAATCTTATGATTTTATGTGACATATTCTGTATAAGTTAAGAGATCGGAGCCACTAACTAGAGATAGGTATTCATGCGAATTTTGTGTCCTTAACTGAAGTTTCCACTATTCACTTTGCTATTCGCCATAATTGGCAAGAGATTTATTGTGGCAAAACTCAATCCTTTAGTAGCCCGGAAAAGCCCGGTGGAGGAAAGGAATAAGACACCTTCCGCCGAGTGTAGTGGTCAAGCATAGCGGGCTCTGGAGGACGGAAACTTATCCCGCTTTCCCTCTTGGGAAACCCGCTGACGGGAGTTCGAATCTCCCCCGGGCTACCATTATCTAGTTGCGAATTCATGACGTTTTTCAGATCAGCTTCTTGCAGTTATCTTAGGTATACATAGCACGGTTTCAGAGGCATCACCTAAAATGAGCAGTTCAGAGCTGGCGGTCACCACTCTTTTGCTACTTCTTGCGGCTTTCGGTTATCATTACCGCAATAACGTGTGAGCACAGATTTCTCTTTTCTTGTAGACTTGGCAGCAGCAGGCCCAGCTGACTTCGGAGGAGTGTTGAACCGTGTTTTCTGGGCGGATGTGCAACCGATTGGGATGTTGCGACTCCACCATGTACAGTCCGTCGTTGCTTTTAAAAGCCGTGCTTCTCTAAATCGACCTTTGAGCCTTTTTACAAATGGGCCTTTGGATAGGTTAGCCTTCTAGTTTTTCTCCTCCTCTTTAATCCAGTAGCTTTGGCGGCCAAATGGAGATCACTCAATTACGGAATGATACCAGCTAAGAATATATTCTGGTAGTTTCAGTCCCTTTGAACTTAGCCTTTCGGTCAAAAGGATGGGGAGGTAGCTTAAGGCATAGGCTGCTCTCATATAGAATCTTCTAGGCTGGCCAGGCTCTACTTTCTCCTCCAGAAGAACCCTCAGATCAGAATTTCTCTCAAGAGGAGAGGCTTTATTTCCGAGGAACGAGAGAACGGTGCCCCCTAAGTCTCCAAAAGTGGAGGCCCAGTTGACCACTGGCTGGGTCTCCCCGGAGTAGGAGATCAGTATCTCTAAATCTCCTGCTCTGGGGCGGGGAGTGTTCACTCCTCTGGCTATGTAGACATCGTCGCCCAGGAACTTTTTGATGTGGAAGAGTCTTATAGCGATCATTTTGGCGACTTCTTCTGCAGTCCCCCTTCCACCTAGGAACACATCACTACGCCGCTCTAGGAGATCAACTGACGTGTCATAGGCTTCAGAATCTACCACACCATCAACAACCTGCCCTAGAACCAGAGCTTCAGCTTCAATCAATTCAAAGACCTCTTTTACCGAACAGTCTTTGTATACACCTTCTGTGATCATTTGAAGTAGAAAGAGGCTGCCGAGTTCAAAGATATCTCCCATTATACCCGTCTTGCCGAAGACTTCGGAGGGCAACTCCTCCCCTCTGCCTTCCAACTCGATCACACTACCGTGTCTCCGAACAGTCTCCGCAATCGAAGAATCCGGATTGGAGGTTATCAAGCCCATGGTGAATTTTTTGCTATTTGTCTCCTCCAAGTATCTTTCTAGGTCTTGGGCGAGATCTCTTGGATCCTCGGACTCTCCACTCCCGGAATTTATCAGAAGTATAATCTTGTCATATCTCTTCTCCAGCTTAGAAGCAGCATCATACATGGCTCTTCCAGGAAACCCGACATCATCACGTGTGATCACAACTTTGGAGCCTTCCATGATGGCCAATTGGCTAGTGGCTATATTTAATGAATGTAAGGATCTGCCAGAACCGCCACATACTACACAATCGGCAGATCTCAAATCTTCATATAGAGGACCTAGGCTCCTCTCCTTCACCCTCTTAACATTCTCTATGATGCGATTTACATATTCTATTCCGCAAACCTTCCGCCTGATTTCTACCACCATCCATCAACCAAAGAACTGAGTGTCCATATTTCATCGTTGAGTAAACACATCGGATGTCCAACACGGCTCCTCTTCTAGCATTCTAGCCTTATGATACCATGATGACCTATGGTGATATGCACATCTCTTTTCTAAAAATCTTGGATATTATCTAATTATTGATCCGGTGATTGGGCAAAGTCAACAGGCTCCCTATTCTTCCTTCTGAAAGTGTCTTCTGACTTTAACTAAGTCTTTGTAGGTGTTGACAGTGATCCATAAACCATGGAACGGGTATGGTCTGAGCATTCCTAATGACGCCAGTTTTGGATTGGTTTGGTCCTCGAAGTCTCCGTTGTCTGGGAAATGTTCCAGAATGACTTGGGTCTTGAAGGTGTAGTGGCCTGCTGAGACATAGAAGTCCAGGTGAGGTTTTTGCCGGAAGCCAGTGATGAGATCATTTTCTATTTGAACAGTTCCAAATTTCAGTCTAGGTTTAGCGATGACGATGGCTCCTCCTTGATCTGCGTATTCTTGCAGCTCCCGCGGGTTGTAGTCGCCCAGGAGGATGTCATCCACGTTCATGAAATATACGTATTCTTCGGTGCACTTCTTGGCGGCTTTCTTCAGTGCTCCGCCGGTGCCCAGTTTTTCAGTCTCCAGAGAATATTCCACATCTAAATCAGTAAGTGGCTGTTCTCTGCTAGCCAGGATTATTCTCTTGAATCCGTATTTCTGTAGCCATTGAATCTGATAGTCTACTAAGGTGAGGTTTGATTTGAGCTTCAGGAGCGGCTTGGAAACGTCTGTGTGGGGCTTCAGTCTTCGACCGAAGCCACCGGAAAGGATGATTGCTTCTTCCGTCATCGGACATCCTTGCATACTATGGAAGGACAAGTTTAAGTTATTTATCCTGAGAGGATCACCAGTAGACTGTTGACTGGTGGGGCGGTAACGGTTTTGAAGGATCGCATTTTCTACATAATTTTTATTAGTCTTAATCTAGCGAGAAATGAAGAAGGGTGAAGCTACTGTGCTACAATGGCTCCTTGATCTGCTCCAGACGCAAGTGCTGATTCAATTAACCTTAAGTGCAATTATAGTTGTCGGTGCCTACTTGGTGAACAGGTTTGTGTTCCAGCGGGCTGTGAATCGCTTCGCCAGAAGGATGGGCCTTGAGAAGAAACATATCAATCCTATAAGAAATTTGGCCTCACTTCTGGTATTTGTTACTGTGGCGGTGCTCATACTGTGGGTTTTTCAGATTAGAGAAGCCTTCTTCGGAATCCTAGCTGCCACCGGATTTGCAGGTATAGTGATAGGCCTGGCTACGCGGGACATCATAAGCGATCTCTTGGTAGGGATACTGCTTCTTATCTATCAACCCTTTGAGATCGGAGACGCGGTCTCCATAGGAGATGTGGGGGGTGAAGTGAGAGATATAAGCCTCAGAGGTGTGACACTGAATGCCTGGAGTGGGGAGACCATTGTAATCCCAAATTCTATGGTGAGAGCCTCCATTGTAAAGAATTACGCGGTTGACAAGAGAAGGTGTGATATAAGCTTCTTCGTCGACTATGCCTCGGATTTTGCCAAAGCTTTGGAAGTGTGTAAAAAGGTCCTAAAAGAGACTCCAGAGGCACTAGAGGAACCGACTCCAACCATACGAGTCGACGACTTTCAAGAAAAATATATCAAGATTCTGATTCTGGTGTGGTTTCCAAACGAGAAGTATTGGGATGGTTACACTGAGGTTAAGAGGAAGATAGCTGAAGCCTTCAGAAAAGAAGAGTTAGAGCCACCCCAACTCAGAGTATCAACGGCTGGCCAAAAATCTCCCGCCAACTAAGACCTTTTTCCAGCGAAGGATTGTTGCGTACGCTCAGGGTCAAAGGGACAATACTCTCCAGAAAATAAGCCCAATCTACTAAGATCGAAAGATGTGAGAAACCTTGTGCCCCGATCATAGACAGGACTGAGAGAGCCGGCACGACCTCGTTCGATCCTTTAGAGCTTACGGAAGAGACAGAGAGAAGATAGTTGTGAGGGGAAAACGCAGGAAATATTACAGAACAGCCAGAAGCGCAAAGTAGTATAGTGGGATTGCGAGTGCTTACTGCTGCAGCTGCAACCTAAAATGTATGTCCTGCTGGAATGGCTTTCCGAGAGATCATCCTTACACGACTGGAAACTTCTACAGTCCAGAGTAGGTATTTCGTCAGCTTTATGCGGTTGCTTCTAAACGTGAATACACTCAGTTTAGGATAACTGGCAACGAACCAACATTAGGAAAAGACCATCTATTCGAGATTCTTGGACTAATGGGTCAGAGCAACTTTCGCATGCATGCTACGCCAATATCAGGAAACGTTCCTAGATAGACCGCCGCTCAATCTATCCCTCGTGCGAAAGAGCTAACCTAGCGCGCGATATAGAAACTAAGCAAACAGGGAAGAAAAAGGGAGTTTGCGGGAGAGATCACCACTTCAGAGGTTTACGTTTGTAAACCTTTATATCTTGGACAGGGTCCTAGAGTAGGGAGGGTGGCCTTGGAAGCTGAAATGGTGGATTTTTCAGCCGACCTAGCTACATTACTGGACACTGAGAAGCTTAAGTACTGTTATGAGTGCGGTATCTGCACAGCTAGCTGCCCCATGATGGAGTTACTGCCAAAACATTACAACCCCCGAGTACTCCTTGAAAGAATCTTACTGGACTCAGACCGAGTCCTAAAAGAGGGGGGCTTATGGCTCTGTGCGTGGTGCTACAGATGCTACCGAAGGTGTCCTCAGAGATTACGACTTCCAGAGGTGTTCTTGAAGATGAGAACGCTAGCTGCCAAAAAAGGGTATCTGCGGGGATTCAAGGAAGCCACTGAACTGATTCACAAAGATATTCCCCTTCCTGAGGTTTGCCAGCAAGTATGCTTCCATCCTGAACGCGCCAAGATTGACACCTCACAGATCACCAACCTGACTCATAAGTATGGTGAGAGCGAAGAGATACCGCCATCCAAGTCCGGAGCCCAACGAGGCAGGATCGTTATCATCGGCTCTGGTCCAGCCGGCCTCACAGCTGGCCAAGAACTGGCCAGAAGGAGATATCAAGTCATCGTCTTTGAGTCCCTTCCCAAGCCAGGTGGGATGCTAAGAGCATGTATGCCCAGCTATCGACTGTCCAGAGATATTCTTGACTCTGAAATCGAGCATATTGAGAACCTCGGCGTCGAGATCAGAACCGGAGTAACGATTGGCAAGGATTTGACTATCGCAGACCTCTTGCAGGAGGGCTACCAAGCCTTATTCATAGCCACGGGAGCCCACAAGACCAGAGAACTGAGCATCGATGGCATCCATCTGAACGGTGTCACCTATGCTCTGGATTTCTTGAGAAAAGTAAATCGAAAAGAGAAAGCTGAAGTCGGAGAGAGAGTTTGTGTTATCGGTGGTGGCAATGTGGCTATGGACGCTGCTAGAACAGCGCTTAGAGAAGGTGCCAAGGCAGTCTGCATTCTATATAGAAGATCGAGAGAGGAGATGCCAGCCAATCCTTGGGAGGTTAAGGAGGCAGAAAGCGAAGGGGTGGAGATCCGATTCTTGACCTCTCCGAGAAAGATTTTGGGAAAGAAGGGTCAGGTCACAGCAATAGAATGCGTTCGCACAGAGTTGGGTGAGCTAGACGAGAGTGGGAGAAGAAGACCTAGACCGATCGAGGGATCAGAGTTTGTCGAGGAGTGTGACATGGTAATGGTGGCCATCGGTGAAAAACCAGATCTCTCCTTCCTACCCGGGGAAATTGAAGTAGGTGAGAAGAACACGATTCTGGTTGACCCGTTCACAATGGAGACTAGTATGCCCGGCGTGTTTGCTGGCGGAGATGTGGTGTCGGGACCTGCCACCGTGATCGAAGCCATAGTGGATGGAAAGAGGGCTGCTTTCTCCATAGATAGGTATCTGAAGGGAAAGGAGACGAATTCCCAGAAAATAGCGGTATCGACGGGAGGTGGAGAAGGATGACCGAGATTCAGTCTTCTGGCGCTGAAGAGGATATCAGGATAGGTGTTTACGTCTGCCATTGCGGCCTTAACATAGCTGGCTCAGTTAACTGTGAGGAAGTTGCAGAGTTCGCAGCCAATCTTCCCCATGTCGCTCTCTCGAAGGATACCCTCTACACCTGCTCAGACCAAGGCCAAGACCTAATAAAGAACGATATTCAAGAGCATCGGCTAAACCGTGTGGTGGTAGCCTCCTGTTCACCACGCCTACACGAACCAACCTTCAGACAAACCTGCGAAGAGGCTGGACTGAACAAGTACCTATTCGAAATGGCCAACATCCGTGAACAATGTAGTTGGGTGCATCTTCAGGAGCCGGAGAAAGCTACAGAAAAGGCCAAGGATCTGGTTCAAATGGCAGTGGCGAAGGCTGCTCTCCTCAATCCTCAAGAGGAGGCCAGGGTTCCAGTCGCGAAGAAAGCGTTGGTGATCGGTGGTGGGGTGGCTGGAATCCAGACTGCGCTGGACTTGGCTGATACCGGTTACCAAGTATATCTTGTGGAGAAGAACCCCAGTGTAGGGGGAAGAATGGCGCAGATTGATAAAACTTTTCCCACTATGGACTGTTCCATATGCATCTTGGCACCAAAGATGTCGGACGTAGGTAGACATCCGAAGATCCAACTGTTGACGAATAGCGAGGTCACAGAGGTCGCGGGCTATATCGGAAACTTCAGAGTGGAGATGCTGAAGAAGCCCAGATATGTAACTGAGGAATGCACAGCATGTGGAGAATGTGTGGATGTTTGTCCAGTCACAGCACCTAACGAATTCGATATAGGCCTATCAACTAGGCGAGGGATTTACACTCCCTTCGCTCAAGCTGTCCCCTCTACATACATTGTTGATAGGGAGCTCTGTCTCAACGAGGATGACGTGATCAAATGTGACAAGTGTATGGAGGCCTGTGACCGGGATGCTATAGACTTCGCAATGGGACCGCAAAACTTGAACTTGGAAGTCGGCACGATCGTAGTTGCTACTGGAGCAGACGTCTATGATCCTACTTCATTGGTGAATTACGGATATACCAGATTTCCCAATGTAATCACATCTTTGGAATTCGAGCGATTGATAAACGCTGGGGGACCTTCAGGAGGCCGTCTGATAAGACCCAGCGATATGAGTGTTCCGCGGCGGGTGGCTTTCATCCAGTGTGTAGGCTCCCGATCTGAGAAGACTGGGAATCTCTATTGTAGCAACGTGTGTTGCATGAATACGATAAAGGATAGCCTTCTGATAAAAGAGCACTGGCCTGAGACCGAGATATATGTTTTCTACGTGGACATAAGAGCCTTCGGAAAAGGCTTCGAGGACCTCTATAAGAGGGCTAAGAAGGAGGGTGTGAAATTCATCCGAGGTCTGCCTGCCAAAGTAATGGAAGACAGAAAGACCGGCAACCTCTGGCTGGTCGGAGAGAATACCCTCCAGAACGAGTTGTACAGAACTAATGTTGACATGGTAATCCTGTCTGTAGGCATAGAACCCAGTAAAGGTAGCGACGTAGTTCAACGTCTGTTCACACTATCTAGAGCCTCTGATGGTTTCTTCATGGAGGCCCATCCAAAGCTGCGTCCCGTGGATGCCCCCACCGGTGGAGTGTTCCTTGCAGGATGTGCAGAGTCCCCGAAGGATATCAAAGATAGTGTGACCCAGGCGAGTGCAGCAGCCGCTCGGGCAGGCATCCTGATGGCCAAGGGAGAGGTGACGGTGGAAGCGATAACACCTCTGATAGACACGGAAACCTGCACTGCCTGTGGCCTATGTGCTAGAGTATGTCCTTACAACGCGATAACTGTCAACAAAGATCTGGAAAGGAGCGAGGTTGTAGAGGCAGCTTGTGCCGGTTGCGGTACATGTGGCGCAGAGTGTCTGTACGGTGCCATAACTATGAGGCATTTCACTGATGATCAGATTTATGCTCAGATCGAGGCAGCAACTGAACAGGATGCAGACAAGAAGATTGTGGCTTTCTGCTGCAATTGGTGTGCTTATGCCGGTGCAGATTTCGCCGGAGTCAGCAGGATGCAGTATCCTCCCAACGTGCGTATAATACGGACTATGTGCTCCGGAAGAGTATCTTCCAAGTTTGTTGAGACCGCCTTCGCCCGGGGGGCAGCTGCAGTACTGGTTGCAGGCTGTCACCTAGGTGACTGCCACTACATAGATGCCAACTATCAGACCAAGAGGCGAGTTGAGAAACTCTGGAAGAAGATGGATAGACTGGGACTGAATACGAACCGGTTGCAGTTAGCTTGGATAACAGCTTCTGAGGGTGAGAAGTTCGCGTCCAAGATCCGGGACATGCAGAGCATTGTGAAGGGCGTCACCGAAGAGGAGATAGGGAAATCGAAGATGATGAAGAGAAGGACCGGTTGATCTACTATGCCTGCGAAACTGTGGCGTAAACCTCTGGATGCAGAGAAGATCCGAAAACCTGAAGGTGAAGTACATATAATCAAGGACCGTTGCAAAGGATGTGGATTCTGCATAGAGTTTTGTCCGAAGGATGTTCTGGAGGAGTCAGAAGAACTGAACAAAAGAGGGGTCCATCCTCCGAGAGCCAAGAATAATGAAGCCTGTATACTCTGCGGCTTCTGTGAAGCTGTTTGTCCCGACTTCGCGATTTACACCACGGAGAAGAACCGTGAGGAGGATCGCTAAATGGGGGCAAAGAGCAGAGACGTTCTAACCGGTGAACACTTCATGCAGGGAGACTACGCCTGTGCTGAAGGTGCCCTAGCCGCAGGATGCAGATTCTTCGCTGGATACCCCATAACCCCTGCCACCGAAATCGCTGAGAGGATGTCCCGGCGATTACCAGAAGTTGGCGGCGTGTATATACAGATGGAAGATGAACTGGGCTCCATGGCTGCAGTCATCGGAGCATCCTATGCAGGGCTGAAATCCATGACTGCCACTTCCGGCCCGGGCTTCAGCCTGATGCAGGAAAATATCGGTTTGGCAGCCATGACTGAAGCACCCTGTGTTCTGGTGGATATCATGAGGGGAGGACCCAGCACGGGACAGCCCACTAAACCCAGCCAACAGGATGTTATGCAGGCCAGGTGGGGCTCCCACGGTGATTACCAGATAATAGCTCTCGCCCCTTCATCAGTGCAGGAGATGTTCGACCTGACAATCGAAGCCTTCAACCTATCGGAGACCTATCGTGTCCCCGTCTTCGTGATGGCCGACGAGGTTATTGGCCACATGTGGGAGCGAGTAGTAATTCCGGAAAGAGATGAGATAGAACTTGTGCATCGAAAGAAACCTGAGGTCTCTCCAGACAAATATGCTCTATTCCAACCTGATGAAGATATGGTTCCACCCATGGCCTGCTTCGGAGAGGGCTACCATTTCTATGC